>Ga0208825_1001844_pt1 | contig 15151 bp, 10 predicted proteins | sample AD_UKC113_MetaG_FD_184450 | JGI IMG/M metagenome (GOLD analysis project Ga0208825, IMG submission 184450) | Active sludge microbial communities of municipal wastewater-treating anaerobic digesters from Hong Kong - AD_UKC113_MetaG (SPAdes)... | ecosystem: Engineered > Bioreactor > Anaerobic >...
GCTGGCGGATGGCGTCGAAGATGGCCTTGGCCTCCACGCGGCGCAGGCACACGTTGACACCTGCACGCGCCGCCACCGTCCACGGAAAGCACCAGCCGTTGCAGTGAAACATGGGCAGCGTCCACAGGTAGACCGCGTGCTTGGGCATGTCCCATTCCAGGATGTTGCTGACGGCATTGGTGGCCGCGCCGCGGTGGTGGTAGACCACGCCCTTGGGGTTGCCGGTGGTGCCGCTGGTGTAGTTCAGTGCAATGGCGTCCCATTCGTCAGCCGGATAGACCCATTCGAAGCCGGCGTCACCCTGCGCCAAAAAGTGCTCGTAGGTGGTGCTGCCGATGGGCTCGCCCGCGCCGTACAGCGCGTCCTCCACGTCGATCACCCGCATCGGCGCCTTCGACTGCCGCAGCGCCAGCGCCTTCTTCATCACGCCGGCAAATTCCGGATCGACGATCACCACCTTGGCCTCGCCGTGGTCCAGCATGAAGGCGACGGCCTCGGGGTCGAGCCGGGTGTTCAGCGCGTTCAGCACGGCGCCGGCCATGGGCACGCCGAAATGCGCCTCCACCATCGGCGGGGTGTTGGGCAGCATCACGGCGACGGTGTCGTTCTTGCCCACGCCGGCCTGCTGCAAGGCGCTGGCCAACTGGCGGCAGCGCGCATAGGTCTGGCCCCAGCTTTGGCGCAGATCGCCATGCACCACGGCCAATCGCTCGGGATAGACCTCGGCCGCACGCTGGATGAACGCCAGCGGCGTGAGGGGGGCAAAGTTGGCTTCAGTGCGGGGCAGGTCGGTATCGAAAATCGAAGGCATGGCAAGGCTCCGGCGAATGAACCTTCCCATGATAGTCAAAATGGGCCGGCACGTCCCTTGCGCGACAATCGACCGGTGGCCATTCCCCAACCCTTCATCCAGGAACTTCTGGCACGCGCCGACGTGGTCGAGATCGTCGGCCGCTACGTGCAGCTGAAGAAAACCGGCGCCAATTTCTCGGGCCTGTGCCCCTTCCACGGCGAGAAAACGCCCTCCTTCACCGTCAGCCCCTCCAAGCAGTTCTTTCACTGCTTTGGCTGCGGCAAGAACGGCAACGCCATCGGCTTTCTGATGGAGTTCACCGGCGCGGGTTTCGTCGAGGCCGTGCACGACCTGGCCCAGCAATACGGCCTGCCGGTGCCCGAGGACGAGCGCAGCCCCGCCGAGCGCGCCCGCGCCGCACAGGAGAGCGAAAAGCGCGCCACCCTGACCGACGTGCTCGAGCGCGCCGCCGACGCTTACCGCCAGCACCTCAAGGCCTCGCCCCACGCGGTCGACTATCTCAAGCGGCGCGGCGTCTCCGGCGCCGTGGCGCGCGACTTCGGCCTGGGCTACGCGCCCGAGGGCTGGCGCGCGCTGGCCAGCGTGTTTCCCGACTACGCCGACCCGCTGCTGGAGCAAAGCGGCCTGGTCATCGTCGGCGAGCAGGATGAAGACAAGCGCTACGACCGCTTTCGCGACCGCATCATGTTCCCCATCCGCGACGTGAAAGGCCAGGTGATCGGCTTTGGCGGGCGCGTGCTGGGCGACGAAAAACCCAAGTACCTGAATTCGCCCGAAACCCCGGTGTTCCACAAGGGCCGCGAGCTGTACGGCCTGTTCGAGGCGCGCGGCGCGCTGCGCGAGCACGGCTACGCCCTGGTCACCGAAGGCTACATGGACGTGGTGGCCCTGGCCCAGCTGGGCTTTGCCAACGCCGTGGCCACCCTGGGCACCGCCTGCACGCCCGAGCATGTGCACAAGCTGTTTCGCTTCACCAACAGCGTGGTCTTCAGCTTCGACGGCGATGCCGCCGGTCGGCGCGCAGCGCACAAGGCGCTGGCCGCCGCCCTGCCCCTGGCCAGCGACGTGCGCAGCGTCAAGTTTTTGTTCTTGCCTCCCGAGCACGACCCCGACAGCTTCATCCGCACCGAAGGCGCCGAAGCCTTCCGCCAGGCGGTGCAGGCCGCCGTTCCCCTGTCGCGCTTCGTGCTGGACGCCGCCGCCGAGGGCTGCGACATGGAAACGGCCGAAGGGCGCTCGCACTTTGCCGCCAACGCCCGGCCGCTGTGGCAGGCCTTGCCCGCCGGCGCGCTGGCGCAGCAGCTGCTGGGCGAGATCGCCGCGCTGGTGCGCATTGGCACCCACGAGCTGCACGCGCTGTGGGGCGTTCGCCCCGCCGGCCCCATCGCCAGTACCCGGGCGCTGCGCGAGCGTCACGCGGGCAACACCGCGCCCCCAGCCGGCCCCGGAACGTCCGGGCGAGGGACACCGCAAGTCCCCCAACGCGCGGCGCCGCTGGGCCGCGCCCAGCGCGCGCTGCAAATCGTGCTGACCGCGCCCGAGATCTGGCCGGCGCTGTCGGCCAGCGACCATCAGCTGCTGTGCGAGCTGCCGGCGCCGTACGGGGCGCTGTTCACCTGGCTCGACGGCCAGGAGCAGGAGCACGGCACCCAACCCTGGAGCGCCCTGCGCGAGGCCCTGCGCGAGCACGAGCACGAAAACGCCGCCGTACAAGCGATCGAAAGCCTGCATGACGACATCGAGTCGGACCCCGCCGAGCTGCAGGCGATCCTGCGCCGCGAGCGCCCGCTGTACCTGAAGCGGCGCATGGACGCCGCCCTGAGCGCCGGCGACCTGGAGCTGTACCAGGCGCTGCTGCCCCAACTGGCGGCCGCCAAGGCATCCTTGAATGTCGTTGAAAACAGCTGAGTTCGCCCTTGAAATCCGAAAAACCAGTTATAATTGTGGGTTGTCACCGGCAAGAGCGACAGCAGCACCTCCGGATCGGCCAGCGCACAAGCACCGCCTGAGCGCGCGCCCACACAGGGTCGGCCACATCGCCGCAAGGACTGCACTCCAAATGTTCGCCCGACCATCTTGCCCATGACGGTTTGATGCCTGTGCGGCCGCGCGCCCAGCAGGCAACAGCCGCAGTGCTTTTCTATTGTTTTGATTCGGATTGGAACCATCTGACCGGAAGCGCGTGCCCGCGTTCCGGTTGTCAAACCCCATCCGCCCAGAGGTCGAACCATGCCCACCAGCGCCAAAACCGCCAAGTCTCCTGCCAAGGCCGCTCCCGCCACGCCCAAGGCCGGCAAAGCCAAGGCCGCCGCCGAAGAACTCGAGAGCAAAGCCGTCGCCAAGAAGGCCACGGGCCGAAAGGCCGCGGGCCCCGCCAAGCCTGCCGCTGAAAAATCGCCGCCGCCCAAGCGTGGGGCCGCCGGCAAGGCCGCTGCCCGCGATCAGGACGACGCCGATCTGTCCGACATCGAGGCTGACCTGGAGGGCGAGCCCGAGGCCGCCGCGCCCGAGGTGGTGGAAAAGGCCAAGCCGCTTCGCATGAAGATCAGCAAGGCCAAGGAGCGGGCCTTGATGAAGGAGTTCGGCCTGGACGAAGGCGTGCTCTCCGAAGAGGAGATGAACACCCGCCGCGCCAACCTGAAGGCTCTGCTCAAGCTCGGCAAGACGCGCGGCTATCTGACGCACGGCGAAATCAACGACCACCTGCCCGACAAGCTGGTGGATGCCGAGACACTGGAGGCCGTGGTCTCCATGCTCAACGACCTGGGCGTGGCCGTGTATGAGCAGACGCCCGACGCCGAGACCCTGCTGCTGACCAACACCGGCACCAGTACCGCCACCGAGGAAGAAGCCGAGGAAGAGGCCGAGGCGGCGCTGTCCACCGTGGACAGCGAGTTCGGCCGCACCACCGACCCGGTGCGCATGTACATGCGCGAGATGGGTACGGTGGAACTGCTCACGCGCGAGGGCGAGATCGAGATCGCCAAGCGCATCGAGGGCGGCCTGATGGAGATGATGGACGCCATCAGCGCCAGCCCCACCACGATCGCCGAAATCCTGAAGATGGCCAGCGAGATTCGCGAGGGCAAGGTGGTCATCAGCACCATCGTCGATGGCTTTGCCGACGCCGACGAGAACGACGACTACGTGGCCGAGGAAGACTTCGACGAGTACGACGAAGAGGACGACGACGACGGCAAGGGCGGCTCCAAGGCCATGACGCGCCTGCTGGAGAAGCTCAAGGCCGAGGCGCTGGAGCGCTTTGACGACGTCGCCGCGCTGTTCGACAAGGTGCGCCGTGCCTACGACAAGGAAGGCTGGGGTTCGCCCACCTATGTCAAGGCCCAGCACGCGCTGTCGCAGCGGCTGATGAGCATCCGCTTCACGGCCAAGACCATCGAGAAACTGTGCGACCTGCTGCGCGGCCAGGTGGACGACGTGCGCAAGTACGAGCGCGAGCTGCGCCGTATCGTGGTCGATCGCTGCGGCTATCCGCAGGAGCTCTTCATCGCCGATTTTTCCGGCCGCGACAAGGCGGGCCACCGGGTGCGCTCGCATCTGCTGGAGCTCAAGTGGGTCGAAAGGCAGGCGGCTGCGGGCAAGCCCTGGAGCGCGATCATGGAGCGCAACATCCCGCCGATCCAGGACTTGCAGCAAAAACTGATCGACCTGCAGGCGCAGGTGGTGGTGCCGCTCGACGAGCTGAAGGCCATCAACAAGCGCATGAACGAGGGCGAAGCCGCCAGCCGGGACGCCAAGAAGGAGATGATCGAGGCCAACTTGCGCCTGGTCATCTCGATCGCCAAGAAGTACACCAACCGCGGCCTGCAGTTCCTGGACCTGATCCAGGAGGGCAACATCGGCCTGATGAAGGCGGTCGATAAATTCGAATACCGCCGCGGCTACAAATTCTCGACCTACGCCACCTGGTGGATCCGCCAGGCCATCACGCGCTCGATCGCCGATCAGGCACGCACCATCCGCATCCCGGTGCACATGATCGAGACCATCAACAAGATGAACCGCATCTCGCGCCAGCACCTGCAGGAATTCGGCTTCGAGCCGGACGCCGCCCTGCTGGCCGAGAAGATGGAAATGCCCGAGGACAAGATCCGCAAGATCATGAAGATCGCCAAGGAGCCGATCTCGATGGAAACCCCCATCGGCGACGACGACGACAGCCACCTGGGCGATTTCATCGAGGACACCAACAACACCGCGCCGGTGGAAGCGGCCATGCAGGCCGGCCTGCGCGATGTCGTCAAGGACATCCTCGACAGCCTGACCCCGCGCGAGGCCAAGGTGCTGCGAATGCGCTTTGGCATCGAGATGGACAACGACCACACGCTGGAAGAGGTGGGCAAGCAGTTCGACGTCACGCGCGAGCGCATCCGCCAGATCGAGGCCAAGGCGCTGCGCAAGCTCAAGCACCCCAGCCGCTCGGACAAGCTGCGCAGCTTCACCGACAACACCTGACCGCTTTTTTCAATCAAATCAGCGTCTGGCCAGCATCTGATATGCGCCAGACGCTATTTTATTTGTAGTATCCAATGCATCCATGAACCCTGATGCCGACAAAATCTGGAAGGCCCCGCGCTGGGCCCTGGCCATCTTGCTGGCCATGCTCGGCATGCTGGGGCCGTTTTCCATCGACACCTATCTGCCCGCGTTCTCGGCCATCTCCCGGTCGCTGCACGCCACACCGGTCGAGATGCAGCAAACGCTGTCGGCCTACCTGTTCGGCTTCGCCTTCATGAACCTGTTTCACGGTGCGCTGTCCGACAGCTTCGGGCGCCGACCGGTGATCCTGGGCGGCCTGATCCTGTTCACCCTGGCTTCCATCGGCTGCGCACTGTCGCAAACCGTGGGGCACCTGATCTTCTTTCGCGCGCTGCAGGGCCTGTCCACCGGCGCCGGCGTGGTGGTTTCGCGCGCCGTCATCCGCGACATGTTTCCCCAGGCCGAAGCCCAGCGCGTGATGAGTCAGGTCACCATCTTCTTTGGTGTCGCGCCCGCCATCGCGCCCATGATGGGCGGCGTGCTGTCCGAGTATCTCGGCTGGCACTCGATCTTCTGGTTTCTGGTGGGGGTCGGCGTGGTGTTGATCGTCGCCAACCTGCGCCTGCTGCCCGAGACGCTGCACGTCAAGGACCGCCAACCCTTTCACGTCAAGCACCTGTTGAAAGGCTACGCGGCGCTGCTGTCGGACCCGCGTTTTTTCCTGCTGGCGCTGGCCTCGGGCGTGCCCTTCAACGGCCTGTTTCTCTACATTCTGGGGGCGCCTGCCTATCTGGGCGACGTGCTGCACCTCAAACCCACGCAGTTCTTCTGGTTCTTCGCGCTCAACATCGGCGGGATCATGGTGGGCTCCTGGCTGTCGGGCCGCATGGCCGGCAAGGTCGCGCCCAAGAATCAGGTCATGCAGGGTTTTCGCATCATGGTGGCCGTCACGGTGCTGAACATCGCCGCCAATGCCTTGCTGGAGCCCGAGATCTGGTGGTCGCTGTGGCCGATCGCCCTGTTTGCCTTCGGCTGGGCGCTGATGGTGCCGGTGGTGACGCTGCTGGTGCTCGACCTGCATCCCGAGCGGCGCGGCATGGCCTCGTCGCTGCAATCGGTGGTGGGCTCGGTGGCCAACGGCATCGTGGCCGGCGCCGTGGCCCCGCTGGTCATGCATTCGGCCCTGGGCATGGCGCTGATGTCGGCCGTCTTCATGGTGGTGGGGCTGGCGTCCTGGCTGTGGCTGCACAAGCGCTGGCCCGAGATCGGCGACCCGCGCCGGCAAGTGGCGAACGCGTCTCAGCCTAGAAACGGCAGTTGACCGCTTTCAACCGTCGTGAGCGCCGCATGGACATTGACTTTGATGGCTTCGTTGCCCCTCACCTGTGGGGTGACAGCGCTACGCACTCGCCAGCACCGCGCTCGGCGCGCCATGCCGCGTTGCTTCTCCTTGCGGGCAGGAGCCCGCCGCGTCGTCGCGCCTTGCCTGGCACACCGATCACGGCACTGGCAAGCGCGTCCAATTGCCGTTTCTAGGCTCAGCGCTCCTGATAGCTGGCCAGCTTGCCCACGTCCGGGATGCGGATCTCGCGCTTGTCCACCTCGATCAGCCCTTGCGAAGCCAAATCGCCCAACACGCGCGAAAAATACTCCGGCGTGATCGACAGGCGCGATGCAATGACCGCCTTGCTGACGGGCAGCGTCACCGTCATCGACGCGCTGCCCGGCTCGGGTGTCGAGCGTCCGCCCAGCAGGTAGCCGATCACGCGCTGCGTGCCGCTGTGCAGCGAATACGCCTGCACGTCGTGCACCAGGCCTTGCAGGCGCCGCGCCAGACCGGCCAGCATGTGCAGCGAGAACTCCGGGTTGCGCTCGATCTCGCGCATCACGCCCGCGCGCTCGACGGTGAGCAACAGCGTCTCGGTCAGGGTCTGGGCCGTCACCAGATAGGGCGAGCCCATGAACATCACCGCCTCGCCAAAGCTGCGACCCGGCCCGCACAGGTGGATCACCTTTTCGACCCCCGTGGGCGACATGGCAAACAGCTTGACCTGCCCCATGATCACGACGTGAAATTCGCGGCAGGCGTCGCCCACGTGAAAAATCACGCGCCCGCGCTCCAGCCGGCGGACATGGCAATCCTGGGCCAGGCGGGTGCGCTCGGCCTCGGTGATGCTGGAAAACAGCGGCAGAGTGCCCAGGTAGCGCTGAAGATCGAAACTGTCGTGCGTCACGGTCAGGGGCCGGGGTTTGCCGGCGGTCAAGGAACGCAGTGTAGGGCCGGCGGATTCGGCCCGCGCGCCCTCACGCCGCCTTCTTGCCGCCCACGCCCAGATAGGTCTCGATCACGCGCCGGTCGGTGAGCAGCGCGCTGGCCTCGCCCTCCAGCGCCACGGCGCCCATCTCCAGCACGTAGCCGCGGTCGGCCACCTGCAGCGCCGCGCGGGCGTTCTGCTCGATCAGCAGCACCGACACGCCCAGATCGCGCAGCGAAGCCACGATGTGCAACACCTCGCGCACGATCAGGGGCGCCAGGCCCAGCGAGGGTTCGTCCAGCATCAGCAGCTTGGGGCGCGCCATCAGTGCGCGGCCAATGGCCAGCATCTGCCGCTCGCCACCCGACAGCGTGGCGGCCAGTTGCGCGCGTCGCTCCTTCAGGCGCGGAAACAAGTCAAACACCTCGCCCATGCGCTCGGCCTGGTCGCGCTGGCCGCGCCGCCAGCGGGCGAAGCCTCCCAGCAGCAGGTTGTCCTCCACCGACATCTCGCCGAACAGCTCGCGCTTTTCGGGCACCAGGCCGACGCCCCGGGCCACCATGGATTCCACCGTGGGCCGCGCAATGCTCTGGCCGGCCAGCTGCACGCCGCCGGTGGACGGCAGCAAACCCATGGCGGCATTCAGCAGCGTGCTCTTGCCGGCGCCGTTGGGGCCGATCACGGTGACGATCTCGCCCTCGCCCACCGTCAGCGCCACCTGGTGCAGCGCCTCGACCGGCCCGTAGCAGACGGAAAAACCGTTCAGTTCAAGCAACGGGGTCGCGCTCATGCTTGCGCTCCCGGCATGTCACTGCCCAGGTACGCCGCCATCACGCGCGGATCGGCCTGCACCTGGGCGGGCGTGCCCAGGGCAATGACCGTGCCGAACTCCAGCACGGTGACGCGGTCGGCCAGGTTCATGACGAACTCCATGTCGTGTTCCACCACCAGCACCGCCAGCCCTTCGGCGCGCAGTTGCGCCAGCAGCTCGGCCAGGGCCTGCTTTTCAAGGTGGCGCAAGCCGGCGGCGGGCTCGTCCAGCAGCAGCACGGATGGCTGGCCGGCCAGCGCCCGCGCGATCTCGACGATGCGCTGCTGGCCCAGCGGCAGCGATGCCGCCGGCGTGTCGATGTATTGCGTGAGGCCGCAGCGCTCGATCTGGCGGCGCGCCTCGGCCAGCAAGGCGGCTTCTTCGTGTCGGTCGCGGCGCAGCATGGCCGACAGCCAGCCGCGATGCCCACGCAGGTGCGCTCCAACGGCGACGTTCTCGAGCACACTGCGCTGACCCAGCAGCCGCACGTGCTGAAAGGTGCGCCCCAGCCCCAGCGCGGCAAATGCGCGCGAGGGCTTGCCGGCCATGGCCTGGCCCAGCAGCGCGACGGTGCCCGAGGTCGGGTCGTCCACCCCCGAGATCATGTTGAAGAAAGTGCTCTTGCCCGCGCCGTTGGGCCCGATCAGCGCATGTACCTCGCCGGCCTTGACATCCAGGTTGACGGCGTTGTTGGCCACCAGACCGCCAAAGCGCTTGGTGACCTCGCGCGCCTCCAGTACGGACTGGCCCGCCGGCGGCAGCGCATGCCGCGGCAGCTCCGCGGCCGTCGTTTGCGCGTGGCGCGGCGCTTCGGGCTTGATGAATTTGCGCGCCCCGGCCGCAATCAGGGGCCACAAACCATCGGCCGCGCGTTGCAGCACCAGCAACATGAGCAGGCCGAAGACGATGACCTCGAAGTTGCCGCTTGCGCCCAGCAGGCGCGGCAGCCAGTCCTGCAGCTGCTCCTTGAGCAGGGTGATCAGCGTGGCGCCCAGCACCGCACCCCACAGATGGCCGGAGCCGCCCACCACGGCCATGAACAGGTATTCGATGCCGATGTTCAGGTCGAAAGGTGTGGGGTTGACGAAGCGCTGCAAGTGCGCATAGAGCCATCCGGACACGGCCGACAGCAGGGCGGCCAACACGAACAGCTTCATGCGCTGGCGCCCGGTGTCCACGCCCATCGACTCGGCCATCACGCGACCGCTCTTGAGCGCACGGATGGCCCTGCCCTCGCGCGAGTCCAGCAGGTTGTGCAAGGCCCAGATCGCCAGCAGCAGCACGGCCCAGATCAGCACCCCCAGCACGCGCGGCGAACTCAGCTCGAAGCCGCCGATCGTCAGCGCTGGCACGCCGGTGATGCCGGTGAAGCCCCCCAGGCCATCCAGGTTGCCGAAGATGTAATACAGGCTCAGACCCCAGGCCAGCGTGCCCAGCGGCAGGAAGTGCCCCGCCAGCGGCAGCGTGACCGCGCCCAGAAACCAGGCGATCAGCGCCGTGACCGCCAGGCCCAGCAGCAGGCCCAGCCACGGCAAGGCACCCGCCGGCAGCGCCGACAATGCCTGCGCGGCCGTGGGCGAGGTGCAGATCCAGGCCGTGGCGTACGCCCCCAGGCCGACGAAGGCCGCCTGCCCGAACGAGGTGATGCCGCCCACGCCGGTGAGCATGACCAGGCCCACGGCGACCAGGGAGTACAGGCCGATGTAGTTCACCAGGGTGATGGTGAAAGCCCCAAACAGGGGCCAGGCCAGCGCGAACAGGGCGATGGCAAGCCAGGTGAAATGGCGACTCGTCATTCCTCGTCCTCCACGTGACGGGTGTTGAGCGAGCGCCACCACAGCACCGGAATGATGAGGGTGAACACGATGACTTCCTTGAAGGCACTGGCCCAGAACGAGGAGAAGGATTCGAGCTGGCCCACCAGCAGCGCGCCCAGCACCGACATGGGGTAGCTCATCAGCCCGCCGACGATGGCCGCGACAAAGCCCTTCAAGCCGATCAGGAAGCCGGTGTCGTAGTAGATGGTGGTGATGGGTGCGATCAGCAGGCCGCAAACGGCGCCGATGAGTGCGGCCAGCGCAAAACAGATGTCCCCCGACAGGTCGGTCGGGATGCCCATCAGGCGCGCACCCACGCGGTTGATGGCGGTGGCGCGCAGCGCCTTGCCGATGATGGAGCGCTCGAAAAACACGTACATCGCCGCCAGCAGCACGACGGCCGCGCCGATCACCACCAGCGACTGGCCGCTGACCGGCAAGCCGCCCAGATCCCAGCGCGCGTCCCACATTGTCGCGGTGCGCGCGCCCTCGGCGCCAAAGAAGTACAAGCCCAGCCCCACCATGACCCAGTGCAGTGCAACCGACACGATCAGCAGCATCAGCACGCTGGCGTGCGCCAGCGGGCGGTACACCAGCCGGTACAGCAGCGGGCCCATGGGCACGATCAGCAGCAGCGCCAGCACCGTCTGCGCCCAGGCCGCGGCCGGCCTGACCCACAGCGCCACCGCGGCTGCCACCGCCGGCAGCACGATGGCCCACACGGCGGTGGACCCCCAATCGACATGCAAGCCCCGCCAGTGCCGCCACGCCTCCACCACCAGGGTCAGCACGGCCAGGCCCAACAGCAACCAGATGGCCGAGGGCACGCCGCCGGCCTGGATGGCGGCCATCGACAGCGCCGCGTAAGTGACGAATTCCCCTTGCGGGATGAAGATCACGCGCGTGACGGAAAACACCAGCACCAGCGCCAGCGCCACCAGCGCGTAGATCGCGCCGGTGACGAGACCGTCCTGGCCCAGCATCAGGGCTATTTGTGCGTCCATTGACTGATAAACCTGTTCATCGCGAAGCCTTGTCAAGAAAGCCCCGGGGGCTGCATGCGGGGCCGGCGAAATCCCGTGGGAACCGATACCGCCGGAGGGATGATATCCACCGCAGGCCGTCGCAAGATTTGCTCAGCGCCCGGATTCTTCAACCCGCTCGTCTCATTCCATCCGTCGAATTCAAGTCCGATTTATTTATATTAAATAATTATTTCAACGCCAACGCAAGACGTGATCCCTCATGGAAAACCATGATATCGGTACAGGACACCCTGGTTTTCTCCCCGGCGCCATCGGTCGCTCGCGCCGACCGGCCCACTGCGGATCTCCGTGATGCATCGCCATACGCGAACAGGGCGACTGCCGCAGGCACGTCGCCCTGTTCTGAACGGTGCGAACACTCAAGAACGCAGCCGCCCATGGCCGCTCATTTGCCGGGCTGATACACCCACTTGCCGTTCTCGATCTTGACCATGACCACGCCGCGCTGGTCCAGCCCCAGGTGATCCTGCGGCGACATGTTGAAGATGCCGTGCGCGCCAGCCACGTCCTTGACCTGCTCAATGGCGTCGCGCAAGGCCGCGCGGAACGCCTCGGTGCCCGGCTGGCCACCCTTGAGCGCCACCGGCGCGGCCGCAGCCAGCACCTTGCCGGCGTCCCACACATGCCCGCCAAAGGTGGACACGCTGCCCTTGCCGTAGGCGCCCTCGTAGGCATGGATGTATTCCAGCGCCGACTTGCGCACCGGGTTGCTGGCCGGCAGTTGATCGGCCACCAGCACCGGGCCGGCCGGCAGCAGGGTGCCCTCCACGTCCTTGCCGCCCACGCGCAGGAAGTCGTTGTTGGCCACGCCGTGCGTCTGGTAGATCTTGCCGGTGTAGCCGCGCTCCTTCAGCGTCTTTTCGGGCAGCGCCGCCGGCGTGCCCGAGCCGGCGATCAGCACCGCGTCCGGCTTGGCAGCCATCAGCTTGAGCACTTGGCCGGTGACGGCGGTGTCGGTGCGGCCGTAGCGCTCGTTGGCGACCAGCTTGATCTTCTTGAGGTCCAGCGCCTTGACGGTTTCCTTGTACCAGCCCTCGCCGTAGGCGTCGGAAAAGCCGATGAAGCCCACCGTCTTGATGCCGTGGTCGGCCATGTGGCCGGCAATGGCCAGCGCCATCATGATGTCGTTTTGCGGCGTCTTGAACACCCAGCGCTTCTTGGCGTCCTGCGGCTCGATGATGGCCGCCGAGGCGCCCAGCGAGATCATCGGCGTCTTGCCCTCGGCCACCGCGTCGATCATGGCCAGCGAGGCCGGCGTGGTGGACGAGCCGAAGATGACATCCACCTTTTCGGACATCAGCTTGCGCGCATTGGTGACGGCGCCGGTGGTGTCGGACCCGTCGTCCAGCACGATGTAGTTGACCTTCTGTCCGCCCATGGTCTTGGGCAGCAGTGAGATGGTGTTTTTCTCGGGAATGCCCAGCGACGCGGCCGGCCCGGTGGCCGAGAGCGTGACGCCCACGTTGATGTCGGCCCAGGCGGACAGGGAGAAGCCGGTTGCGGCAAGGCACGCCAAGGCGATGTGTTTGATCTTCATGGATTTGGCTCCAACGGGGATTGAAATTGTCACGAGAAGGTGGCCGGAGAACGGGCTACCCATAAAGTGACCGCTCGGTCGGTTAATGATTGTATCGGCCCGCACCGGCTTGCACCCAGTCAACAAACTGGGAATTTCCCTATGCGTGAAAGCCCTGCACGCGCCAGCGTTGATGCGTGTTTCAGCCCAGCACGTGCGCTACCGTCAGCAGCGCCAGCAGCAGCAGCCACAGCGCCACCATCCGCCAAACCAGGCCCACCACGCGGGCAAAGTGCGCGACGCTGGGCGCCTCGCCAGGCAAGGCATCGGCCGGCCCGCCGGCCGCCAGCGGGCCCGGGGCCCGCATGGGCACGCTGCCCAGGCGCACACCCACGGCACCGGAGGCCGCCGCCAGGATGACGCCGTCGTTGGCGTTGGCAAACTGGCCCGCATGACGACGCCAGGCATCGATCGCATCCTCGAAGCTCCCCACGATGGCCAGCGCCAGCGCCGTCGCGCGTGCCGGAAGCCAGTCGATCCAGCGCCAGGCCTCGCCGGCGGCGCGCGCCAGGGCGGCGCTGACACCGCGTTCGGGCGCCGCCGCGTCGCGTCGCCAGACCCGCGACAGCGCCTCGGCCTGGCGATACAGCACGGCTCCGGCCGGGCCCAGGCCGAGCACCTCCAGCACGCAAAACCAGAGCATCACGCCAAACACGTGGCGATGCGCTGCCAGCACCGAAACCTCGAGCGCCTGGCGCACCACGTCGGAGCGCGCCACGGCGCTGGCATCGACCTGCCGCCACTGCGCCAGCAGCTGCCGCGCCCGCTCGTCATCGCCAATCTCCAGCGCGTCGCGAATGGCGACGAAGTGGTGGCTGAACTGGCGAAAACCAAGCGTGCAATACAGCACGGCGATGGTCCACAGCGTGGTCAATGGCCACCCTCCCAGCCAGGTCAGCAGTGCATGCACTGCCGCCACGCCCAGCGCAGGCAGGCCCACCGCCACCGCCCACGCCAGCCAGGCGTGATTGGCCGCGCCGGTATCCATGTTGCGCGCCACCGTGCGGGCCCATTGCAGCAGCCCCAGCATGACGGGGTTGCGCGGCGCCAAGGGCCACACCTGCTCGAGCAGCAAGGTGATCACGATGGCCAGCAAAATCATGCGGTGATGATAGTCAGGCCGCCGCTGTCGCGCGGCACCGAGATGTCGACTGCGGCTCAGGCCAGCAGGAATCTGTAGAAATTTCGCAACATGCCGGCCGTGGCGCCCCAGATGAAGTGCTCGGCGGCGGGCGCGCTTTCACCGCTGCCGGGCACCGCCTGGGCCGGTTCGCGGTAAGGCATCGAGAACCACTCGCGCACGCCGCCCGCCCATTCGAGGCGATGGCGGCGGTGGTGCGCCGGGTCCATCAAAAACGCCAGCGGCACCTCGAAGGCGTGCGCCACCTCATCGGCGTTGGGATGCAGCACGAAACCTTCGCGCACCAGCGCCACCACCGGCGTGACAAGAAACTGCGAGCCGGTCGCATAAACCGGCAACTGCCCCAGCACGTCGATGAAGCGATCCGCCAGTCCGACTTCCTCGCGGGTCTCGCGCAAGGCCGCGTGCACCACGTCGCCATCGCTGGTCTCGACCTTGCCGCCCGGAAACGCAACCTGGCCCGAGTGGCTGGACAAGCCCAGCGCACGCTCGGTCAGCAACACCGACAAACCACCCGGGCGCAGCACCAGCGGCACCAGCACGGCGGCGTCCACCGGCGCGCGATCGACGAAAAGTGGCTCCTGACGCACCTCGGGTTGCCAGGGCGGCGGCGCCTGAAAGCGCTGGCGCAAAGCCGCGGGCGTGAGCCGATCGGGCGGCACGGCGGGCAGGTGATCGTCCACGCCCGTCACCGGCACGCGGCGCGGGTCGAACGAAGGCAAAAGCGTTGGAGAGGTGGCCATGATGGATGGTGGGCGCCAATGCAAAAACCGCCTGCACGCGCAAAGCGGCAGGCGGTTGCAAGCGCAACCAGGCGACACCCGGTGGGGCGCCGCCCCGGCATCACGCGGTTTCGGCCTGGGGGGCGGCAGCGCGACCGGCGAGCTTTTCCTTGATGCGGGCCTTCTTGCCGCTCAGGCCGCGCAGGTAGTACAGCTTGGCGCGGCGCACATCGCCGCGGCGCTTGACCTCGATCTTGGCGATCAGCGGCGAGTAGGTCTGGAAGGTGCGCTCCACGCCTTCGCCGTTGGAGATCTTGCGCACGGTGAAGCCGCTGTTCAGGCCCCGGTTGCGCTTGGCGATCACCACGCCTTCGTAGGCCTGCACGCGCTTGCGGCTGCCTTCGACCACGTTCACGCTGACGATTACGGTGTCGCCGGGCGCAAAGTCGGGCACGTTCTTGCCCAGGCG
>Ga0208825_1001845_pt1 | contig 15138 bp, 17 predicted proteins | sample AD_UKC113_MetaG_FD_184450 | JGI IMG/M metagenome (GOLD analysis project Ga0208825, IMG submission 184450) | Active sludge microbial communities of municipal wastewater-treating anaerobic digesters from Hong Kong - AD_UKC113_MetaG (SPAdes)... | ecosystem: Engineered > Bioreactor > Anaerobic >...
CTCAGGAATATTCGCAACCAGATAAAATTTTTGTAACGCAAATAGGCACAAAAGCTAAATCTTTAGCTAGAGATCCTTCAAAATGGGTTAAATCTTTATTCTATTATTCAATAACAAGACTTCATCTGAAGGATATTCCATATACATACCTGATAGATGAAGATGGACTAGTGTACCAAGGGAAAAGCGGATATATCGGTGCTGATACAGGAATAAAAGATACTAAAGGTGTTATATTGATAGGATACCTCTCAAATAACTCTGCATTGACGACCAGAGCTGAAGCATCTTTGAAGGAAGTTGTAGATGAAATTGCCTCAAGTTGGGGCATTTCTAAAATAGAAGCAGTAAGTTTAGATATCAGGAAGGATGATAGCGGAGTTTCAACTATCTCATATTCTGTTTCAACAGATGAATTTGCTGATTCTGTACATGAATTGTTTGATGAATGGTCTGGTTATGAAAAAGGCAATTTAAAGTACAAAGCAGAAATTCAGAATCTACTGTACGATAAAGATATAGAAGTGCTGAAGCGTATAAAAGTCAAATTCTCTATCAAAAATATGAATGATTTTGTTTGGTTTACTGATACAGATCCCATTTATGTGGCTACCGCAAACGGAAAAGATAGTAATTTTGCAGTAAACCAAGTATGGGAAAGTTTTAGCCGCCCTGTTAGTATTTCTGGAAAAGCCATATTGCCAGGAGAGACAGTAGATTTAGAATTTGAAATGGAGGCTAAGGTACAAGTTGGTGAAGCAAAAGAATCATTTGTACTTCTGAAGTATAACGGTGAACCATTTGAAGGCTCTAATTTTGATGTTACTCTTAATGTTGTGAAAGGGGACTCAACTTTAGTCAAGGTAGTTTCTCCTCAATATGGATTTGTGAATGTGAGAGAATGCCAGTGGTCCAGTTGTAAAATCCTAGATACCATAAATGACGGTACGGTACTTATACTCTTGGAAGAGAAAGATGGGTGGTCGAAGGTGAAGTTTAGTGCTGATGCTGAAGGATGGATTGCATCAAGATATCTAAAAAAGATTTAAGAAATAGCTTTCTATGAATGCAGATATTATCCTAGAGGGGCTAAACCCCGAACAAAAAAAAGCTGTGCTGTGTACAGAAGGACCTCTTCTTGTTTTTGCAGGAGCAGGGTCTGGAAAAACTAGGGTTATTACAAATAGAATAGCGTATTTAATAATTGGTAAAAATGTGAATCCAGAAAATATAATGGCGGTAACATTTACCAAAAAAGCTGCGGGTGAAATGCAGGAAAGAGTTACATCTCTGCTAGATGAGTTAAATTACAGTAATAAAGGACTTCCGACAATAGGAACATTTCATTCGATAGGGGCCATGATGCTGAGAGCAAATGCGAAGGAAATCGGACTTACACGCAATTTTTCCATATATGATTCTGACGACAGTGAAAATGTCATAAAAGAGATTTTGAATGAGATGAAAATAGATACAAAGCAGATTAGACCAGAGTCAATTGCCCATTTCATAGACACTGCTAAAAATGAAATGATTTCTCCAGAGCAATTTGGATATCATTACTCAGGGTATATAGAAGACATCGCTTCAGAGATTTATCCAGAATATCAGAAACGACTCCTAGCCCAGAATTCTGTCGATTTTAGTGATCTGTTGTACCTAACTGTAAAATTGTTAGAAGAAAATGAAGTTGTCAGGAAAAAATATCAAGAACTGTATAGATATATTTTAATAGACGAATATCAAGATACAAATAATGCCCAATACCAGTTTGCTAAAATTATTTCAGACAAGCATAAAAATATATGTGTTGTAGGAGATGATGACCAAGGAATTTATGCATGGAGAGGGGCTAATATTAAAAATATTCAGAGCTTTGAAGATGATTTCGATGGTGTCTCTGTTATCAAATTAGAGCAAAATTATCGATCAACAAAAAATGTAATAGAAGCGGCAGTTAATGTTATAAAACAGAATAATAGCAGAGTAGATAAAGTACTTTGGACCGATAACAACGAAGGAGAGAAAATCACAATTTATCAAGCACTAGACCAAGAAGATGAAGCATTGTATGTTATGCAACAGGTAAAAAATCTTCAGCAAAAAATGATTCCATTAAAAAATATTGCTGTGTTGTACAGAACGAATTATCAATCAAGAGCGATAGAAGAAGCACTTTTGAAGAGTGGTCTGCCTTATAAACTTGTTGGTGGTTTTAGATTTTATGAACGAAAAGAGATTAAGGACATTATCAGCTATTTGAGATTCTGTTTTAATCTTAAAGACGAGCTAAGTTTGAATAGAATAATAAATATTCCGAGTAGAAAAATGGGGCCTAAAGCCATAGCAGATATACATTCATTAGCGAAAGATATTGGGGTTACGATAGGTGAGCTTGTGGCTTTGGCGTATACAGTTGTTAATCCTGAATTAAATGATGAAATTTTAATTGGAAAGAAGAAAATTGAAGAAATAGCCTCTGCTAAAGACAGATGGGAAAAATACACAGGTGTTATAAATCTCTTTGGGAATTTGTATTTTACTGCACAAAAAGAGACTCTGTTGGAGACTATAGAAAATGTTTTAAAAAATACGAAATATATAGAATCATTCGATGATGGGAGTGAACAAGCAGAAATGCAAAAGGAGAATATCCAAGAGTTGAAAAATGTTGGCTCTCTCTATTCAAATAAATATGGTGCAAAAAGCTTGGAAATTTTTCTAAATGAAGTGAATTTAATTGAGCAGGAGCAGGGGAAAAATCAAGATGGAACAAACAATTATTTGAATTTGATGACTTTGCATTCCTCGAAAGGATTAGAATTTGATTATGTGTTTATGATTGGAATGGAGGAAGGACTTTTGCCACACTCGAGAGCATTTGTAGATGAAGGGGAACTTGAAGAGGAAAGAAGATTGTGTTATGTGGGGATTACGAGAGCTAAGCAAAAATTGTTTATGACTTTTGCGGAAAGTAGGCAAACAAGAGAGGGCTATACTTCTCAAATACCCTCAAGATTCCTAGGGGAAATTCCTCAAGAAATATGTGAATATTACAGTTACAGATAAAGTGGTTAATTACTGAGCCAGCTTAATTCACCATATATTTTTACATACTGCTTGTATACGCCAGGCCACATATTTTTGGGATTTGCTCCTGCCCTTATTTTCTCTAAAGTTCTTTGAATCTGTTTGGCTCCGTCAAATATGTTGTCATTAGGATATGATGAGTACCAAAGGCATGGGTCCCATTGGAAAAGTCCTTTGTAATAGGATTTATTGCTTTCGGCATTACACCCAGATTCCATTTTCATTGTGAATTTAAGCCATTGTTTTTCTTCATCGGTGGCTTGTATCCCATCTACATATGATTCCCAAAATGGGCAATTATATCCTCTCTGCGGAACCGAATCTGGAGTATCATTAGGGCCTTCTAAAACTATTATTTCAGGTATTGGCTCCTTAATTGTTGCTTGATTTAATACTTCTTCGTCGGAAAGTTCTCCATTTCGGTATGTCTTCTTTACAGTTGTCGATTGTATCCCCAAAACTCCTTCTTGCTTTACTGACTGCCTCTGCAGTTTTTGACAAAGGACAGTTCCTTGAATTTCTGTTGTGAATGGAATGTCAGAAAACAGCTCTTCTACAGTTGTAGTATAGGTATCGACACGAACAAAGGCTTGTTGAAAAATGGACCCAACCGTTGATGTTGATGTTATTACATTATTGTTGCTCAAAGGATAACCAAGATCAAGTAAAGCAGATATGACAGTCGGCTTATTTGTCAAATGAGATGAAATTTTTCCATCATAATTGACAGTGATTAACTTTATATATGGAGAACTTTCAATCTCTTCCTGTGTTAAACCAGAAAGTTGCTCTAAAAGTTTGTAATACGAACTGATGCTAAAATCTGAACTAATAAATTCATTTGAAGCAAAGGAACTTGTTTGTGCAAACTTCAGCTCTATGACAGAAACAAAAACACAAAAAAGCAACAATACAGATAAAATTTTGGTTTTCATACTCTCACCATTTTACCACACACGTGGCAATCTCTGATTTCAGGTTCTACCTAGGTAGAACCTACGATAAGTGACCAACGTAGAATTCTGCTTGGCTTGAAGTTTTTTTGGCATACAAACTCATTTATTTATACTCGAGTAATAGACCCTTAAAAATAGAAAAATATAGTAGAAACAATAAAAATGTAATATAAGGTTAAACCTAGGTTCACCCTACTTCTTAATATTTTTTTAATATTCATGATGTATTCTGCAATATTATGATGGTAAACCACATAAGTATTAGTGAATATAAAAAATTTGGAGTGTACCATGTTTATAACAGAGGGCATAGAAAGGGGAGAATTTGCCTAGAGGCTGAAGATTATTATGCTTTGATCCGCTATCTTCGTAAGGCTGAAAACAGCTTCGATGTAACTATTCTGTGCTATTGTATAATGCGCAACCACTATCACCTTATACTGAAACTTGGGTCAAGTAAGAGTGATATTTCTAGGATGATGCATAAAAGTATGACGTGCCATGGAATGTATTTTAATAGAAAATATGGTTTTAGTGGCAGTATATTTCAGGGAAGTTTTAAGTGTAGAGAGGTTGAATATGGAGGGGATTTAGAGAATTTGATTAAATACATAAAAAATAATCCAGAAAAAGAGAAAATCCATTATGATGGGAAGAAATATAGGTGGTTGTATGTGAAGAGGGTTCTACCTAGGATGAACTTGAAAGAAGGAGGGCACAGAGATTCAGAAATTTTCGATTTGTGGTAGACTGTATTTATGAGTGCCCCTGAAAAGAGTAAAACCTTAAAAATTTGGTTGCCTATTGTGATTTTGTTTGTTGCTTGTTTAGCCATGTTAGGTTGGTGGATGCAGAGCAAACGGGTTTCGCAGGAACAGCGTGATGAGTATGGCATCAAAATGAGCGAAGCGGAAAAGTATTTAAATACCAGAGAATATGCGTTAGCTTTGAATAAATATTATGAAGCGGCCGAAGTAATCCCTTCAAATATTTCCGCCTACGAAGGCATCATTCGCATTCTTTTACAAAAAAATCGACCATCTGACGCCTTTAATATAGTGGACAAATCGGCAAATGCATTATCGCCCACTGATAGATCCCATCTATATGTGATGATAGGTAATTATTATTATGAAAACGGCGACTATAATCGTGCAAAAGAAATGTGTCAAAATGGCATAGGACTTGGCGTAGAAAATATGAATGCTGATTTAATGCTTGGGAAATCTCTTCTCAACCTTGGAAAGATAAATGAGGCGAAGAGAGAGTTTGAACTAGATGGATATAAAGATGCAGACCTGATTGAAGCGACCCTGTTAAGATCATATATATATTCATTGACCGATTTTAATAAAGCTTCGGAAACATTGTCATCAGTAACACCAGCAGATAAATATACAGTTTACTACGAGGAATTTGATAAAGTACTTAAATCTCTTGATACTGATACAAAATATAATTCCGCAAAACTTGCTCGTGTATTCATAAATAACGGATATCCTTGGTTGGCAGTAAGCATTCTGGAACCAAAGGAAAGTGAAATTTCTGAATATGTGGAAGGGTTATACTACCTTGGAAGAGCATACGTTGAATCAGGACAATATGATAGAGGAATTGAAGTTTTAGAAAAATCTTTAGGCTTGGGACATATGGAAACAGAAATTCTTTGGGCGATGAGCAGAGCATATGTTGGAAAAAATGACCTAGATTCTGCAATAAAGACATATTCAGAAGCTGTAACATCTGCAGGGAAGGATATAACAAAAGATCTTGCTGAAGAATATATCTCATTCCTTCTCAAAAACAAACAATACTTGAAAGCTGGAGAAAGCGTAACTACGATGCTTACAACTGCACAACCAGCATTCCTATATATTTTTGGAATACAAAGCAATTATGAGCTTAATGAATACAATAAAATAGATTATTACTTGGAGCAGTTAAGAAAATTGCCATTATCGGAAGATGAAAAGAAAGAGTACCTATATTGGAATGCTAAAATTCAATTAAAAAATGAGGAACTTGACGATATGAACTCAACCTTAACAGAACTTGCATCATTAGACAAATACAATCCAAAGTACTACCTGCTTTTAGGCCGTTATGAACTTGAAAAAGGTGATTCAGGCTCAGCAAAGGACTCTTTCAAAAAATCTATTGAGTATGATTTGAACAATTCGGTAACAGATGAAGCTTTAAAACTGTTGTCTAATATCGAGTAGTTCTGTATAATCGCAACTGTCCCTTTTGTTAATTTATGCAAGAAATTCTATGGATAAAAGTACGTACAATGTGAAAATGCCTTTAGATAAGGTGAGAAATATCGGTATCATAGCACATATAGATGCAGGTAAAACGACTACAACAGAAAGACTTCTTTATTTTACTGGACAAGTACATAAAATAGGAGAAACCCATGAAGGAGAAGCGACGACTGACTTTATGGAACAGGAGCAGGAGAGAGGAATTACTATAATGTCAGCTGCTGTAACATGTTTTTGGATATATGATGGACAAAAGTACAGAATCAATATAATTGATACCCCTGGGCATGTTGACTTTACAGCAGAAGTAGAGAGATCCCTGAGAGTTCTTGATGGTGCAGTAGTAATATTTGATGGGAGAAAAGGAGTTGAACCACAATCAGAGACAGTATGGAGACAAGCAAATAAATATCAAGTTCCAAGAATTTGCTTTATGAATAAGATCAATTTGATAGGAGGAGATTTTGACCATAGTTTTGAAACTATAAAACATAGGTTAAGCAATAAAGCCGTTGCAGTAACTTATCCAATAGGAAAAGAACAAAACCTTCATGGATATGTAGATTTAATAAAAATGAAGGCATATGAATACAAAGGAACAGATACTCCTGACCTCATAGAATGTGCAATACCTGATAATATTAAAGAAAAAGTAGACGAATTAAGAAATACTTTAGTAGAGGCCCTCGCTAGTGAAGATGACAATTTAATGGAAAAATTCTTTGCAGGAGATGAATTTACTGAAGAAGAACTTTACGCTGCATTGAGGAAAGGTACTCTAGCAGGAAATATCTTCCCCGTTCTTGGAGGAGACTCAAGAACTGCTATGGCAAAAACACTTTTAGACTATGTAACTATATGTTTACCTTCCCCATTGGATAAAAAACCAGTCAAAGGAATAAATCCAAAAACAAAAGAAGTTGAGGAGAGAAAGCCAGATGAAAATGAGCCATTTGCAGGACTAGTATTCAAAATAGTGAATGATTCTCATGTTGGGAATTTGTCATATTTTAGAATATATTCTGGGAAAATAAATTCAGGATCCTATGTTCTAAATTCGACTAAAGGAATTAAGGAAAGGGCAAGCAGGTTAATATTGATGCATGCCGATGATAGGGAAGAAGTAGAGTCACTTAGAGTTGGAGATATAGGGGCTATTGTTGGATTAAAAGATTCCATAACTGGAGATACTCTTTGTGATGAATCACATCCGATTATACTAGAACAAATAGAATTTGCGGAGCCAGTAATATCAGAGGCGATAGAGCCAGTAACAAAATCTGATGAAGAAAGAATGTCGGAAGCACTAGCTAGGTTAACCAAGGAAGACCCAACATTCAAAGTTAAGACAGATACAGAAACTGGTCAAACTATTATTTCTGGAATGGGGGAACTTCATTTGGATATAATAGTTGATAGACTTAGAAGGGAATTTAATGTTTCTACTAATGTCGGAAAGCCTCAAGTTGCTTACAAAGAAACTATTAAAAGTGTAGTAGAACAATCAGAGGGCAGGTACATAAGGCAGTCAGGAGGAAAAGGTCAATATGGACATTGTTGGCTGAAGTTAGAGCCTAATGAAAAAGGTAAAGGTTTTGAATTCATAAATGCTATAAAAGGTGGTGCAATTCCTAGAGAATTTATTCCTGCAATACAAAAAGGTGTAGAAGAAGCAATGAAATCAGGTGTGGTTGCAGGGTATCCAGTTGTAGATATTAAAGTTACAGTTTTTGATGGTTCATACCATGAAGTTGACTCCTCTGAAGCTGCATTTAAAATTGCTGGATCAATGGCATTTAGAGAAGGGTGCAAGAAAGGGAATCCTGTTCTTCTTGAACCAATAATGAAAGTTGATGTAGATACTCCTGATGACCATATGGGAGATGTAACTGGGTCATTAAGCAGTAAGAGGGGGCAAATACAAGGAACGGAAAGTTTAGGAAATGGTGTTAGTAGAATAACGGCGTTTGTTCCTTTATCAGAACTCTTTGGATATACAAGTGAATTAAGATCTATAACAAGCGGTAGAGGAAGTGCAACGATTGAACCTTCACATTATGCTGAAGTACCAAGGAATATAGCTGAGGAAATAGCAGGTAAGAAGATTTAATTTTATTTTTTTACACGAGAGTTTGAAAAAAGCTTAAAAGCACTTGCATATGTTAAGACTTTTTGATAATATTCATCGCAGGTCTCTTATACAGGGATTGCAATAAAAAGTAGTATAAAATATTTAATTTTTAATAAATATACTAATGGCGGAGTTTAATAGAACTAAACCTCACATGAACATTGGTACCTTAGGTCATATTGATCATGGTAAGACGACGTTTGTTCGAGGTATTTTAAGAACATTTGTTCCTGATCAGGGTGTAGCTGACAAGATGATTGATAAGTTGGATAAAGATCCAGAAGCAAGGGCTAAAGCTATAACCATCTCAGTTGCACATGTAGAGTTTGAAACAGAGAATAGACATTATGCATTAGTGGATTGCCCAGGACATAAGGACTATATCAAGAATATGATCACTGGGGCGGCACAAATGGATGGTGCTATCTTGGTTGTGTCATCAAATGATGGTGTTATGCCACAAACAAAGGAACATATCCTTCTTGCAAAACAAGTTGGTGTTCCTAAGATCGTTGTATTCATTAACACTTTTGGAAAACCAGATCCTGAAATTTTGGAGTTGATAAAATCTGATGTAAAGGATTTGCTCAAAAAGTACGGATATGATCCAGATTGTCCAATTATAGTTGGAGATGCATTGAAAGCATACAAAGGAGAGGAAGAAGGACTTGCAACAATGAGGGAAGTGATGAAGGCTGTTGAAGAATATATCCCTGTTCCTCAAAGAGATATTGATAAACCATTCTTGATGCCAATCGAAGATATATTCTCAATTGAGGGAAGAGGTACAGTTGTTACAGGAAGAATAGAGAGAGGAACTATTAAGATTGGGCAAGAAGTTGATGTCTTAGGATTAGGAAAGAAACCTCTAAAGACAGCTGTTACAGGTATTGAAATGTTCAATAAAACCTTACAGGAAGGACAAGCAGGAGATAATGTAGGAATTTTGTTAAGAGGTTTGAAGAGAGAAGATGTCCAAAGAGGACAAGTTCTAGCTGCTCCAGGAAGTATCTCTACTCATACTGATTTCAGAGCGCAGGTATATGTTTTGAGTAAAGATGAAGGTGGAAGACATACTCCATTTGTAACTGGGTACAAACCTCAATTCTATATCAGAACTGCCGATGTAACTGGTGAAGTAGTTCTTGATGAAGGTACAGAAATGGTAGCTCCAGGTGATAATACCGAATTTACTGTTAAACTAATGGCTCCTGTAGCTATTGAAAAAGGAGTATCATTTGCTATCAGAGAAGGAGGACAAACAGTAGGACAAGGAATAGTAACAGAAATTTTGAAATAGGATTGAATTAAAGGAGGGTAACATGAAGTTTACCCTCCTTTGTATAAGTTTAATTTAGCTCTTTTAAGTAGAATGGCGAATTTAACTGCAAAAATTAGGGTAAAGCTAAAAGGATATGATTCAGTTGTAGTTGATAAGTCTGCAAAAAGCATCATAGAAACGGCAATAGGAACTGGTGCTAAAGTTGCAGGTCCTATACCTCTTCCAACTAAGAAGAGAAAAATAGCGGTTAATAGATCTCCATTTATTTACAAGAGCTCGATTGAACACTTTGAGATAAATATTCATAAAAGAGTAATAGATATAATAGATCCAACACCAAAGACCATTGATGCTCTTCAAAGGCTGGAGATGCCAGCTGGGGTTGATATTGGTATTCAATAATTAAAAATATGAAAGCACTAATAGGAATAAAAAAAGGGATGACAAGAGTATTTAGAGACAACAAAGTTGTTCCAGTGACTGTTGTGGATGTTTCCAATTGTATCCTGTCATATGTTGAAAAAGATGGATTTGAACTTGGTCTAGGAGAAATGAAAAAACCTAACAGAGCAATGACTGGAAAGTACAAAGTGGCTGGAAGAGTTCCAGCAAAGAGAGAATATTTTAAAGGATCTCTCGGAAATGAAGTTGAAATAGGTAGTGAAATAAAACCAGATATGTTTACTGCAGGTGATAAAGTTACTGTAAGAGGAGTGTCAAAAGGCAAAGGCTTCGCTGGTGTAGTAAAAAGATGGAAGTTTGCTGGAGGACCAAAAACACATGGACAATCAGATAGACATAGAGCACCAGGATCTATAGGAGCTGGTACTGATCCAGGAAGAATTGTGAAAGGGAAAAGAATGGCTGGAAGAAAAGGTGGAGATACTATTACATTATTGAACAGAGAAATAATTGATGTTAAAGATAATTATCTCCTTGTATCAGGACCAGTTCCAGGAGCAAAGGGAGATTTAGTAGTTATATATGCAAAATAATATGGAAGAAAAAGCAAAACAAACCAAAATAGAAGATAAAAAAGAAATTAAGAGAGAATTAAATCCTGCTGTTTGGAATGTTCCTTACAATGCTGATTTATTAACCCAAGTTATCTATATTTACAGAAATAATGAAAGAAAGAACACATTAGCAGTTAAGTCGAGGGGAGATGTTTCTGGTGGAGGTAAAAAGCCTTGGAAGCAGAAAGGTACAGGAAGAGCTAGACAAGGTTCGTCTAGGTCACCGCTTTGGGTTGGTGGAGGTGTTACATTTGGAAATGCTGGTGAAAAAAACTTCTCAAGAAAATTAAACAAGAAAATGGCAAGGAAGGCAGTTTGTGTAATGCTTTCTGAACGATTAAAGGAAGGAAATCTAGAATTTGTTCCTATGAATTTAGAATTTGCAGAAAAAACTAGAAAAAACTTAAAAAATAGTGTTGATGCAAGAAAAACATTGATTATATCTAGTAATGAAGATATACAAAAGAAACTTAAGAATTCTGATAAAGCTAAAGTGATAACAGGTGAGAAAGTTAATGCACAACATTTAGTATGGAGCAATTTTGTGTATGTTGATGAAGATATAATCTCTACTTTAGAAAAAAGACTGACAAATGGAAAGTAAAAAGATAACAATAAAACCTGTGATATCAGAGAAAACCTATACCATGGCGAATGCAGATAACAAGTATGTATTCTCTGTAGATAGGGGGATAAATAAAATAGAAGTAAAAAAAGCAGTAGAAACAAAATACAAGGTTAAAGTAACTGATGTAAATAGTTTAGTTAGACCTGGAAAGAAAAAGAGGGATTTTAAAACATATAAAATTAGAAGAGAGCAAGATAAAGTTAAAATGGTGGTAACTTTGAAAAAAGGAGATAAAATTGATGAATTTTTGAAAGGGTAGTATATGGCAGTAAAAAATTTTAAACCTACAACTTCTACAAGAAGAAAAACTAGATTATCAGACCGTAGCATGTTGAGTAAAGAGCATGGACCGAGATCTCTTACAATTGAGAAAAAACAAAAGTCGGGAAGAAATAATCAGGGAAGGATAACTATTAGACATAGAGGAGGTGGATTTAAGAGAAGAATAAGAGTGATTGATTTTAAAAGGGATAAATTTAATATTCCAGCTAAGGTCGATGATTTGTTTTTTGATCCTAATAGGACTGCATACTTAGCACTTTTGACATATGCTGATGGAGAAAAAAGATATATAATCGCTCCGAAGGATTTGAAGAAAGGAAGCACAGTAATTTCTGGTGAAAGAGTAGATATACTCCCAGGTAATGCTATGAAGATAAAAAATATCCCATCAGGAACATATGTACATTGTGTAGAGAATATGCCAGGAAAAGGAGCAGTATTTGGTAGGTCTGCAGGTCAAACAATAGTGGTACAAGGAATAGATCCAACTGGAAAGTATGTTCAAATAAAGATGCCATCAGGTGAAATTAGACTAGTTTTTGCTGATTGTATGGCAACAATTGGACAAGTCGGAAATGAAGATAAGTTGAATGTAAAACTAGGAAAAGCTGGTAGAAAAAGAAACTTAGGATGGAGACCAGAAGTTAGAGGAATGGTGATGCATCCAGCTGAGCATCCTCATGGAGGAGGAGAAGGAAAAGCTCAAACTGGTGGAAAAGCTAAAGATATTTGGGGCCACAGGGTTGGTACTAGAACAAGAAAGAATGCTAGAACAGAGAAGTTCATTGTTAAAAGAAGAAGAACTAAAAACAGGCCATTTGCAAAGAAATAAATTGTATAACATAAAATATGTCCAGATCATTAAAGAAAGGTCCATATACAAATGAAAAATTGATGAAGAAAGTAACTAAGGCTAAAGAGGCAGGGAATATGTCTCCTATAAAGACTTGGGCTAGATCATCTGTTATAACTCCTGAAATGGTTGGAATGAAATTCTTAGTACATAATGGGAAAAAATTTGAAGAGGTACTCATAATGGAGTCAATGATAGGACATAGACTTGGAGAGTTTTCCTTGACAAGAAAGTTTAAAGGACATGCAAAGAAAGGAAAGCTTTCTAAGGTATACGGAAGTAGTGGAAGATTCGAAGAATAAATATAGTTAGAAAATTATGGAAGAAAAAGAAAAAACAGTAAAAGTAATAACAAGAAATATAGCAGAATCTCCTCTTAAGTTGAGGCTTGTTGTAGATACAGTAAGAGGAAAAAGTGTTGAAGATGCGTTGAATATATTAGAACTTGTAAACAAAAAGGGATCACTATTTGTCAAAAAGACTATACTATCGGGTGTAGCTAGTGCGAGAGAAAAATATGGAGTAGATAAAGAGAATCTGGTCATAAAATCAATAACAGTAGACGAAGGAAAGACATTAAAAAGAACAAGATTTGCTTCAAGAGGGAGAGTCTCTCGTATTAATAAAAGAAGATCAAACATTAATTTAGAATTAAAAGTTAAGTAAGTATGGGAAGAAAAGTAAATCCTAAAGCCATAAGAATGGGAATAAACAAAACTTGGGATTCAGTTTGGTATGCAGATAAGAAGAATTATCCGAAGTTACTTTCTGAAGATCTGATGATAAAAGAAAGAGTTTCAGAAGTTATGAAAAATGCTGGGATAGATTGTATTAAAGTTAATAGATTCGCAAACAAAATCGAAGTTTTGGTATATGTAGCAAAACCTGGAGTCGCTATTGGAAGAGGAGGAGAAGGAATAGACCTCTTGCAAAAAGAGCTGTCGAAAAAGCTAAAAGCTAATGTAGAGTTAAAAGTAAAAGAAGTTAGGAAAGCTGATTTATCAGCTAGAATCATAGCAAGGACAATAGCAGATGGAATAGAAAGAAGACAACCATCTAAGCTTCTTGCTGTAAGTGCTAAGGAAAAAATTATGGGTGCTGGTGCAAAAGGATTAAAAATATGGATATCTGGAAGAATAAATAATGCAAGTCAAGCACGAACAATCAAATTTACTGCTGGTTCAGTTCCTGCTCAAACCTTGCGTGCTGATGTTGATTATGCATTTGAAGTTGCAAAAACAATAGATGCTGGTCTTATGGGTGTAAAGGTTTGGATCTACAAGGGAGAAAAAAATAGTATAGATGAAGAAGATTAAAATTTTAGTGAATATATATGCTTCAGCCTAAAAAAAGAAAACATCCAAAAGAATTTAGAGGAACGATGGGGGGTGTTGCTACTGCAAATAATAAAGTAACATTTGGAGATTATGGATTGAAGTCCTTAGAAAATGGATGGGTAGATGCTAAAGAAATAGAAGCTGCTAGAAGAGCAGTGTCAAATTATACTAAAAGAAAAGGGAAAGTGTGGATAAAGATATTTCCTCATAAATCATATACTAAAAGGTCTATAAACAGTAAGATGCTTGGAGGAAAAGGTGCTGTCGAAGGGTATGTTGCAGTTGTTGTTCCTGGGACTGTGATGATTGAAGTTGGAGGCCTAGACGAAGCTACATCTCGGGAAGCATTGAAGTTGGCTGGACATAAATTATCAGTAAAAACAAAATTTGTGTCAAAACAAGAAATATAGCTTGTGAATAGTATAAATAATTGATAGAATACAGACCGTTATCTGACTAATTATGGAAAAAGAAGAAAAGAAAAAACAAAATAAAAGAATAGTTGAAGGAGTAGTGGTAGGAAATCAAATGGATAAAACTGTTAAAGTGCGTGTAGATAGGCTTGAGAGACATCCTGTGTATAAAAAGGTTATTAAGAGGAAGAAGGTCTATTTTGCTAGATCAGAAGAGAAATTAAATATTGGGGATAAAGTTACAATAAGAGAAAGTAGGCCATTGTCAAAAAAAATAAGATGGGTAGTAGTAAAGGAGGAGTAGTATGGTACAGAGAGGAACAATACTTAAAGTAGCGGACAACAGTGGAGCAAAAGAGGCTAAAGTTATAGGGATTCCGGGCTCTTCAAAGAGGAGATATGCTAGTATAGGAGATATTGTGACTGTAGCAGTACAGAGATCTCTTCCGAATGCAGGAGTTAAAGATCATGAAGTACATAAGGCTGTTGTTGTTAGAACAAATAAAGAATACAGGAGAAAAGATGGAACTTATATTAGATTTGATGATAATGCAGTTGTGCTAATAGAACCAAAGAATAAAGTGCCAAAGGGAAGTCGTATATTTGGTCCTGTGGCAAGAGAGTTAAAGGAAAGAGGTTTTGATAAGATAGTTTCTTTAGCTCCAGAAGTATTATAAAGATAGATATTAAAAATATGAAAATCAGAAAAGGAGATACAGTTAAAATATTATACGGAAAAGATTCAGGAAAGGTGGGTGTGGTTAGGGCTGTTGATCAAAAGAAACGATCAGTTATAGTGGAAGGCTTGAATCTATACCAGAGACATCTGAAGGGTGATGGCAGGACTAGGACATCGGAGATTATTACAATAGAAAAGCCTTTTCCT
>Ga0208825_1001847_pt1 | contig 15126 bp, 14 predicted proteins | sample AD_UKC113_MetaG_FD_184450 | JGI IMG/M metagenome (GOLD analysis project Ga0208825, IMG submission 184450) | Active sludge microbial communities of municipal wastewater-treating anaerobic digesters from Hong Kong - AD_UKC113_MetaG (SPAdes)... | ecosystem: Engineered > Bioreactor > Anaerobic >...
TTTTATTAAGCGAGGATCGCCGAGCCAGGTCAAAGGCGTTAGGTTCAGGGCCTAATCCCGTAGGGGTTCGCCGGTTCAAATCCGGCTCCTCGCATTAAAATTTTTTAACCTTATATCCGGTTCTATTTTTCAGTGAATCACTCCAGTGATCGATAATATTACTCTCATCCAAACTCCGTGGATCACGGATTCTGTGAAGCGCGGTGATAATACTCCTTATGATCTCAGTCTGTTACTCGCATTTGTCAGTGAGTAGGAAGGGGGGTTGATACTCATATGGGCATCTCGGGAAGTGTCCGGCGATTAGCTACTTGAATCGGAATAATAATGGTGATAATCTGACCGTTGAGAAGATCCGGAATGGAAACTCAAACATCAGAAATCCGATTCTAGTCTCATTTATCGCAAAAGGGCTCCTTCCCTACCGTGGACTAGGATCCGGAATTAAACGGGCATGAGAAGACTGGCCATATATTGACTTCATCGATGATCGGGAAGGAGGACTGTTCACCGCTACTATTCACCGTAAATGGCAGGAAGGTTCGGAGAAAAGTTCGGAGAAAATCATTACCCTGATGAAAGATGAACCTGCGTTATCTGCCAAGGAGATAGGAGTTCGGCTTGATCTGACACCACGGGCGATCGAAAAACAGATCGCTGCACTTAAAAAGAGTGGTAAAATTAAGAGAGTGGGTCCTGCAAAGGGTGGCCATTGGGAGGTCATGGATTAACATAAAACGACTATCATCGGGCATATGATCCTTGATACGTTCAGCAGGGAGCAGAAAAATCCTGCCGGAGTGTATGAACCTCCATCAGGCTCCAAAGCAGGTACACCAGATCTCATTACCGGAGAGACCGGAGAATGCCAGCGGGCAACCGGAGAAAATTTTTCTCCACCCAACGAAGAGCAAAATGAAGATTATTCTTAGAATAATAAGAATAATAATAACTTAGGGAATGACCGGAGAAAAAAACCGAGTGCAGAGAACACCAATCCCACTCTATACTCCTCTCTCTCCCCCCGGCGGTTTTCTCCGGTCAGATGAAACAGTGGATATAAAGGCCATATTGGACCCGGTTCGCGAATCAAAAGAGAAAAGGGGTGGAGAAAAATTTTCTCCGGTCTTCTCCGATCAGCCGGTTTTTTCTCCGGACACTCCGGTCACTCCCCTGGTGATCGACCCTGATGACTATGGTCCGATCAACGGGGTATGGGGTGGACCCCTGTGCCGTCAGTGTTTCGCCCGTGAAGCTCCGGTTTTGATGACGGAGGACCGGGTGTATGAGTCCCAGGATCTATTCGATGACTATGGAAAACTGAACCATCATGTGCTGGCTCTCCTCCTGGCATGAGATCCTATCAACCTCTTCCTGGTCGGTTTGCAGGGGGGATCGTCCCTGAGTTATCCTGTCCTCGCTGTCGTCTGGGTGCAATTTATTGGATGGATAAGCCGTCATGGACCTTGGATGCTCCGGCACCTCATTACCTGTGTTGGAATTGCCGGTTGATCTTTCACATTCCCTTCCCACGTAAACCAAGTATGTTTTCATTATGGAGGAATGCATGAGTCCTTATCTCAAGGTCGGCCGGCTCCTTCCGGGTGAAAACGACGAGATCCGGATTATGAAGGATGGGTCCGGGGAGATCGGAACGGTCACAAAGGCAGATGCGATCCTCACATGCGGAGGTCTTGAACCCTTCCCGGTTGTTCCCAGCGGGGAGATGGATCTCTCGATTCCCGGGAAAGCGGTAAAGTTCGTGATTGGTGGGGTGTTGTTCCTGGCTATCCGGAGTCAGGTTGTTGGGATGATCAACGAGTGGCCGAGGAAGAAGGCGGGGTTGTGGGGAGTTGTGGAATAATAATTAACCAATCAATAAAAAAAGACCTCAACTATAAATTTTATAAAAAAAGATACTTATTTAGTTCAATATGAGTCCAGAATCAAAGTCTCTTTCTCTAACAATCTTGCATTAGCCTTAACGACTAAATAGGTACAAATAAATTTTTAACCAAGATCCTAGTGGACAAAAATTCATGATTAAGAAAAAAAGAGATAATTCTACATCTTCTGATGGCCTTTTTTACGACATATGCGTCTCAAGTCGCATCATGATGAACGAATATGAATATGCAAAATATTTGGAATTTATTCAAACAAATAGGGGGACGAATTTTTCAATTAAGATAACAGAAACTGAATTGGGCAGTATAATATCCATTATCCGAGATGACAACAATGAAGAGATCGACATTACTGATTATTATGCATGGTAATATTCCTAATCCACCATTATTTTTTCGATCTTTTTCTCTCTTGTACATGTCGCATAAATTCGAAACCGGATCCTGCCCCACCAATATTTATGGCCTTACGGTGTTCATTAACATCTTTTCTCAACTCATATAACTTTTTAAAAACCAATATCAATAAAAAACCTAATATCAATAATAGAACAATGAACCCCACTGTTTTTGCTGACGATGCAACTGAATTAATGAATGAACCAACTGATTTAGTTAATTGTTCAATAATTGAAGATTCTCTTTGAGTTTGCGTGCCAAAACTAGTGTCATCAGGTTTTAGGAGATTGAGTTCATATAATGCGAGCCTTCGGTTTTGATTGATGATATCTATGTCTTTTTGAATGGTTTCATTTCGAAATCCGGGATAATCACGATTAACATCTATTAAACCAAAATCAAAATCAACAATTGCCTTTTCTAATAATTGTATTTTGAGAGTAGTATTTATTTCACTTTTAGCACTTTTATAGAAAGCAAATCCTCGATTATTGTAAACACAATAATCATCCGGGTCAAAATTGTTGATTACATTTGTAAAAGTATCTTGACTTTGATGATAATCACCAAGTAATACTTGAATCTGCCCTTTATTTTTATAGGCAGTCCCATAATTTGGAGCGATTGCAAGGGCTTGTGTAAAAGAATTTAATGCATTGAGGTAATCTTTTTTTGAATATTGATCCGCCCCCAAATTGTTATTTAAAATTGCATCGCTGGGAATATTTTGTTCTGGCTTAATTTGAAACTGACAGGAACAGGATTTCTCACTTTCATTCAATTTTGCTCCATTTCTCGACTCATTTTCAATTAGATTTTGTGATTGGGTCGAAGTTGAGAGTTGATTATCCAGGTATTGGGGTTCACTGTTACCATCAAGATTGCGGGCAGCAACATTAGGTGAAGATCCCAATGATCCTTTTACATAATCATTTTTTCCAGATGCAGGAGATCCAGATTTAGGAGATTTTGTCGGTTCAATTTTGAGAACATCTCCAATCTCCTGACTCAACCAGCGTTGAATATTGTTATCAGAAAAAAGATCTCGATTATCCAGAACTATTTGTTTAACTGCTTCCGCATTATCCTTATTTTTAATCAATTCAAGATACTTAATAGCCAATCGATCCTGTGAACAGAGATTATGGATTTCCTTGAATTTTTTTTCAGCATTTGAATAATCGCATTTGCTAAGAAATTCAATTCCATCATCTCGAAGGTCTTTCCAAAGTAAACTACCCTTATAATCTCCATTATCGCATAAACATCGTATTTGTTCTTCATCTGCCTCTTTTGCTTCATCAATTCGTTTCGTATGCTTTAGGAGACTAATTTTGGCTTGATGAGCCATAACATTTGAGGGATCTGCAGAGATAGCGTGTTCATATGATACCAAGGCCAAATCATATTCTCCAGTTCTTTCATACCCTTTACCCAACAGTATATATTCGTCGGTTTGAGTTGCAGAGGCCCAGAATATTAAAAAAAGAAAAATACAAGTGACAAAAATAAATTTATTCACAGATCAAGTTTCTACAGGTTGCGTTATAATTTTTATTATTTGAAAATCCTAATCTTATTGAAATATTATGCATGGTAAATGTCCGATTTGATTTGTTTTATTATGTTTTTTGATAAGAATGGACATGATTTTGAAAATTCAGACTATCTTAATAATTATCATTGGTATTGAATTGAACCATTTCTGGACTCGTAATTATGTAATCTTATCGGAAGAGCGAGAACAATTTGAAAAAGTAATTCACTAATCGGTGTGAAATCACTATTTTCATGAGCAGTTCCGGATTTTTCTTCTGTCTCTGAAACAAAGACCATATTAGACGATTTAAAACAATATAAAGGTAACTGTTAACAAAAACCAACGAATATTGTCGAAGATTATTTAATGGATGGTGGAAAACGAAAATACAAAATGATTATAAGCGCTGGCCCTTCACTGGATGGCCTCATATTATGTATTCAAATAATGACTGGGTCATATTTAATGGACCCATTTCAACGAAATCTCTATGTCCTACCATTTTATATACCTTTTATTAATTCTGTAGGCATTACTAACATTTCTTCATGATATTCTATTGGTGTATAATACATTAATGAGTACTTTGAATATTGATTAATCTGTACTTTGTATATATTTCCATTTTTTTCCATGTACAATGGATCACCAGGCATTAATCCAAACATATACCTAGCCTCATTATATATACTACTTATATCCGGGATCAATAATGTCCACTTTTCCATGGGTATATTTGATGCATCACATTGAACAGTAAGAATGTACTGATTTTCCTGTACTAATCGAACGTTTCCCAATGTAATAATTTCATCTATATTATATTGATATTCAGTATTATACTCAATATATCTATTATCTATGAACGATACTGTACCATTTGAATCCATTACTTCTGGATGTCCAATACTCAAAAACGATTTAATAGGTATAACAATCACCGTAATGACGAGTATTACACTTATCATCAATATAATGAATGATGTTCTTTGCATAGCAAATACTTGGACGTAATAGTAATTTCAATCCTTGTTATTTTGGATCAAGCTCTCGAAGCGAAGATCATCTGACGAATATCAGGAGTGTTGTTCCTAGTGGTGCTGAGCGTTCATTCACAGCATAGATGACGGGTTCACCGGCAGGATAGGGATGTTCGATAAGAACCAGCCGGACGGTATCTCTCCGGATCAGTTACGATTTAAGTTATCAGTTTTTGAAGATGATCTGCTCAACATCGGGAAGTGCGAGTATCGGTATACAAGTCAGGAGGTTGAGACTATGAAGAACGGGAGGTTCAGGAAAGTCAACGTGAAAAGGTAGTTGGTGAAATAGTGATGGAGAAAGTCGAGGGTATCCGAGCCAGGTCAAAGGAGCAGGATTGAGGGTCCCAATAAAAATAAAGAGACTAGAAAGAATAGGTTATTCCTCAATTTGTTTTTTTAAGAGTTACATGAGGACAACAATACGAAATGAGTGATAAGAGATAGTATTTGCATTTCATTTCTTTATCTTATTGAGCAAACGTGATTCTAAACCTGCTTCGGGGTCTAAAAGAAATTCAATAATTGGATAAGAAAGTCCAATATAAAACATTCCTATGATGAAAAACCCAGCCATTGGCATTATATCAGGATAAGGAGAGTTGAGGAACCACATCACAATAAATATGAGAACCGCAAGTAACACTATTACAAAAAATGAAATAACCACTGAAAACCACCCAGCAATTAATGACATCACTAATATAACTGGCCACTTAGTTAAAAAGACTTCCAAATACCGGTTTCCACTTTTACACCCGAAATAGGCAGCGACTGTTGCTAATATGGCTCCATACACCCACCACAGTCTATAATCTTCACTGAATAGTGCAATTACAAGACCCACGGGGTCCTCCCTAGTAAGTAACCAAAAGTAGATACCAATCATTAACAAAAGCAATGGAATGCCAATAATCGACAGAATAAACTGATTTACAGCATTATAACTAATCTCGTGAACCCTCATTCAACCACCCGAATCCTATACGTTTAGAAAATTTAAGAAAATTTGTATTCTAATTATAAATTCACAAATCAATATAATTTCCTATGAAAATCCGTATGGTTCTTAGAAATACCCCATTAACCCCTTTAGCGTAGATTATCACCTACAGGGTTTACAGATCTTCGTGAAATAGATGCGACATACCTATGAGTTTTACTGTCTCTTTCAAATCAGGTGTAAAGTTAAGAAAGGTAGTTTTTACTTCGTTCCCAATACATACTTTAGTCCTTTCAACCCGACTCATTTTTTTCAGGAATGTTTTCATGCATTCTTCAGTATTTTCAGGACATATCTTCTTAAATTTTTGAAATAGCACAGTATTAATCCGAAGTGCTAACATATGCAGGAAAATATAACTTCTCACCCTATGTTCCAATCGGTGACGAACGGGCATTAATTCATGACCCGATTTCATTTTCTGAAATTTCTTTTCAATAAAATCCTTTCCAAAATATTCGGTAATGACTTCTTTGGCACTTAAATTATCATCTGTAGAGAGAATGGCATATTTTCCATCTGCTAATTGAGCATGGGATATTTCCTCATTGTTATATTCCCATTCACCAGATATCTGTTGACCTGTCGTTTTAAATTGAAAAATAAAAAATCTACAATAGGTCTTTAATGTCATTTTTAAAGTCTTGAGTAATTGTTTTTCATCCATACCGTCTTTGTTTTTCAGAACTTGATCGACCTTGATTGAATATGCTTGAAGAATATTATTTCTTTCTTCAGTATCTCGGATTCCTGCATTCATATTAAAATAAACAATAATCGAGCGATTTTTCCCATAAACCTTTGCACGAATCTTTTTCGCATAAATATGACCGCACTCAGAATTTTTTATTTTATATTGGGGCGTTGAGGGAATTATTGTCTCAAGAAGAATATTTTGAACTGGTTTAGATGTTTTTGGCAGGCCGCATATAATTTTCCAATTAAATTCATCCACGATCTGGATGGATTCAAAGGACACGTTACCTCTGTCCCAGATCAATGTTCCTGGTTCTAGAGATAATTCATTTAAACATGCAAATAGGTTCTTTACCGTCGTAATAGATACTCTCTCTCCGGAATATGTTGAATGAGAAATTGGATACTTATCGAATTTCGAAACCAATATTGCCAGATTAACTTGATTTCTTTTTAGATGATCAGGATTATGCCCTAATTGCGATAAAGGACATTTTGTACCCTGAAACAGTATTGCAGTCATGTCATATGCAAGAATTTCATTTTCACCTTCTGGCAAAGGACTTTTCTTTCTCCAATTTTGATACAAACTTTCTTCTATTGGGGCAGATATGTCGGCGATTTTTCCCGATGGTTGATTATATTGAAAAATAAAATCAAGAGAAGTAAGGAAGGCATCTTTCGTAAATGACTCGGTCATTATTCCTGATAATAATGGCAAATCTGTATTAATTACCCATTCAGACAATTGGGTCGCACTTTCTGGATCAATGACACGATTAATCGCCCATATTGCCAATAACTTACCTGGTGTAATTGTGGGTTTATCACTATTTCCATAAATAAAATGGTCAATTATCATTGCTATTTCTAATTCTTCGCATATCTGCCATAATACTGATACATCTCCAGATTGAGTAGTCCGAGAAAATTTAACTGACTCTAGAGGGCTTTTTCTGATTTTTGGAGGTAATTTTGGCTCACCTTCAACACCTATATATCGAACATATGTACTTTTTACCTTGCCATTTATCCGCTCTGATTTGTACTCCGCAAGATAGACTCTTCCATTTCTTTTGTGTCGTTTAATAGCCATAATTGTAGGTGATATAACACCTACATACAATTATATCTTTCGCCAGGATTTTTCCTAGAGAATCAAAAAACGAAATGAGATGATTGATATTTTCCCTTTTTAGTAGGTGTGACACTCATGCTAAAGGGGCATTAAAAGTATTATTTGATAAATCATAAAATATCAGGATCTGGTGCTTTGATGAGGATGTCCGCTTTTGCAATTATTTCTAATAGTTGCTCTAAAGATACTTCCTTGGGTACCATTACCTTATTCATTGTTTGAATCTTCTTCCTTGGAAACAACGGATCATCATAGTACTCGTTATTTTTTAGGAGATGCCAAATAATAGTTACTATCTTTCGGGCCAATGCAATGGTTGCTTTCGCTTTCCCAATGAGTCCGCTTTTTCTTTCGTAATAAAAACGTAAAGAATTATGCCTGCATCTGGCTGCTGCATGAGCAATTTGTGTCAATATCCATCTTGCATGGACCGAACCTCGCTTCGTAATGCTTCCTGTCCGAAGTTTTCCTGCTGACTGGTAGACATTGGGAACCATACCTAACCATCCTGCAAGCTTATCCCCAGATGGAAAATCGTTAATATCGCCAATTTCTGCAATAAGAGTAGCAGCCCCAATTTCCCCAATTCCAGGAACTGACATTAGAATTCCCATCTCTCTTGGATAATTCTTGTAAGCAAAATGTAATGCAGAGTTCTTTAAGAGAAGTTCTTGTTCATCAAGACATCTAATAACATCTAATAGAACCTTTATCTGAAATAGAGCATCTTTCGAGATATTATTTCCAAGTACTTCAATGATCTTGTCCTTTTTCTCTTGTGCCCGCTTTGGTAATGTCGGGATGATATCATTTAATTGCATCCCATTTATTATCCCTGTAAGGAGCATCATGCCCGATTTCCCAAAAACATCTGACAAAACAGAAGAGAGTCGAATCATTTCAGCATTAAGAATGCCCTTAACCTGATACTTGAAACTGGTTCTTTTCTCTACCAATCTATGCCGAAGACGTAAAATTTTTCGAAATTCCCTATGCTCCCCACAGAAGACTCTTGAAGGTTGTATCATTCCGTGTAAAGCAAGACGGGCAATCATTTCAGAATCAACTTTATCTGTCTTTTTATGGGATAAGGCCTTAATGTCCCGAGCATTTCCAACAATTACCGGGACTGAATCATTAATAAGGTCATAAATGGGTACCCAAAAATCACTGGTTGATTCACAGGCAACTACTTCACACTTTTGGAGTATAATCCATGCTTTTAGCGAGAGTAACCCGTCTTTTGTTCGTTCAAACCTTTCTTGAATAAGCTGGCCAGTACTCCATAAGATTGTTGCAAGGACAAACTTATTATGAACATCCAGCCCGGCGGATATATTTACACTTGAAGTCATAATAGTAGGAAGTGGGCAGATGAATAGCCTGACAGGCCAATTTCCTATCCGTGTTCAAAGACACAATTCAGCCTGCGAAAGCAATTCAGCGGTTAGTTTTTTTGACAGGGTGAACCCTAAAATATTAACAACCTCCTCTGCCCAACCTACTTTTGTCCGGGCAACTTATAGCACTTTCATTAATTAAGTCTGCTGCGAAACAGCATCGGGGTTTTTTTAGAGAGAAGGAATTTGCATTAAGGTTATTTTACTACAGGGATTTTTTTTACGTATTCTTTTTCACTTACACCCTTCACCCCTAAACCTGATAAGGTCCTCCTGCTCTGTTCATACCATGAAATTTGATGGAGACTTTCGGCATTGTATGGGATGTCAGGGATGTTGGGCGTTCAATTACAGCATAGACAAAGGGTTCACCTGCAGGATAGGGATGTTCGATAAGAACCGTCCGGACGGTATCTCACCGGACCGGTTAAGGTTTGAGTTCTCGGTCTTTGAAGAGGACCTGCTCAACACCTGGAAGTGTGAGTATCGGTATACAAGCCAGGAGGTTGAGACTATGAAGAACGGGAGGTTCCGAGACGTTCATGTATCCCTGGGCCATGCTGCCAAGGTGCTGAAGATGGTCAAGCAGGTGTAAGAAACGCCATAAATATGATTATGGTTGAGGAAGGATTTAAAACGATACACTTTTGTAAATCAATACCCTCTTGAGTCAATTTTTTTATATGTTTCTCCATAGAAACTGAATTGGGCAGTAAAATCTCCATCATCCGAGAGGACAACAATGAAGAGATCGACATTCTGATTATTAGCCATAGTAATATTCCTGATTCAATTTATGCCCGTTAGTAAAAAGAGGCCAATTAAAATATTCTCAAACCTAGAATTAAAACACAATTAAGAGGCTGTGGGTTAATTCCAAGCCGATAGTACAATGAATCAAACCCTTGGAATTATGTCCGCATTTTTGGATCCAATCGGATGGATTTTTTCCTCTTACAGAAACGACATTTTATTAATGCAACATCCTCTTAATCGAGGAATTTTTATCCCAAACTCCTAAATCCTCAGCTTTAGAAAATGCGTATTCTGCGTCCCTATCTCTCCCGAGTTGTTTTAAGGCAGCCCCCAATCTTGCCCATCCGAGGCCATATTTTGGATTTAATTGGATACTTTTTTCGAATGCTTCTTTCGCTTCAGTATTTTTCTCCAACTTATTTAAAGTGTATCCAAGATTTACCCAAAATTCCTCCTCATCAGGATGTAATTCAATTGCTTTGTAATTCGCCTTCAAAGCATCTTCATGTCTACCTAAATCGTTCAAAGTGATTGCGTAAAAATCCCATGAGGAAGCCTCATCTGGATTTTTTTGCAATGCTTTTTCGTGAAGTTCTAATGCTTCCTCACTCTTACCTAGATAATTAAGAAATGCTCCTTTTAATGACCAAAAGGCGGAATTTTCCGGTTCATATTGAAGTGCGTTATTAATAGCCTCGAGCCCTTCATCATATCTTTCTGAATACAGCAAAAAAATACTCTTCATAGCCCAACCCTGGGCGCCGGGATATTTCTGGATTATTTTATCTAATCCATCTAATGCTACATAAATCGCCTCATTCCATCTTGATAAATGGGCAAGAGATATTAATTCCCCCGCTTTTGCATCTAAATGATCTGGATCAATCTGAATAGCATTGTCAAAGGCCTCTAATGCTTCTTCGTATTTACCCATTTCGTTAAGTACAAGCCCTTTTTCATACCATTCTTCAGCAGTTTTGGACTCTATGCATCCTAAAACAAAGAAGAATGTTACTAGCGTGAGGAAAAGGAAAAAGGCACCTGCTCTCATGAACTATACTTTTCGGGTTATCGATTATAAAATTTTATAAAATGATAGCATAAGAGGCTGTTGCATAACCAAAATGTTGTTTTCGCAAGAGGGCAATTTTCGTTCGATTGGAACCTAAATAGCCAATACAATATCTGGTTTTCCCTAATATTACTCGCGGGTTGGAGTCATATAACAGCCTATATTATTTGTAAAATTACTACCTCTTCACCGAATATTAGACATAAAATGAATTGAAGTAGATGGAATAGATTTATAAGGATTTTTTATCATTTATCATTACACATGTGAATAATTTTATACTTTACTACTCTTGAATCAATACATTGCTTAAGTGAGCGTTCTCTGTCAGTAAGAATCGCTTTTATTCCTGTTTTTATTTCAATAAATACAACTTCTTGAACTTTATCATTTGAAAGGCCATTAAATACAATAAGATCAACAGGTGTCCCTAAAAACCTAGCATCTTTAGGATTATATGGAAAATCTGGGAAGTAGGGAACAAAATGCTCGGTAATTTTCCCTTTTAGAACCTCACCGCTTCTTTTAATGGCATCATCTCTGATACGTTTTTCATTCTCTGTCTTCCATTTATTTAACTCATTCGTTGCTTTATCGTCATATATCTTTTCAATAGTTATCTTTTCATTAATTACCCATTCTTCTTTCAACGATGAAGCACGGGATTCAATTTGTCTATAAAGCGAATTGAATTTTTCATTTAATTCTTTATGCTCATAGGAAATGGTATTGAATTGTTTTTCAATATCCGCTTTTGCCATCAACAGATAGAGAATAAAAAAATTGAAGCAACCCGATGATTATCCATGTATACATATATAATATTGGAAATATAATATTGGAAATTATTACTATAGGTGTCACTATCCAGGCATTATCTAGAAGGTATTACTTTTAAATTAAGAAAATAACAATCATACCATTTTTATCGTCTCTTTTTACGTTTTTCTGATGATATGTAAGAATAGGTCCCACTAAAGAGTAAAAACCCAAAAATAAGGATCAAAATTCCTAAAATTAAAGATAAATTTGTATCAATAAATTCTATTATTATATCTGATATTTTCGGAATTTTCTTATCCGCCATTTCTTTATTATGGGTAATAATATCTATCTGGGTTTTATTTTTTGTAAATTCTAAACCCTTATTAAAGTTATCTACGCCTTTTTGCATTTTTGAAATTCTTTCCGATTGATAACTATCCATTCCTGATTGATAATATGCAAAACCTAAATTATTATATACTGCGGCATCTACTTTGTCAATAAATTCAATAATGTGTTTGTAAGATTTAATTGCATCTTCAAAATCTCCATTTTTATTTTGTGTCAATGCTTTATTTTTCCAAGCAGTGGCGTAATTAGGTTCAATATGTATTGCCTCATCAAAACTTTCAATTGATTTTGAATAATTTCTATTTTGAAAAAAAGAAACTCCCTTTTGATTACATCCAAATGCTTGATATGACACATTCTCAAATTCTGATATTTTAAAAGGAATTTCATAGGGATTATATGAATTTTCAAGAGCCGTTTTGTTTGGGATCTCAATATCTACAAAGGAAGAGTGGTATTTGGTATTATTCGAATTCTGTTTTTCATTACCTGATTGAGATACGTCCTCATAGTTTTCTGAAAAAGATTTTTCTTTTCCTTGAGATGACAAATTATCTAGATTATTATTTCTTTGAATCTGGTTGGTGGTATCTGGTTTAGAAGAATCAGGCTCATTATTCGGGTTATTCAGATCAGATGTTTGGAATAACTCACTCTTTTCGGGATTTTTTTGACCTTCCTTTTTTTCAGAAAAAGAATACGCTTCATTTGCTTCGGCAATTCGGTTCATTTCTGTAAGCAGATCACCTTTATATTTCCATAGAGTACTGGAAAGAGTTTTTTGGGATTCCAAGAACTTTAATCCTTGTTCAGGCCCCAGTTTTCTTGCCTCGGTATATTCTCTTAATTGCTTCAACTCCTGATTGTTATCAATTCCCTCTTTACTTTGAAATGGGTCTTCATATTTTTGTTGAACTCGTTTATAACAATCAATTGCCTTTTCAATTTCATTATTCTCGTCAAATTTTAAACATTCAAAAGTATCTTCTTCTTTTGAACCTTGGGCATGTGAAGTTAAAACAACCAATATTATTACTATTATCGAAAAAGGAATTACAACCTTTTTTGCAAAAGAAAATATACAGGCTCTATTCGAACTGGTAAATGGATTCACTGTATATTTTTTTCCATTCGGATTATTTATCTATGACGAAAAAAGGTCAATACAATTCAATATCTCTTAGAAAAAATTTCTGACGATACCTGGGAAGAGTTAAGAATTGCCATTCAAGAATCCGATGGGGCTTGGTATATAGATCAACACTTTGGTTTCGGACTCTATGTGCGAAATTTGTTGTGGAAAAGCGGATTGGAGTTTAATGGATTTTTCATGGATACTATCTGGCATGAATTGATCGAAGAAATCATCAAAAGGAAATATGGTTGACGGTTTAGGGAGGTAAACCGTTAGATTATAATCTCATCCCTTCTAACCTAATTCCTCTATGTCCTTGATGATAGGACGCCTCATCGTGTCATTCCTCGCTCCACCAATAATTTTGGTTTTATTTTCCCTCATCTATCCATTCATGGAAACCTTGGAAACTGGATTTCCCGGGATCTCGTGCGGGCTTTTTGATCTCTTCCGTGTTCACATCTTACTGATGTGGCTTGGATGGTCGGTGATTTTATATCTATTCCTCTTTGTGTATGATGTGACGAAAAATTACATAGCCAATTGGACCAGCACCAGGAACCATCCGGTTATAAGTAGTTTTTCGAGGCCAATCAGAAACATCATCCCGGTTCTATCAGGCTCATATTCGTGGTAATAATTCCGCTATACCTATGGCTGGCAGGGGGCATCATAACCAAATCGTTGTATTTTTTCTATGATGTCAATAATGGGGTATTCCTGGCTACTGATATTGTTTTCATGTTCAGATCCTATCCGGAGGTGAGTTACCTGATCATGGTTCTTGTGACATACGGCTCCTTTTATTTGTACGATAAAAATATTCAGAAGGTTTAGTAATTCGAGATTGAATGTTGTCAACGGCGGTGTAAAAATCCCCAACTCAGGCGTTATTTATTCCCCAGTCCATTTAAAGTTTTCGCCAAACTATCCAATCTCACTATGCGAGAGTTTGATCAATTAAATTTCGTCAATCCGTTTCTCTTTCTGTCTTTCATTCGATAACTTTCACCCTTGATATTCATCGTCGTACAATGGTGAAGTATCCTATCTAGAATCGCCGCTGCAATCACATGATCCTGAAAAATCTCTCCCCATTCTCCAAATGACTTGTTTGAAGTAAAAATGGTCGATGCCCGTTCATATCTCCGGGAAATAAGTTGGAAAAAGCAGTATGCTGCCTGCGAATCAAATGGGAGATACCCAATTTCATCGATAATCAGAACCTTGGGTTTGACCAGTTTTTTCAGATACCTATCAAGCTGATCTTGTCGATATGCTTCTTTCAATCTTTCAATCAGAACAGAGGCATTGATGAATAAAACCTGAAATCCTGCTTCAATTGCTGCAATACCAAGTCCTATCGCCAGATGTGTTTTTCCCACTCCTGGCGGTCCAAGGAATACGACATTTTCTGCTTGCTGAACAAATCTCAGCGTTGAGAGATCCCGAACCACCGTTGCGTCGATGGATGGTTGAAACGAGAAATCAAAATTTTCATTCCTCTTCACAATCGGAAAACCTGCGTATCTCATCCTGGTTGAAATAGTTGAACTTACCCGGTTCTTCCATTCCATTTCAGCAAGATACCCAATTGTTTCCAAAGGAGTCATCTTTTCAGCCATAGCTCGTTCTAATGTAGGTTCAAGTATCGTTTCCATCGTCAGTAATTTCAGATTCGTCAGGTGAAGATGCACCTGATCAAGAAGAAGTACTGTCATCTACTTCCCTCCAATAATTTGATCGTATTCTGAAAGAGAACGTTTTATTACAGCAGTATCTTCAAACGGTTTTTTACTGGAAATGATGACTGGAGGCATTTTCCCATACGATTCATCTCTTGCTGCTTTGAGAAGGCCCTCAAAATGTTCTTTTTGCCTGGAGACCTGATGTCTACCTTCAATGAGCTGATGTTCACAAATCC
>Ga0208825_1001849_pt1 | contig 15049 bp, 9 predicted proteins | sample AD_UKC113_MetaG_FD_184450 | JGI IMG/M metagenome (GOLD analysis project Ga0208825, IMG submission 184450) | Active sludge microbial communities of municipal wastewater-treating anaerobic digesters from Hong Kong - AD_UKC113_MetaG (SPAdes)... | ecosystem: Engineered > Bioreactor > Anaerobic >...
GTCTCGATGTCGGCCTCGTGTTCCTTGGTGATCATGGCCTGCTTGGTGGCGTACATGCAGCAGACATAGGAACAGTAATCCCGGCCGATGCTCTTGTCCCGGGAGCCCACGCACTGGATCCAGGCAATCCGCTGGGGCTTGCCTCCGTCGGAAATCCGCTGGATGTGCCCGTGGAAGGGACCGGCTGCCGAGAGGATTCGCTCGTATTCGAGACTGGTCACCACGTTGGGCCAGAGCCCGTACCCGTACTCGGGCTTCAGCCTGGCGTCGAAGGGCTTGAATCCCGGAGCGAAGATGACGGCCCCCGCCTGGATCTGTTCGTAGCCGCCCTCCATTTGGTGGTCGATGGCCTTGGCCATACAGGCGTCCACACATTGGAGGCATTCGCAACAGGTCATGCAGTTCAAGCACTTCCGGGCCTCGGCCAGGGCCTGCTCTTCGGTAAGACCCAGTTCGACTTCGCCAAACCCCGCCTTGCGCTTGGACATGGGAATGGTGCGCATCTCCGCCCGCGGTTGGATTTGCGCATCTTCGGGAATGGGACGGAAGTTCTCCTGGGAGACCTTTCCCTTGGGCTCGCGCCCGGCCTTCAAGTCCTCTCCCTTGAGGTAGCGGGAAATGGAAACCGCCGCCTCCCTTCCCGCCGCCACGGCCCCGATGGCCACCCAGGGACCCGTTTGGGCGTCGCCGCCCGCAAAGACCCCGGGACGACTGGTGGCAAAAGTGATTTCATCGGCTTCGATGGTTCCCCAACGGGTGAGCTTCAACCCTTGGGACTCGGCCAGGAACAGGGAATCGGGCGTCTGACCGATGGCGGGAATCAGCATTTCCGCCTCGGAGGTGAACTCGCTTCCGGGAACCGGAATGGGTCTGCGCCTGCCCGAGGAATCCGGGGCGCCCAGCTCCATGCGGATGCACTGGATGCCGATCATCTTGCCGTCCCGGGTGAGGACCTGCTGGGGGGCCGTGAGGTACCGGATCTCGACCCCTTCGGCCAGGGCGTCTTCGATTTCGTTTTCCCGGGCGGGCATTTCCTGGCGGCTGCGCCGATAGAAGATGGACACCTTTTGGGCCCCCAGCCTCAGGGCACACCGGGCCGCATCGATGGCAACGTCCCCGCCGCCGATGATGACGACCCTCTGTCCCCGGATATCGGGGGCCTGCCCCAGGTTCGCCTTGCGGAGGAACTCCACGCCGTGCATCACCCCCTCGGCGTCTTCCCCGGGGATGTTGAGCTTGAGACTCGAGTGGGCCCCGATGGCCAGGTACACCGCCTTGTAGCCCTGGGCCTCCAGGCCGTCCAGGGTGATGTCCTTTCCCAGCCTTTGATTGTACCGGATATCCACCCCCAGGCGGGTGATGTAGCGAACCTCTTTCTCGAGGACTTCCGGAGGCAGCCGATAATCGGGAATGCCCACCCGCAGCATTCCGCCGGGGACCGAAAGGGCTTCGAAAATGGTGACCTGAAAGCCCTCCAAGGACAGGAAATGAGCGGCCGTAAGACCTGCGGGCCCCGACCCGATGACGGCCACCTTCTCCTCCCGCTTTGCGACCTCGGGAACCGGCCACTGCTCGATGTCCACCTTGTCGGCCACGAATCGTTTCAAGGCGCAGATGGAGACGGGAGCATCCACTTCCCCGCGACGACAGGCCGTTTCACAAGGGTGGGGACAGATGCGGCCGATGACGCCGGGCAAGGGGAGATTGCGCAGGATCACTCCCATGGCATCCTGGTAGCGGCCCTGGGCGATCAACGCCACGTAGCCGTGAGCGTTCACCGAGTTCGGGCATGCGTTGGTGCAGGGAGACTTGTCCCCCTTGTCGATGCTGTAGGTGGGAGGAATGGCCTGGGGATAGTTGCGATAGATGGCCTTGCGGCTGTTCAAACCCAGGTTGAAGTTGGCGGGAAGATCGACCGGGCATACCTTCTCGCACTCTCCGCACCCCGTGCAGCGATCCTCCCGAACGTAGCGCGGATGGCGCTTCACGGTGAGGGTGAAGTTCCCCGGCTCCCCGCTGATTCCCTCCACCTCGCTCTTGGTGAGGATCTGGATATTGCGGTGATTGGCCAGCTCCACCAGCTTTGGCCCCATCATGCAGGAAGAACAGTCGTTGGTGGGGAAGGTCTTGTCCAGCTGGGCCATGACGCCCCCCACGTTGGGTTGTTCTTCCAGGAGATATACCTTAAAACCGGAGTTTGCGATATCGAGCGCGCTTTGGATACCGGCAATCCCTCCGCCCACAACGGCGACTGCACCGACCTTTTGTTGTGCCATGACGCTCTTTCCTTGCTGTGACATGAGCCGTTCACCCTCTCGAAGTTTCCACGAAGCTCGGGCCGGGACCCGAATCGCCGACGATTCAGATGCGTGCCGCCCGGAGTGCCGGCCGAGGATCCGCAAAATGCCGGGACATCCAGGAGGTGGCCTCCTCGATGCCCAAGGCCAGGCCGATGAGCTCCGTAAAATACGGCACGGGAAGGGCAATGGGCCTCCCCCAGTCTTTTTCGATCTTTTCCTGGTACATATCCAAGTTGGACTGGCACATCTGGCAGGAAACCACCATGGCCTGAGCCCCCACTCTGCGGGCCATGTCAAAGAGCTTTCCTACCAGGCGGGAACCCATATCGGGCCGGGACAACATGAGACTGGCTCCGCAGCAGTCCGTCTTGTAGGGCCAAAGAATGGGTTTGGCACCCAAAGCTTTCATGATCTTGTCCAAACTCTGGGGATTCTCCCAGTCGGTGGATTCCGTGACGGAGGGAGGCCGGCTTGCCTGGCACCCGTAATAGCAGACGACCTTGAGACCCTCGAGGGGTTTCTTGACCCGCTCCTTGATCTTGCCCAGCATGTCGTCCGTGGCCAGGAAGTTGGCAAGGTCCCAGATCTTGGGAGTGGAAGCATCCAGGGCCATCCGGTATTGGTGGGCCTCCCGGCTTCCCAAGACATGGGAAGCGGTTTTCAGGCGGTTGTAGCAGAGGGGGCAGGGCACCACCATGTCTTTGTTGGGCACCCGGGCGGCAAGTTTGAGGTTGCGGCCCGCCAGCTCGATGCTCGCCCTGTGATGGATGCTGTGAGCGGCAGTGGCTCCGCAGCAATTCCAGTCGGGCACCTCCTCCAATGTAATCCCCAACGAGGCACAGACGCCGCGGATGGAATCGGCGTAATCCCGGGCCGTGCCTTCCAAAGAACAACCAGGATAATAAGTCACATTCATCATCGGGTTCCCGTTCAGTGGCAAAAGATGGACCGATGGTCGCCGGATTCAGGAAACACAACCGCGCAACCCCCAGGAACATTCCTCGGCGAGTCCTCACGAAGACCGGAGAAGGTCCCGAACCTCTTCCTTTCCCTCGATGACCTTGGGAACGAGGGGCAGTCGATCCTTTTTGTACAGCCTCCAGGCCATTCGCAAATCGTCGCGCCATGAGCCTTCTCGAATTTTGCTGAACATCTGACCGCTTCGCAGGGTGTAGAGCGGGACCAACCCCCCTTCGAAAACCCTGCCCGCGTACTGGACGGTCTCCAAGAAAGCCTGATGGAGGGCCAAGACCTGGGGCTCAGGCGACGGGATGGATTCCCGAACGGCCAGCTCTTTGAAGTAATCCATGAGCTCCGCGATGCGCACGCCGTTGGGGCACCGGGTGGTGCAGGTCTCACAGGACGCACATACCCAGATGGTCTTGGAACGGAGGACCTCGTCCTTTTGTCCCAGGATGGCCAATCGAATGACCTGATCGGGGTAGAGATCCATGGCAAAGGTGGCGGGGCAGCCGTTTGTGCATTTACGACACTGAAAGCATTGAGCCGCGTAAAAAGGGCCCGCGGCCTCAGCTTTCTCTAGAAAGGAAAAATCGGGATTCAAAACGGTCTGCTGCATTGGCGTGGCAACCTCCTGCAGTTGAGGTGAGGAAGCTTTCTTTGCGTCTACGTCCCATCCTCGAAGGTCCCATCCCCGGCAAGGACCGAAGATACGGGACCCCATGGGCTTTCACACCGGGGAAGAGGCTCCCGGGGGAGGACGGGCGCCCCATCGGCTCCGGTCCCGGAACCCGTTTGGCCCCCGCAGGCCGCCGAAGTCCCTCAAGATTCCGTCCCGGGCTTCAAACCGGGTATCCTCTTCCCCTTCAAGAGAAACCGACCCGGACCTTTCCCCGCCGTGAGGGGGTCAGGTCCCCCGGAAACCGTCCCCGCCGGCGCCCCCCTCGGAGCTCCGGGCCGCCCCGGGCCTGGTGCCCCGGCGGACCGGGACGGACGGTTTCCTTTGGGATATCGCCTTGGTTCGGGAATTTAAGCACACCCGTGTGCAATTTGTAAATAGTATAGAAAGACCAGCATGGCAAACAATTTTTTATAACATCAAACATCCGGCGGGGGATCGGCAGGGGCGGACCTTGATGCAACCAATGGATATCATTGCCTATCGTGACTTTGCCATTTCCAACCGACTCAAATAACCCTACAATAACATGTTTGGAAAAGGATCCCGACTCAGGTACAAAATTCCCAAACGGACCCCGGGGAAAGGGAAACCCAGCCCATGACCGTTGTGGCCATTATCGGCAGACCCAATGTGGGAAAATCCACCTTGTTCAATCGGATCGCCGGAAGGCGACATGCCCTGGTGGACGACTTTCCCGGGGTTACCCGGGACAGGAACTACGCCCCGGTATCCTGGCGGGGAAAGACTTTTACCCTCATCGACACCGCGGGGTTCCTGGATTCGACCGAATCCGGTCTCGAGGAGCAGGCCCGGGAGCAGATCCTGCTAGCCCTGGACGAGGCCGACATTCTCCTTTTTGTTGCCGACGGCAATACGGGGCTCCATCCCGAAGACCGTTCCCTGGTGAGGATGCTCCGGCGATCCTCCAAACCCTCCTATTTTGCGGTCAACAAGGTGGACGGCCCCGAAAAAGCCCGCCTTCTGGGTGAATTCTTCGAACTGGGCCTGGAAAAGATCTACCCCATCAGCGCCGCTCACGGGTACGGGGTGGCGGACCTTCTCGCGGACCTTACCCGGGCCGTTCCCGACGCCCCGGAAACCAATGCCGGGGAGGATGACCCCGGTGAAATCCGCCTGGCCGTCGTGGGGCGCCCCAACGTGGGCAAGTCCACCCTGGTGAACCGATTGCTGGGAGCTCCCCGGGTCATCGTCAGCCCCGTTCCCGGCACCACCCGGGATGCCGTGGACTCTCCCCTCCGGTGGCGCAACCGGTCCTATCTGCTCATCGACACCGCCGGGATCCGACGAAAAGGCAAGACTCGAGAGAAACTGGAAAAAATCAGCGTCCTCAAAGCCCTGCAGAGCATCGAGCGAAGCCACGTGAGCCTTCTCATGCTGGATGCCTCCGAAGGCATTACCGACCAGGACCTTCATATTGCCGGGTACATCCAGGACCAATCCCGTGCCTGCCTGGTGATCCTCAACAAGTGGGACCTTCTGGCAGCGGACCCGAAGCGGCAGAAGCGCTACGGGGAAGAGGTCCGGGACCGCATGAGGTTCATGCCCTTTGCCCCCCTCCTCCCCGTTTCCGCCCAGACAGGTCGCAACCTCTCCAAGATCCTTCCCACGACCAACGAAATATTTGAACAATATAATCGCAGGATTACCACCGGGGTGGTCAACCGCGCCCTGGAACGGACCCTGGCCCGCCACGAACCCCCGTCGGCGGGAAACCGTCGCCTCAAGTTCTACTATGCCACCCAGGCATCCACCCGCCCCCCGACCTTTGTGCTTTTTTGCAACGACCCGGAATCCGTTCATTTTTCCTACAAGCGCTACCTGATCAACCAGTTCAGGGAATCCTTTCAGCTGGACAAGACCCCCATTCGAATCCTGTTTCGCGGGAGAAAATCGGACTAGGGTTCCTCCGCCGTCTGCCCGGGAAGCCTCAGGATTCCATCCGCTTCTTCGATCCTGCCCCTTTTCCGGCACCCGTGGGCGTAGATGCGGCATCTTTTGGCGAGCTCCGCCAAAGCCAGGGTCCTTTGATCGGGGGTCAGGGGGGTTTCCCGAAGAAGCTTGACAAGGGCCTGAATGCGGTATCGATCCAGAGCGGGGATGCGGGCGGAGAGTTGATCGGAGTGCCCCCCGCGCTTGACGACCAAGGGCTCCCTGACGAGGCCGAAGGGGTATCGCGCTCCCGTCCGCAGCCAGAATTCGTAGTCCTCACAGGCGGGAAAATCCTCGTCAAAACCGCCGATTTCCTCGAAGACCCTGTGATGGATCATGACCGCGGAGGGGCTGATCAAACAACGCTCCAGGAGGCGGGGGAAACAATGGCCTTCGGGCTTTGCATGGCATTTCCGGGGGTTGAGTCTCCGCCCGTTGCGGATCCAGATTTCCTCCGTCTGACAAAGGAGAAGCCCGGGGGAATCGGCCAGAAACTCCAATTGCTTTACCAGCTTCTGCGGAAGCCACAGGTCGTCGGAATCCAGGAACGCGATCCATTCTCCCCGGGCCAGGGCCAGTCCCGCGTTTCGAGCGGAAGCGACCCCTCGGTTGTCCTGGCAGACGGTTCGAAGGCCCGACCCAAGCCGGGAAAGCCTTTCCCTCGTATCATCGGTGGAACCGTCGTCCACCACGATGATCTCGAAGGAAACCCCTCCCCTCTGGGCCAAAACCGAACGAACGGCCTCTTCCACGAACGCAGCCCGGTTGTAGGTGGGAATGACGACGCTGACCTTCATGCCCGAACGATGCCTCGGGGGAGAGAATCCCGGCGCCTCACCACTGGACCACGCGCACATTGGAAAGGGAGCGCCCCAGAAAACGCTCTCCGATGGACTGGAATCGCAGGGGCACGTCGGTCACGTAGAAGCGGTACTCGGGGACGGCGCCCTCCCGATTCTCGAGGTCCCTCTCCTGCAGGACGGCAGCCGTCTGTTCGGCCATGGCTTCGGCGGAATCCACCAGGCGAATGTCCGGTCCCGCCACTTCCTGGAGAAGGGGTTTGAGGAGGGGGTAGTGGGTACACCCCAGCACCAGGGTGTCGATGGAGTGGCAAAGGACCGGTTTCAGGTATTCCTCGGCCGTCAGCCGCGTCACCGTGTGGTCCAGCCACCCTTCCTCCACCAGGGGCACGAACAGCGCACAGGCCTGGGAGAAGATCCGGATTTCCGGATCGTACCGGTGGATGGCCCGGGCATAGGCATTGCTGTTGATGGTCGCCGGGGTCCCGATGACCGCCACGGATTTGACCCGGGTCCCCGCAGCGGCCTCCCGCGCTCCCGCATCGATGACGTCCAACACCTTCACGGCGGAAAGGTCGTCCACTACCTGGTAGGCTACGGCCGCCATGGTATTGCAGGCAATGATGAGAAGCTTCACCTGCTGTTGAAGGAGAAATTCCGTGATCTGGCGGGCATAATGGGCAATGGTTTCCACGGACTTCACCCCGTAAGGCACCCGAGCCGTGTCCCCAAAGTAGACGATGTTCTCAAAGGGGAGGCGTTCCATGAGAGCGCGCACTACCGTGAGTCCGCCGATCCCCGAATCGAAAACCCCGATGGGATTGGTGGGCTTCTCCTGCATGCATCCTCCGTGGGGAGCAGTCAAGAACCCGAAAGGTCGAGAGGACCTCGAAACCTTTTCCTGGGCGGGTCCTCAAACCTTATGGAGCACCCGGTGGAGCACTTCGCTCAACTGCTCGATTCGGTAAGGTTTTGTCACCACGCCGCAAAAGCCGTACCGTTCATAATGGGCCATGACGGGATCGTTGGAATATCCGCTGGAGACCACGGCCTTGACCCCGGGATCGATCTCGAGGAGCTTCTTCACCGCAATTTTCCCGCCCATCCTGCCGGGGACCGTCAGGTCCATGATCACCGCATCGATGGGCCGTCCGGCCTTGAGAGCGGACTCATAGATGCGGATGGCCTCTTCCCCGTCCCGGGCCGCCTCACACTCGTACCCCAGGTATTCCAGCATGCCGCACACCACGGTGAGCACCAGTTCTTCGTCATCCATGAGAAGAACCCGTCCCCTTCCCGTCCGCGCTTTGACGTCGAAGTTCCGGCACTCCGGGACCCGCCCCCACGAAGCGGGCAGGTAGACCTGCACCTCCGTTCCCTCGTTCAACCGGGAGTCCACGATAACGTACCCGTCATGCTTCTTCACGATGGAATAGACCATGGTCAGGCCCAGGCCGCTGCCCTTCTGCTTGGTGGTGAAGTAGGGATCGAACACCTTGGACAGGAGGTCTTCGGGGATTCCAATGCCTTCGTCCTTGATGGAGAGGAAAACATATCTTCCCGGAGGAATTCCCTGGGGGTTTTTCTCCTCCAGGATCCGGTTGCCGGCCGCCACACGCACGGTACCCCCGTCGGGCATGGCCTGGTCGGCATTGATGATCAGGTTGTTGACCACCTGGCTCATTTGCCCCTCATCCACCTCGGCGGGCCACAAATCCTCCTGGATGGCAATGTCGCACCGAACGTTGGAGCCGCGGAGGGCAAAGGTAGCCGAGTCTCGAATGAGGGAGGCCATGGAGAGGGTTTTCTTGATGGGGGCCCCCCCGCGGGAGAAGGTCAGGAGCTGCTGGGTCAGGTCCTGGGCCCTCAAAGAAGCCCTTTCGGCCTCCTGGAGCTTCAGGAAAAGAGGGCTTCGGGGCTCGGCAAATTGCTTGGCCAGGGAAATGTTGCCCAGGACCGCCATCAAGATGTTGTTGAAGTCGTGGGCAATCCCCCCGGCCAAAACACCGACGGCTTCCATCTTCTGGGTCTGTTGCAGGAGGGTTTCCATGCGCTTGCGTTCGCTCACGTCGTTTAGAAGGACGATGGCCCGTCGTTCTTCTTGGATGGGGATGAGGTTGATGGAAATCTGCTTGTTCAAGATCTTTACGGGGGCACCCAAAGAAATGACGGCGGTGGACCCGTTGGTGGAATCCAGCAGGCCCTGGACCCGTTCCCGGTCTTCTGCGTTGAAAAGCTCTTTGAAGTTGGAGCCCAGAATCTGCTCTTCCGGCCGTGCGATGAGGTCCTTTGCCACCCGGTTCAGGTACACAATCCTGGCTTCCCCCGTAATCTCCAGGATTCCCTCGGCCATGCTCTCCAGGATCAGCTCGAAATGCTTCTTTTCCGTCAGGAGCTCCCGGGTAATGGCCCGGGGGGTAAAGATCTTTCCCAGAACGGGGCTCTTGGGAGGATGGCCCGCCTCCACCCGCTCGGATTCATCCAGAGCCAGTTCCACGTTCGCGGCCATTTCGTCCAAGGGGCCCTTGGCAATACAGGCGTTGGCCCCCAGCTTCGCGATGTCCAGCTCTTCTTCGGCCGCCACGGCGGAAAGAATCACGATGAAGAGGTCCCGGAAACCGGGCATTCGCCGGATGATCTGACAAAGCTTCTTTCCGTCTATGTTGGGCATGATCAGATCGATGAAAACGACCTGGGGGGTAAACTCCTGCAGAATATCCAGGGCCGAAAGGCCGTCCTCGGCCACCCTGACGTCGTAGCCTCTCCTGGTGAGCAAGGTCGACATGAATTTCAGGATCAGAGGATGATTGTCCACTACCAGCACTCTTTTCTTCATACGCTCCAACCTCGGCAACAGGAAACCGGCATATTCAAACGACTACGAAACCTCCGCCTCCCCAGTTCACCCGCATGTATCCGTCATGACGGGGGTTCGGTTTTTGGCTCCGGGCCCTGAGCCTTGAAGCCTCCCGCCGGGCGAGGACATCGTTGCGGCAAAATCCTTCCCTGAAAGCCCTTCCCCCTCGGACCCCTCCCCCAGTCCGCCATGTCGATCTCTCAGTTCGGGGATTCGCCTATATTATCGGGTCCTTTGCCCAACAACTTTATAGTTTATCTTTCTTTTCGATCGTTGCGGCGAGGCGTTCCACATCTTTTCGAATGGCGGCAACGGCTTCGGTACTTCCTTCGAGGATGTTTTTCCGGGCGTTGTCCACAAGAACTTTGGCCATGTCTTGAATACTCCGGATCCCCAGGGTCCCCGCCGCTCCCTTGAGGGAGTGGGCGCATTCGATGAGCCTCTTCAGGTCCCCTTGTGCAACGGCTTGTTCGAGGAGGTCCAGGTCCGTGCGGGTAGCATCCACGAAGATCTGAACCAGTTCCAGAAAATCCTTTTCTTCGAATCCCAGTTTCTCCGCCATTCCTTTTAGGTCCATGCATCGACTCCAACGCGAATCAAGCCCCCGGCCTGCAACCCTGTGCCCGCCGGGTCCCGTGTCGCCCGGCGGGCTTCCATCCTGTCCCGCATTGCCCTCGTCCGCGGTTCCCCCGAAGGAATCCGCCGGGAATGCTCTGCCGAAGTCGATCAGACTCTTGGGGAATGCAGCGCAACTTATCATATTCCTACCGAACTTCCAGGGGATTTTGGGGTCCCAAAGAGCTCTGCCCCCCGCGAAGCACTGGGTTTGGCTTCTCGGCTCACGGCCGGGAAGAGCCTGTGCCGCACCGGCTCAAATCCTCGGAGAAAGAGCAGCTTGGAAGGATTCTCTCCGGGACCCTGCGAAAGAGGGAAGGACCTTGGGAAAAAGTGTGGTATGCTTTTTTTTCGCCGGACATGGAAGGAACCCGACCTTATCCATCCCATCGACCTGCGGCGGTGCCATGTATCTCAGCTCATTCATCCACCGGGAAGAGCTCTTCCACATCGCGCAGCGCTGGTTCTGCGGCCGTATGGAACCGGATGACGCTTTGAAGCTCACCCAGATCCTCATCTGCGACGGGTTTGTGCTGGGGCAAACCCTGCAAAGGGTCACCCGGACCCTGTTGGGACGGATTTGCGCCGATTGCATGCACGAGGAACCCATCCGGATCAAGGGGCAATTGAGGGATGCCCTGTGTCGAAGCCCTCGAGTTTTCACCCCCCGGACCCGGGAGCTGTGCAGGGAATACCGGGCAAATCCCGAATACTACTATGCGGAAGTGCCCATCAACGGCGCACTCTACACGGACTCGAACCACGCCTTGTGGGGGGTCTACCGGATCAAGAGGCCCCGGCGGATTGCCGAAAAAGCCAACCGCAAGATCGCCCAATGGATCTTCGAAAGGGTTCGGCACCGGGCCCAGGAGATGGCCCTGGAGCGCGCCCATCGCTACGACATTCCCCTGGACCGGCTGGTTACTCCCGAGAATGAAATGGTGGAAGAGTTCATCCAGGCTGAAAAGGTCATCGCCCGCAGCTTCAGCGACGGAACGATGTCCCTGGACCCAAGCGTCATGACCATTCACGACGTCGGGGGAATCAAGGTCGTCGCCGACCGGGAAGACCTGGATTTCCTGGAAAAGAGTCTTTCGGCGAACTCGGACTGGAAGGTCCTCGATAGGGAGAATTTTCGGGGGGACTACCGGGCCGTGAGCCTCATTCTCCAGGTCCCGTGGGAACGGGAAGAGGTCTGCAGGCAATACCGGGAGACCCGGAGCTGGAGGAAGTACCTGAATCGGGGAATCGGGGAAGACGAATTGAAGAAAGGCCTGGAGCCGCTCCTGGAGAACGCCGAGGCCCACCTCAACCTCGAGCTCATCCTGTCCACGTTCGAGGATCTGGTGGAATCCGAGCTGGGAAATTCCATCCATGAAGAAAGGATCACCGCCCAGAGGGAGGCCCGGGTCTACAAGGGCTACATCCCCATGAACGTGGAATTCCTCCTGGGTTACCTTTTCGCCGTGGGCTTCAGCCCCCGGGTTCGAATCGACTCCCTGCCCGTCCGACTGTGGGGCCGATACCTGCCCGACACCCTCCTTTCCCACTTTCGTCGGCTGTATTCCCTGCCGGAATACGATCTTTTGTCCTGACGGGGAAGCCCGGCACCGCCCGGGAGGCGACTCGGGCGGACGGCTAGGGGTCAGGTCTCCCGATGACCCATTGAGACGTTTCAATCCACCCCGCCGCGAGGGGGGCGACCGAGGTTCCTGCCCCGTTCTGCGGCCGGTCCCGGTTTCAATCCATGCCCCCGCGCGGGGGCATGGATCTCCCTCCGGCAGATTCGAGGCTGCTTTTTCGATCAAAACATGGATGTCTTCGGGGGCTGGAATGGGCCGGTGCCCATTGAGACGAACTTACAATTCAAGCCGAAACCGACCACCCGCAGGTTTGAGCCGTTTTCTCGAAATCTTCACTCGGCCTGTCGGAGCGACTATGGGCGCAACGTAATGCCACACGAGCCGCGGTGCCTTCCCTCCGGGAAACTGCTCGGACTCCGGGAACGACGGGGGGATGAGAAAAGGCGGCCCGGAGGCCGCCTTTTCTCTGCGTCGGGGCCACTCGATGGGTGATTAGTCGCGGAGCGGATTGCCTTTTTCGATCTTATGGTTCTTGGCATTGGGCGATGTGTGGGCCCACTCGAGAAATGAACCGTCGTAGTTCTTCAAGCTCGGCCATCCCATCAGATGACCGAAAAACAGTCCCAGCGTCGATCTCCAGCCCGTCCCGCAATAGAAAATCAAGGTCCTGTCGCGCGTGATTTCCCACTCTTTCCAGAACCGCGCAACCTCGAGGTAACTTCGCAGCGTCGAGTCGAGGGAGTCGGAGAAATGTCCTCCCACGAGGGTCTTGGGACCCCAATGCCCCCACATGGCCCCCGGGATGCGTCCCCTTGCGGTCAGCGGGATTCCGATGCTTGCGTAATCATTGGGGCCTCCGATGTATTCTCTCCATGAACGAATGTCCACGATCAAAGCCTTGGGATGCTTGCCGGCCACGACCTCCTCAACATAGTCCGTGGTTGCGAGATACTCGGGATGAAGGGGGAACTCGCCGGGTCCCGTGCCGAAATCATCCACCGCGTTCCTCGCTTCGGGCTTTTCGGTCACATCGAACCCGCTGTCCATCCAGGACGTGATCCCGCCGTTGAGAATCCTGAGATCGGACACACCCGCGTACAGCAAGGCCCACCAAACCCGGGTGGTGGAAATGGGGTCCGCACTGCCGTAGGCCGCATCATACAGGATGACGGTCGTGTCTTTGTCGATGCCCATCTTTTCGATCTTCTTCTTGAGTTTCTTGTCCGGCCACAGATTGCCGCTTCCCTCCACCAGGCCGGCTTCCGCGGACGGCCATTCGACCTCCTCCGTGCGGATATAGATGGATCCCGGGATCAATGTGTCGACACTACCACTGGAGGTTGTGGCGGCAAGAACATAGCGCCCTGCAGGGGGATTTGGAACGGGTTTGCCGTCCAAGAGGTCTTTGACCCACTGTGCATAGACAAGCTTGCTGTAATTGCGAGCCTTCTCCATGGGAAGCGAACGGTCTGCCGCCCACTCCAATATGGAGGCATCGTAATTGGATGCCTTGGAATACCCCATCAGTCGATAGAGGAAGTAAACAAAGGCACTGCGAATACCACAGGTGCAATAGGCGGTGACTTCCTTTTTTCTGGTAATTCCTCGGGACTCAAACATTTCCTTCAGGGTTTCGTACTTCCTAACGGTCTTGTTGTCGTTGAAGAACCATCCGTAGGGAATCTGTACGGCCCCCGGGATGTGGCCGCCTCGAGCTTCCCCATAGAGTTGCCAGCCGATGAATTCCTCATCCGTCCGTGAATCAACGACAACGAAGTTCTTGGTGTTGAGCTTCTTGCTGATGCGCTCTTTGGTCATTCTTCGGGAGGCGATCACGGAGGCTTCGAATGTGGCTGCGGGAAGAATGTTGATCGTTGCCTCCTCGGGTCTTCCGTCGGCAGCCCACTTGTCCCATCCGCCGTCCAAGATGTGCACGTCGGTACAGCCCAGGTATTCCAGCATCCAGAAAATGCGTCCGGCAGCCCCGAAGGAAGCCGAGGTGTTGTCATAGATGACAAAGGTCATGGTTCTTGTGAGGCCCGCCTCTCCCAACTTCCTCCTCAGGTCCGACTTGGGAAGCAGCCCGACGCCGGGGGTAAAGAAGTCTGCGAACTTGAGATTGATGGCGCCCGGTATGTGTGACGTGTCATACCCGCTGGTGCGTGCATCAATGATGACGAGATTGTCTTCCCCAAGACTATCTTGAACCGACTGTGCCGAAACCAGCAGCTTTGCATTGGGGAATTTAGGCTGTGAGGCTTTCAACTTTGCGTGGGCGAGGTGGGGACTGATCAGCACAAGAACCAGAATTGCCAAGAATACAGGTACAGTTTTCCTTTTCATCGCGCTTTCTCCTTCATTGGGTTGAGATGGGACAATTTCGGAAAGTTTGTGCTACCGAAAGAAGGAACGGATGTTGCTCATATCTCTTGCCGGAAAGCCTTCAACCCAGGGGGCAAACCTATCCCCCGCAAAGAATAAAGACTCCTTGCCCCGACAGGCCAAGTCGCTGCAATGTGGTCGACCGTGCGGCAGTTTCTGGGTGCTGGTGCGTGTTCCGCGATCCGCTTTTGACGACAGTCGTGAATAAGGAACCGTGTTTCAGCGGCTTACGCAGATGTCTTCTTTTCCCATCCATAGGACATCCAGGATGGGAACTTGCCATGATGCTATGAACCAACAGCCGATGGCTGAACACAGACCTGGGATGGAACCGGGGGACGGGTTCGCACTCGATGAGGACGATTCCCCCCCAGGGCATCGCTGAATTGAGCCGCAACCTAACGCCGTTGGCCGAGAAATGTCCAATTGATTTTAGGCATGTTTTCTCTTGCATGCATAGGTGGATTCGATGAAGAGGCACACAAATGACAAGGAGTCAGGTCTCCTTATGTCTCCTTGAGACGTTTCAATCCACGTCCCCGCAAGGGGGAGCGACGGGATTCGAGATTTTCCGGCGGCCGTTTGATTTTGTTGGAAGGCTTCTTGAAATCCCGGGCAAGCTTTTCCGAACAGGAAACAGCGGCTTGAGAATCGCCCCATATCGTGATTTGGGTCGCGGGATCTGCCCCGTCTATCCCCCTCACGAGAGGGGGGATTCGTTATGTTGGATCTCTACTACCCGAATCCGGTCCTTCCCGGTGCCCCAAAGCCCGAAACGACAAAGAACGCGCACGAGGCAGGCGGTGGGGATGTGCGCCCTTCCTATCGCGCCTTTGTCTTCCTGCCGGACCGTTTGGCAGAGTCCTTTTGTGCTGGGTTGGAATGGTGGGCGGACTGGGGTCCATCGCCGGGGAATACCC
>Ga0208825_1001851_pt1 | contig 15038 bp, 14 predicted proteins | sample AD_UKC113_MetaG_FD_184450 | JGI IMG/M metagenome (GOLD analysis project Ga0208825, IMG submission 184450) | Active sludge microbial communities of municipal wastewater-treating anaerobic digesters from Hong Kong - AD_UKC113_MetaG (SPAdes)... | ecosystem: Engineered > Bioreactor > Anaerobic >...
CCAGGTCCACCTCCCCCCGGGAGACGATCTTCATGGAAGATCCGTCGATGACGGATTCGTCCAGGAGGAGCTTTCCATGGTCGAAGTGGGCCTTGGCATGGATGGAATCATACGCGAAGCCTTCCCGGAACAGGTCCGGCATGCGACCCCGGAAGATCTCCGTGACGTTCAGGAGGGCAAGGATCTTGGACAGGATTTCCAACCGGTAGATGCGGCCCTCGTTGGCGTTGAAACTGAGGACCCCCTCGAGGGACTCCGTCAAGGCCCGGCCCCCTCCCTGTCCCTTGATTTCCCCCCGCAGGCCGAAGGACCCGGTGATGAGGCGGTCTTTTTCCCAAAGGCACGCCAGTGAGCTTTCCAGTGCCGCTCCCTTGGCGGCGGGCTTCAGGTCGACTTGCAGCCCGTCCCGGCCAAACCGGATGTTCCCCGGGGTGGGAATGCCGCACAAGACCGAGTGGGTCAGCGCAATGTCGTACCCGTCGGGCAACAGGGTCACCTCCGCGCCGAAAGGGCTCCAAGTGTACTTTTCGTAAGACAAGGAAGAGGCCCGGATTCGAATCACCCCCTTCAAGGGAACGGAAGTGGATTTTCCCTGGGGTTCCCCTCCGGAGGCGCTCTCCGGGGTTTTCTCGGCCTCCCTCAAGGCCTGCCATTGGATCGCGTCGGCAGCCGCATCCAGGTTCAAAAGGTACGCGTCGGACTGGAAATCCACCGTTCCGCTCATGGTCATCTCCTGGCCTCTCCAGCGGAAGGAGCCGGAACCCAGGGCCAGCCCCTGCCGGGTGCCTTCCATGGCCATGCTGTGAATTATAACCGGAGAGTCGGGAGTCCGGGAGGCGTTGAGCCCCTTGACGAACAGGCTTCCGGACGCCGTGGACCGGCCCGGCTGATCCCAGTGGATGTCGGCTTTGAAATCTCCCCGGACCTCCCCCGAGAGGGGAGGATTCTGCAGGAGGAGCCCGTTGAGGGTGTTCCCGGTAAGATGCCCGGCAAAGGAGAAGGAAGATCGTTGTTCTTCCCGCTTGAAGCTGAGGGTTGCCGCCGATTCCGAATCCCGGACCGCACATCGGCGGACGGTGAAGGTTCGAGGTTCCCGAACAAGATCCAGCTGAACCTCGCACCCGTTGGAGGCAAGGGTCCCGGTAAAGGTCTGGGAATCCGGGGTTTCCCGAAGCCATCGCAACTGGGAGAGTCGAACGGGGGGACGAGGAAGAAGGACCCCAGGGACCTGGAGGGCCTGGTGCACCCACTGGACGGTCTTTTCCCCAAGGGACCCGTCCAGGGTCACATCCAGCCGGGCAGGCCCGGTGAAATCGCCCGCAACCCGGCCCGAGACGCGCACAAGGGCGTCCGAGCACGCCAGCTCCCACTGGTGGAGGGTCACTCGATCGGGAACCACTTCGAACCGACCCTTCTTCAAGACCAGGGAGTCCGGCAGCCGGGGGGATTTTACCAGCAGATTCTCGGTCCTCCCCTGAAAATGATAGAGGCGGTTCTCCCGATGAAGAAGGGTTCCCTTCCAGTTGCCCGATTCCACAAGGAGGGTCCCGTGGGCGGAACCCAGGTCCCGGGTTGCCGTCCGAACGGGCTTGAACGACTGCAGCCAGGGAAAGACCTCTTCCACGGCAACGGCGCCCCGCACGGACCGGACGTCCAGGTGAGGGGACGGGCGGCTGTTGAAAAGGACCGAGGCCTCCTCGATTTTCGATCGCCCCAGCACCGCCTGCAGTCCGAAGACCGCGGCGGTGGTGCCTTCGTAGAAAAAGGTGCCGCCACGGGTTTCGATGGGATGGGGAAAACGCCGGTATTCCCCCGAAAGCTCGAAGTTCTCGACGACCACCCGGGTTTGAACGGACTTGAGGGTGTCTCCCAGGACCAGTCTTCCCAGGGCTCGCCCCCGGGGGTTCCGGACCAGTTCGAGCTCGCGAAGGAAGAGGTCGCTCTTCACCACCCGGCGGAGGATCGGGGGAAGATCGCTCAAATCGGCCTCGATGGTGATGTCCAGGAAAAAGGGCAGCTCGGAGCCTCCCTTGCGAACCAGTCCCACGATGAGGCCTCCGTCCCAGCCGGGAGAGTCCCCCACTTTTCCCGAAAGATTGGTTCCCTCGAGGACTCCGTTGGAGATGACCACGTCCCCGTACACGTTCCGAATGTCCAGTTCCACGTTGGGCACATACACCCGGCCCTGTTCCATTCTCCCGTGAATCTGAAAGTTCTCCGACTTTTTCAAGTCGCGGAATTCGGCCCCCTGGGCCGTAAAGCGGATATGAGGCACCGTCCCCTCGCGAACGATCTCGAAGATCTTGTTCACCACCCGCTCGTTGGGCCACACGGTGACGGCAACCTTTCGAACGGCCGCCGCATCGGTCTGAACACCGTCGAGCTGGAGCTGCACCAGGGGTTGGGTCCCGTCCACGTGGAGAAATCCCGAAAGGTCCCCGTGGGGATAACTGAGCTTGAGCTGCTGCAGGGTGAGGTCGAAGGTCCCGCCTTGGCGGCTCAGGTTCCCGCTGAGGGAATCCGCCACGAGGACGACCTTCTCGTCGCCCCGCTCGAGGGTGATATGGGGAGCGGACCCTTGAAACCGGGCCGAAAAGTTTTGAAAAGATTCCGCCTGGAAATCAACGGTCAGGTGGAACCGGGAATCCCCCAACAGGTCCCGCATGTCCGGATACCAGCTGTCCGCCAGAACGTCCGGCCGAAAGCGGGTCAGGGCAATCCGGCCCTCTCCTTTGAATCCTCTGAGATCCAACTTGAGACGGGCGGAAAGATAATCCGAAAGGTTGGACCAGGCCCGGCCCTCGAGGTCCACCGTCGCCCCGGCGACGGAGAGCGTTGCGTCGATTCCCAGCACCTGCACGGGAGGGAGGCGGTTTCGGGACACGGCCAGGGAACCGTCCGTCACCAGGACGGTGATGCCGGTCATCTCGGCGGGGATGACCGAAGAGAGGGAAGAAAGCATCACTTCCGGGCTGGGTTTTTGTTGAGTTTCGGAATCCGAGGGCACGGGGCCGGGAAGTTCCGTGATGCCCAGGCGGAAATCGGGGGAGAAGATGTGGAGCTTTTGAATCCGGACTTTTCCCAGGAACAGGGGGATGAGATGCACATCAATCTGGGCGGAACGAAAACCTCCTTCCAGCTTTTCCGGCCAGGACATTTTCCCGTCGCGAATGATCACCCGGGGCCGGGGAAAGAGGTGAAAATCGAGGGAAGCCATGCTCACCCGGCATCGCAGTTTCTGTTCGATCCCGGCGAGAACTCCCTTCTTGATGGGATCCAGGTTGAAAAAGCTGGGAAGAACGACCATGGCCGCCACCAGCAGAAGCAGGGCCAAGGAGGCGAAGGCGGAAATCCGCAGAAGGCGTTTGTTCACCGGTTGTGTCATGCACCCAACATTCTTGAGAAGCCCGGGCTGTAAGCGACCGATCCCCCATGGGTCCTTTGGTCTTGGAAGGTCTGCCCACCGAACGTTCTAGGATAGCAATTGGCGAAGGGGCGGGCAAGAGTTTCGGCCACGCCGAATGCTCCCGGCCGCCGGGGAAAGGAGCAGGGGGGAAAGCCGAGCCAGGAAGCCCGGCGCTTGACTTCGAATCTCTTCGGGGTACAATGCAATTAGTCGAGCACAGGGCTTTACCGAATGGGGGCGAAACGGGTTCGACGGAGGTAAAGAAGTTCAAGCTGCATGCCGAGGTTCCGACTCCTCGTAAAACCGTTGGAGCCAAAACAAACGCAGACGACTATGCGTACGCCGTAGCCGCCTAGGCGGCTACCGTCTCTCCGGTTCTCTCCTGCGGGACCGATAGAGGCGTCGACTCAGCGGGATGGTCCTTGACCCCGCGCCTACGGTTTCAAGGACGAGATTCGATAGGCTAGCCGAGGCAATATCCCGCCCGCGGGGAGCTTGCCGAGGCGAAAATCAAAACCCGGGATAAGCATGTAGATGCTTGGGCGGAATGCTTTCGGACGCGGGTTCGACTCCCGCCGCCTCCACCATTCGTCTAAGGCTGGGAGCCGGTTTGCGGGCTGCCAAGCGCACACGCATGTCGTGCATCGGGGTCCCACGAACCATTCTACGAAATTTCGGGTTGTTTTCGAGTCGTTCGCGGGGTCGCAGATCGCCTTAACCGCGCCCGGTGGTGAGGCGGCTTTTCTTTTTCGGCGTATTGTCAGAGACTTACGTCTGTTTTGGACTACCTGACCTTCCGACCTAAACTCTCCTCTTTCGAAGAATCCGTCCTACCCCGCTTCTCTTTGGGCCCAAATTCTCCGAACTCCTACCCCGATTCTCCGGGCCTCGTCCGGTGTCCTCACACTACCCTGCGTCCGCGGTTCGGCGGCATCAAAGGCAAACCGCCGGATCCTCTTCGTGATTCCGTCAAACAGGTCGTTGATTCCCATGGACGGTGCCTCCCCCTGTGGGTGATGCCCCTCCTTGCCGGAGAGACGGAGAAAGTGTCAGCCGGTGGCTGAAATTCTTTCGCTCTGATGTCTGTGGAACTCACCTGCCGGGTGGCGGCGGGATGTGTCGAAGAATACTTGAGGGTGACTCTTGTCTCACGGGGATTTCCGTAAGGATTGCAAAGTAATGCGTGACATGTGCGGCCCTGTGGATGAGATACGGCAAGTGATCAATCATGCGTTGGCGCCGCCTGCGACGTCGCCAATGCGGCGTTGCCCCCATCGGGTCCCTGTCCCGGCCGGCTCCGCCTCCGGCTCTGCCAACCAGGCCATTGGACCCGATGTCACTCGCTTGCATGCGCCTTCGGCTCCGCAAGCTTCGCGCCACGGGTCAACGCCGCATTATGAATGGTGCCGCCGGCAAATCAGAAATTCAGCAAGGAGAAATCCATTGGACAAGCAACACAGTATGGCCAGGCTGGTCCGGGAACTTCGGAAACTCACGGGTCTGACTCAGGAAAAGTTCTCCGCCCGGCTCGGGGTGACGTTCCCCACGATCAACCGCTGGGAGAACGAGCGCGCCAAGCCGTCGCCGCTGGCGCTGGAAAAGATCGAAAGCCTGCTGCGCAGCTTCGGGGACAAGGGCGAGGCCCTGCACAGAGCGAATTTTGGAAAGGAAGCTTGAGCATGGCCCGGCCTGAATTCATCGAAGCCTTTGAAGAGCGGCTCTGGAGCGCGGAGGACACCCTGCGGGCCAACTCCAACTACGCCGGCAACGAAAATTTCCTGCCAGTGATGGGCTTGGCCTTCCTGCGGATCTCTTCTGCAACCGGACTGTTCCCTGCGAGCTGCGGTTCCTCAATCGCGCCAAGCCGGAAGCGCACCGCGACAAGGTGCTGATGATCGATGCGCGCAACATCTACCGCAAGGTCACGCGGATGACCTAGTTCTTTTGCGAACCCTGTATGAACCTGCTCGGCTACTGTAGCATGGATGACGAGGGTACCTTCAAGGCCCTGGTGCGTATGTTTGAGCAGGCGCTGAAGGCGATTGCGACTCTTGAGCCTAATCAGCAAGGAGCCTATGTCGAACGGCTTGAACGCATCCGGCGCGAAGGCCACAACCGGGGCCGGGGCGTCGGCGATGACATGGATGATCTCATGGCGGAGCATGGATTTGCCGGAAAGTGACAAGATCTTGAATGAACAAGACGGACTGCGGCGGTTGCGTACGGAGAACGCCCGCCTCAAGGAATTGCTGACCCATCAGGACACGGCCTGGGAAGCACCGACCGCGCCTGGGACCGTTCCGGCTCCATCGGAGCCTCCTCGAGTCCCACCCATTTCACCACCGACGACAAGATCGCCCTGTTCCGTTGCCTGTTCCGGGGTCGCGAGGATGTTTATCCGAAGCGCCGGGAGTCGGCCAAAGGCACATCCGGCTATTCACCGACCTGTGGTAACGAGTGGAAGCCCGGCGTCTGCCACAAGCCCCGTGTGAAATGCGGCAACTGCGACCAGCGCCGGTTGCTGCCGGTGGCCGATCAGGTGATCTACGACCGTCCGGCCGGAAAGCAGACCATCGGCGTCTATCCGCTCTTGGGCGATGACAGCCGTTGTTTTCCCGCGGCAGACTTCGAGAAAGCCGACTGGCGGGAGGATGCCGGAGCCTTCCTGCAATCCTGCGGGGAACTCGGCATTCCGGCGGTTCCGAAGATTTCCCGCTCCGGAAATGGGGCACACATCCGGATCTCTTTTGCCGAGCCGGTTCCGGCCCGCGAGGCCCGGCAGCTCGGGGCCGCCTTGATCAGCCATACCTGCGACCGCACCCGGCAATTTATCATTCGCGAGCTACGACCGCCTGTTCCTCAACCAGGACACCGCGCCCAAGGACGGCTTCGGGAACCTTATTGCGCTCTCCCTGCGGAAGCAGCCGAGGGAACTGGGCCGCAGTGTGTTCGTCGATAAGCACCTGCAACCCTATTCATGCCAAGTTGCGCCCAAGGTCGCTCTCAACTGCTGAGCGAAACTTTCCTGCGCAGGGCTAAATCCTGCGGATGGGCAGTTTCGGCTTGAGTGTGATCAGCCCCAGCTCGCCCGTATGTGGAACAATCTTCGGCGCGGCTACCGGGCCATGGGCTATGAGATCAAACCGATGAAGACCGTTGTCTTGGGAAACGGCCTCAAGTAAGACGAGCCGTGCCAAACGGCGCCTTCCTCCGGGCAAGGGGCAGGAAGCGTCCGGCGGAAACCGCATGGGGAAGCACGGCCGTTGCCATACCGATCGGGCACGAACAGGCTTGGCAAGGCCTGAGCCCGGGCAGGCGGAGATCGCGGATGATCTCTAAACGTGGAAGTGAGTAGGAGGCGGACAGAGCATACCGTCCGCCCGGCAGGCCCTCGGGAGACTCCACAAGGGAATTGAGGGAAGCGCCCCCGATGGAATTTGTGGCGAAACCTATTCCTAGTGATTAAACGGGACTTGCAGCAGGAAGGGTTCCGAAGAAGTCAACGGGAACCCAAAGGAGCGAAAGATGGATGCCGGAAGCAAAGAAGAATATGGATCCAAGGGAGTGGTTGAGTTGCGTTGCGACTCCGCTCGATGTTGGAAGTGCGACGAAAATGCGTGTAAAGAGCGGTTCGAAGAGCTGGTTTTCGGGATTGGGCCGTAAGCTCCTCGATCCCCATAGAGAGTCTTGAGAATTCCCTGTGTGAGCCGCTTCCTTACACTGCGGGCAAAAGGGTAATCCGAGAGACCTCGGCGAAAGCCGGGGTCTCCTGGTTTGGGGAGGTTGCCGTTCCTGCCTGCCGACCTGTTTACTGGTCTCTCAATTTCCCCTGGACCACCAAGGTGAATTTGGGTGTTTGAGGATCGTTGGTCAGCACAAGGGTTACTTTCCGGGCACCGCCCAGGCATTGTTTCGGATTGAGCTTGATACTGATCTTCCCCTCGGCCCCCGGGGGAATGGCCTTGTCGAAACCGGCCACCGAAGATCCTCACCCCGGCTGGACTTTCTTGATCTCCAGGACCCCGGTTCCTGCATTTCGGATGACGAATGCGTGAAGGTACTCGGACCCATCCTTCACTTCTCCGAAATCGAAATACCATTCGGGGACTTCCAAAGCGGGTTTTCCGGCCGCTTCCGAGGCAAACGCCGTATCCGGTTTTGCGGCTTCTTGTGCGGGCCCCAAAATGTGGAAGCATGCCCCCGCGACCACAACAAGCAATAGGATGTTTTTGAAAAGTCTTCGTTGCATTGTTGCCCCCATGGGAGTTGGGTACATCCTGTTCCGATCTACATCGCCCCCTGTCCTGGAATTTCAAAGACCTGGATGGAGCGATGAGGCCCCGCGCCGCCCGTACAAGACCGGTTCGCCTGTCAGCCCGGCCGAGGCGGTGCGGTACCGCCCCTTTGCATTGCGATGTCTTCCACCGCCCGAACGCCGTCCTGTACTGCCTTGAAGATCAGATTGGAATGTTTCCTTTCCCGGAGAGTGCCCTGTTCCTCGACATGCAGATATGCCGGGCTAATGGCTCCTCCGATGGCATACACCCCGTTCACGCTTGTCCGGAGGCCATGACTGAGCATGAGGAGCTTTGCGCCTTCCTTCCCGATCTTGCAGACCCCTGCCGTACACGTGATCTGCTGCAGGCCGAGGCGGTCGAAAATACTCGAGGGCCCCTGGGTCCCGATGCAGGCGATCACGTGTTTCATGGGAAAGCTCATCCCATGGGTTATCTCGACTCCGTGGGGGAGTGCAAACCTCTGGGTCTGGATGATGAGCCGCTCGACCCCGTCTTCATCCACCTCACCGATACGCGGCACGGCCCCTTGCAGGATCTTGATGTTTCCACCCAGAAGGATTTCTTCCCCGAGGTCCCGGGCGACGTCCTTGTCGATTTTGAAATGTTCTCGACGGTGGCCCCAGTAGACGGGCGTGGAGTCGCCCGCGGCCCGTTTGGTCTTGGATAGGGTGGAGACCACGTCGGCGGCCGCGTTGCCGCCCCCCAGAACCAGTGTCGGCACTCCGATGTGCTCCTCCGGATTGCCGAGGTTTCGGGCCACCACCTTCGCTTCCCCGTAGATGCCCAGATCGATGGGGATATTGCTCCCGAATGCCAGGATCACGGCCGAAGTCTTGTAGCGGTTCTTGACCGTGGTCACGGTCAAGGAGTCCTTCTCCCGTGAGAAGCCCTGGAATTCTTCTCCATAACAAATTGTGATGCCGTGTTTCGCCACACAAGCCTCTATCCGGGAAACATATTCCTCCACGGGTTCGTTTGCCGGTTCGAGGTCCGGGATGGCGAAGGGTTGCTCCTCATCCTTGGGAATGGTGGGATAGACCTTCTTGCCCCGGGGATAGGTCTCGATGATCCCCTGAAAGAGTCGCAGCCCTTTTTCCAGCACAACGGCTTTCAACCCCAGCTCGCGGCTCCTGATTGCGGCAGAAACGCCTCCCGGCCCCGCACCCACGATGACAACATCCACTCTGTCCATCTCTCGCAGCCTCCAGTTAGCCAACCTTGTCGACAAGCAGGGCTTGTCACTATCGCTCAAGTCCGATCCATGCACAAGGGGCAATCACGACGGACACGGCGACCAAGAGCTTCTTGCGAGACCTCGAGTCGAGGGGCTCGGGACGGACCCAGACTCGGATTCAGACCCGAGTGGATGGGGTGGCCGTGGGGTATGCCCAGGGCCCCGGGACTCGAGGGTCTCGACCTGTACTGCCGCCCCGGGAAGGAGTTCCAGAGTGTCGCGTTCGGAACTCAAGGGCACGTCCTCGGGGGTGTTGGAAGGGGGTCGTTCTTGGGGCGGAAATATGGATTCGCGATTTGGAAAGCGGGTTTCTTTCGGCCCGTGAGGGAATTGGGTTCGGGGCGTTGCATCCCCGATTCGGTTGCCCGGCCTTTTTCCCCGTCCACAATCCCAACCGCCAAGCTCGTCTTGCTCGATGGAGGTCTACGGGGGGTCTTCGAGAATCACAACGGAATCCGCATCCGCCTGAACGGGGTAGGACGACCCTACCGGTCCGGAGATGAAGATCCGCACTCTCTGCCCTTTCTTCAGGTCGTGGGCGGTTGCTTCCCGAAGCCGCCCTCCCGTCTTCCTCGAGATCTGCGTCTTCGAGGTAATGCCGATGGAGGCCCGGTCCATGCCCGGGGCGGCTCCCGGTCCGGCTTCCACAAAGATCGATCCGCGGCCTCCCGCCTCCCGTATCTCTGGGGCGGCGCGGGTCACCGTGGTGATGGTTCCCTCCATGGCCGGAGATCCCCCCTCCTTTCTCGATGCAGTCCCTTCCTGCGATGCGGGCGAATCCTCACCGGGAAACTTTACTGCATATTTGGCAAAAAGCCGATTCTCGAGGTCGTCGAAAACCCGGAGGCCCTTTTCCATTCGAAGCCGGGCAAGAATCTCTGCGCGAACGGCCCCGTAAGGTTGTTCGGCCGGGGGCAGGCGGTCCTCGACTCTGAAGAGCCAAAGGCCGCCTTCCGTTTCGAGGATTGGGCCGAGCTCTCCCGGGTTCAGCGCAAAGATCCGTTCTTCGATCTCCGGAAGGTATCGACCCCGGGAGAAATACCCCGCCTCCTCGTCGGGCGATTTCGACGAATGCTTTCGGGCCAGTGCCGGAAAATCTTCCCCGTTTCGGGCTCTTTGGAGAATCTCTTCGGCCAAGAGCCGCCTTCGGGCCCGTTCGTCCGGGGGCGCGGAACGAGGACACTCGAGAAACACCGAAGAGACCCGGATCTTTTCCGGCGATTGAAATTCCTCGAGGTGCCGGGCATAGTATTCCCACGCCTCTTCCTCGGTGCCCTCAGACCCGGGAAGGACCGCCTCCTTGGCAAAATGATCCGCCAGCAGCGCCTTCTCGACTTCCGCGAGCTTCCGTTGGAATTCCGGCGCCCGGTCCAGTCCTCGGGCCCGGGCTTCCATGGAAAAGACCTCGATGCGAACCATTTCCCTCAGGAGGCGTTGCCTTCCTTCTTCGGACGAGTACTCCTCCCGCAGGACCGGGGAGAGCCGCTCGATCCGGTTTTCCAGGTCTCGGGCGGTGATCCGGGCGGACCCGATGACGGCCAGCGCCTTTTCCGGGGGTTCTTCCCCTCGTGCCGCGCTGCACAACAAGGCGCAGGCCCATAGAGCCCACGCCGCCATGATCGTGCGAAAGGCGGAAACACCCGTGTTGGGAATCATGACCTCGATCCTCCCCGGGCCGAAGGCGGTGGTGTTCACCCCCGCTACTTGGCGATGGCGGCAATCCGAACGTTGTTCACGGCCGTGTCGAAGTACGGGGAGAACATTTCCTGGGGGGCCGTGGTGAAGAAGCTGCTGTTCACCCCGTTGGCATAGTTGGACGTGATGAAATTCAAGATCCACGGACCGCCGCTGCAGCCCGGCGTCTGGGTCGTACCGATGCCCGGCCTGCCGGGAGATTTGGATTCATCAACCCTGGACAGGGATGCCTGGGTCTGAACCATTCGCGCCCCATCGTATGGGGAGGCCGCGGGGTAGCCGAACATATTCCAGTGTTTGATGGTGGATTGGTTCCACGCAAATCCCAATGTGCCCACTCTTTGGGAAAGCTTCGTCCCGGAAATGTCGGACACCGCCGCGAACCCAACGTCTCGCCCGTAGTCGCTGTACTTGTGCCAGACGGTGAAGGTGGTCTTCCAGAAGGCGGACCATGTGCCGTAGGGCCTTGTGTTGTCCCTATAGGCGGGGATGAACACCCAGTTGGTGTGAAAGGCACCCTTGCCGTCGGACACGCAATGACCGGCGGTCAATACCGCTCGCCCCCCGATGGAGGACCCGGAGCATACGTAGTTTTTCCCGTCGCTCTTGGTGAAGAAGACTTTCCCGATCACCCGGTAGGGGTACGTAGAGGCGGTTGTTCCGTAGAGAGTGGTGGGAACATAGAAGGTCGTGTGGGGAGGAGGGTAGCTGTACCCGAGAACATGGATGTCGTTCAGGATCGCGCTCCCGGATTCGAATGCCCCGGTAAGAGACAGGGTGTCGGCCGGGTCCTCCGAGAGGAGCACGGACTTTCCCCCGGGGCTGCCGGGAACCGCTCCGGGTTCCTCGATGCCTGCGTCCTCCCTAGTCCCCGTCACCGCCCGACCGGGGATTCCCATGGGATGAGGCCGGGCGTTCAGGACCCTCTCTCGGGTCCAGTAGTTTGCGGCCTGCACAGCCGCCTTAGGCTCGACGCTCTGGGATACCGTCATTTCCCCCCCCTGAGCACCGGGTAGGGACGGGATCGCGACCAGGGCGAAGATCATCAGAATGCTCAGCAGATTTCCCATTGCTTTCCTCCTCTGGGCGGGCCGGGCAGCGTCCCGCCGAATTGGGGGTCCTTAAAAAGCGTTCTTCCCGCCGACCAATCCCTGACGGAGCCACAAAAACGAGCCGTACAACCACTCGGCATGTTCACACAAAGGCCTCTGTCCGGGCCTCTCTCAAGGATTTCCGCGCCTGTTCCGGACGGGAGCCGCATTTTCCGGGATGAGACCCGGCTTTGATCCTTCTCGAGTCCGGCCCCCGACGTCAGGGGCACAGGTGCGGCAACCGATTCTTTACTATCCCCCGTGGCCTCGAGAACCCCCATCACGGAAACCGCTCCTCGACGATCGGCCGAGAACATTTCGATGCTTGGGGGGGCGCCACCGCCCTGGTGGCGAAACGAATTCGGTCCGTTGAAGTTGTTGGTCCCAGTGAGCGAATCAGAGTCGCCGGTTCCAGGAAAACCGGCAGCCCGGTCGATCCGTTGCGCCGCGTCCTTGGGGGTATCGGCGCCGCGATCCTTGGATATCTTATCCTCCGGCTCCTGGTGCAGGATGAGAACGAGGCGATAAAGGGGTCATAAGAAATTGCTTTTACCGAGGTTTCACCTTATCAGCCGTCGCTGTTCCTGTCAATTCCGATCTTTGGCCGGATTCCATGCACGGAATGACCGGGCCCAACGAGGTTTTGCGCACGAAGGGTGTGAGATCTAAGCAAATCTTCATGCAGGGGTGTATCATGGGTACCGGACCCGTAGAATTGCCCAAAGCCCATCCGTGAATGAGAAGCGGCGGATGCCGGAACCCGGGGTGCACTCTACGGGAAACCGACACGGGAGAAGAATCGAGCGCTCGCACTTTGCTCCTGACACCCGGTCCTTTGTCGTGTATGGAATGCTTGGACGAGGATGTTTGAATCGCCGGGAACGGTTCCCGGGGCGCGGGGAGCCTCCGGCACGCCGTGGACCCGGGAGATCCGCACTGGGAGTCGATCCCCTCTCGACCCAATGCGGTCCCATTTCGCTGATCGGTGGAGGAGATTCCGTGACAAACCTGATCCTGTGGTTCAAGGAAACCAGACCTCAATTCCTTCTACTTTCCGTCGTTCTCACCTTTCTGGGGACCTCCATCGCCTGGTACTACGGTTCTTTCAACCCGGGGTACGCATTACTGGCCGGTTTTGGACTGCTGTTGACTCACGGTAGCGTGAACGCCATCAACGACTATTTCGATTACAAGAGCGGGATCGACCTGGAGGTCGTTCGGACCCCATTCAGCGGAGGAAGCGGGCTGGTCCCCGAGGGAAAACTCCCCCTGAAGCAGGCCCTCTGGGTTGGGGTAATCACCTCCCTGGCAGCCCTGGTCATCGGGATCGTTTTCGTGATCGTGAGCGGATGGCTTCTGGTTCCGCTCCTGGTGGTGGCGATTCTGTGCATGGTTCTGTATACGCCCGTGATATTAAGAACTTATTGGCCGGAGTGGTCTCCGGGCTTGGGGTTGGGGATCCTGCCCGTCCTGGGTTTCTATTTTGTGCAGACGGGCCGATACGATTGGGTGGTCCTGGTTGCCTCGGTACCCAGCGGGATCCTGGTCCACAATCTACTCCTGCTGAACGAGTTTCCCGACGTGGACGCCGATCGAAAGGGTGGGCGGAAGACGACCCCCGTGGTGTTCGGCATGGAAGCCGCCGGGAAGTTCTACCGGATCGCGACGGTATCCGTCTATGTCTGGATCGTCGGGTGCGTGGCGGCAACCGTCATGACCGGGAAAGTGGTGATGCCCGTCTATTGCCTGATTGCGTTTCTGGCCCTGCCCTTCGCCCTGAAAGCGATGCGGGGAAGCAGGGAATACCACGATCGGAACAAACTGGTGGCGGCCCTCGGCCACAACGTGGCGTTTATCCTGCTGACCCAGGTCCTGCTGGGGGTGGGTTACCTCCTGGACAAGGCGTTTCCGATATTCTGACGGGAAGGACGGGGCTCCTAAGGGAGCGAATGAACTGCTGTCGACGGTCGGTGAGTCCGCCCTGTCGGCACCACGGGTGTGAGTTTGTTTCCGTCACTGGGGCCGAAGGGGTCTGTCCATCCCTTTTCCAGGATTTCGGTCCGGGTGGAAATGATCCAAGGGGATGACGGATCGGCATCAGTCGGTTTTGGTTGATTTTTCCGGGGCCTGGTAAGGCTGAGGGCCGACCAACCTGCGTCCGTTGGCCATAAAGGTCGGAACCGCCGCAATCCCGCACTCTCGGGAGCATCTCCATTCTTCGTCCACCGATTCATTGAAGGTTCCTTGGGCGAGGACGTCTTCGGCTCCCTCGAGGCCGATGGATTCTGCTAGGTTCACCAAAACCGGGACCCGGGCAAGGTTGAGTCCGTCGATAAAATAGGCCCTGAAGACGGCGTAGTGAAATTCTTCTCCCTTGGTCCGGGTTCGGCCCATTTGCCCACTTCCTGTGCCCGCCGGGTGTTGTAGGTCTTTTCTCGGGTTCCCAGGGGGAGGCCGCAGTCGCTCGCCGCCTTTTTGAGCCGGTTCAACCTGGACGGAATATCCACGTCCCTCCCGGCGAAAAGCTCTGCCGGGGTGACCTCTTCCGGCGTTTCGGGGCGCAAGGATAATGCGATCCACTTGATCTCGAGATCGTGTGCATTCGTGAGTTGTTCAATACGCCGGGTACTGAAACGGCAGCAAGGTCCGGTGTCGTCCGAGAAGATCTTCATGAGGATTCGATCGGCCATCATTCCGTTCCTTGTCTGCCGTCTCAAGATAGTTCCCCTGCCCGATCCTTTGTAGAGTGTCATCAGAGCCGGAATCCGTGGTGTGAAAAACCGGAATCTTTCAATAGAACGGGATGGGTCCCGACGATGGGTCTTGCCAAACCTGGGGATGAGCTTTAAGTACCGGGGTACATGCCTGCGCAATGAGGCCTGCATTTGCCGAGAGCCGAGGGCTTCCAACCGCGAAGTCCCCCTTGTCGAGCTCTCAACCACCCGTAACCACAACCGGGAAAGGATAAACGTTGCCATGAAACCCATTGGCCCGATGATGTGGGAGCACCGGCTCATCGAAAAAATGCTTCGTCTTTTTGAAGGCGAAATCAGGAAGATCAACGAATCCAACAAGCTGGACACGGTTTTTCTGGACATGGCCGTGGATTTCATCCGGACCTATGCGGATCGGACCCATCACGGCAAAGAAGAAGACATCCTGTTCCGGGATCTTGCAAAAAAGCCGATGTCCCCGGACCATGCCCGGACCATGAACGAGCTGGTGGAGGAACACAAATCCTCGCGACAAATCGTGGGAAAACTGGTGGAAGCCAAGGAGCGGTATCTCGAGGGCGAGGACACCCTGCAGGAGGT
>Ga0208825_1001855_pt1 | contig 15008 bp, 11 predicted proteins | sample AD_UKC113_MetaG_FD_184450 | JGI IMG/M metagenome (GOLD analysis project Ga0208825, IMG submission 184450) | Active sludge microbial communities of municipal wastewater-treating anaerobic digesters from Hong Kong - AD_UKC113_MetaG (SPAdes)... | ecosystem: Engineered > Bioreactor > Anaerobic >...
ATAACCAGATTAATGAAGTAATTTTGGGCCAAGATTTGAAATTCGTAGCATTATACGATCATGACGATCTTGTATTCCTTGTAAGGAAAGATATGATCAAAAGGCAGGCCATAACGTTAGTAGGCACGAAATATCTGTATCAGCTCGAATTTGAGTATACATTGGATCAATGGAATTCATCATTCTACGAATTTAACTAGGGGGTATGACGTATGACAATACAACTTTACGATTAGAACAATCAGGTAGTATAGTCTGGTACAACAACAGAAAGCGGAGTAGAGTACACGACGTATGTAGATATTGAAACGTACGAAGTCAGAGGCTCACTGTTCATTAAAGATTTGCAAGTGTCACCAGTTAACTATCTCAAATTCATGAGATAGATAACATCCAAAAACGCGGCATATTTCAAAGCCGTCTCTGATACAGGAAACGAACTTGTAATCTCTACGCTATTCCTTAGAGATATACAAATGCAATATGTTGCAGGCAGGCTTTCACTCAGAGCAGTTGTACTCATAAACGACGATAATTCATAGCAATTTGAACAGTTCATGTCACAGTTTTAATAGATTGCGGGCTGGTTTAAATGAAGCCTATACAAGCAGTCTAGTTTAAGCAAACTGAAGTTACATCAACTAAAGTAGTTTTAGTGAATCAGAAGCCAGATATATCTCTATCGTCTATCCTTGCCGAATTCGCAACGCCGGGCATGTATCTAGGTTTCTAGGTTCAGCTACTTAAAGTAAGTGGAAATCAGCTAGTTGAGGATCAATGGTTCTATACGCCGTCGATTAAAACAGTGAATAGACACGTAACAATCGACTTATTTGGCCAACAATACGTTGGCCAAATTGTCATCTATAATAATGATCCAAATAGGCCAAAGAATTTCAAAGACAAAATTGAGGCTACATAGTGGGCTAAGAGTATAAAGAGTGTAACGGGTTACTCAACTAACTATTATGTTGACAATTAGGACTACGTATCCATCTAGGACAAGCTTAGGCAAAGAAGTGAGCAGATAATAACCGACCACGTCGTGGTGTAGGACTATCTAAGAATTGCAAAGAAAATCAGTCTTGTTGGAGACGTCATAGGCTCGTAGTATTTCGATGGGTCTGGTGATATACAGATACCAACCACAATAACTGTGGAATTGGGCGGCCAAATCACTCAACACATGCATACGTCAGATGATATAACAGATTAGAAGATATAGTCGAAGCCAAACACGATAGTGAAAAGGGACTAGAATTCTGATATTTTCTAGCATGTGGTACATTAGTAGCTCGATGGCAATTAGTAGACGTAGACCAAGTTTTCCTCTCCAATGACACTTAAACTTGGTGGATAGATTACCGGTCAGTAGCAATTTGATGGCTCAGGCGAAGTTACTATTACGACAACGCTGGCCCAAAATTACTAGTTAGCCAATCATACTCACTCAGAATACTCACAAGTCGAGCATACGCATTCTGAATATTAGCCATTAACTCATTCTCACTCAGAATATTCGCTTACTAATCATACACATAGTGGATATTAGACAACTTCGCATACACACTCTGAATACTCTCTTGTCGGGCATACACATTCGTATTAGCCTTTGGTGCATTCACATTCAGAATACTCACTTACAGGCCATGTTCATACAGAGTATTAGCCTATTGAACATACGCACGATCAATATTAGCTTACGACTCATACTCATGCAGGGTTTTAGCCGCTAGTTCACTCGCATGCAGAGTATGCATTAACCGGGCACGTACACACCAACTACTAGTAGATGGACCATACGCATACAGAATACTAGCCTGTCGATCATACACATAGCGAGTATTAGCTGCAAAGTCACTTGCATAATCAATATTAGCTAACAGAACACGATCACCCACAATATTAGATCGCCTAGATTTTATAGACACAATATTAGCCACTAGTTCACTCGCATTCACAATATTCATTAACCGGGCATGTGCACACAGAATATTAGGCAGTCGATCACGAACATGCAAATTACTAGCCACTTGTGCATTCACACCCAGAGTATTAGTTAACAGATCATACGCATTCATACTAGCCACTTGTTCATACGCACTCTGAATACTCTCAAACAGGGCATATTCATACAGAATACTAGTAGGTGGATCATACACACTCTGAATACTCAACTATTGGGCACACACATTCTGAATATTAGCCACTAGTCCATGATCATGTCAATTACTAGTAGGTTGGGCATTCTCATGTTGGTAATGATATAACCGACTAGACATCAGAGTAGCAGGCAGATAAAATAGTTAAACGAGATGCAAACGGCAGCTTTAGTGCTGGTACAATATCTTAGAATCTCAATGGTAATTAGTAGACATAGAGTAAATTGAAAACGCCGGTTGAGATAGCAATTGCAGGCTAGGTAAATGGCTCATAGCAATTTGATGGCTCTGGATCAATAATAATAACAGTCACTGGCAATTCAGGCTCGTCTGGTGGAGAAAATGGTGGCACATTTGAAATGCCCACATCAATACTCGTAGACGAGATTGGTATAGATACTTTCGATGTGTATCATGCAAGTTTAGAACTAATGGATTGGTTAAAGATATCTGATGGAATATAGGAGTATATCATCGGTACAGTTAAAGACGGCCTATACTTGTATAATCCAGATTAGGATGATAGTATTTTATCAGATATGTTATATATTGGTACAAACAAACAATTCAATACCGTTTAGTTAGATATTCCACTCTATGTATCACGTATGTTCTCTGTGTCCGATAGCATATTAATTGACAGTCAGTTATTAAGAGCTGATGTACCATCACAATTTAGCATGCCAGCAGCATTCTGCAATACATAGTCATTTAACTAGACTAGCAATTCGCGGCTTGTTATACCTGTTGGCCAGGATAAATATGCAGTTAGTTAGAATTTACCTCAATTAGTTACAGGTCCAAATATAGGTGGTTATATAAATGAAGATAGTTTTGACCCAAGTTATCCAACTCCACGTGGTATTAAACCTATTATATTACCAGTATTAACGTCTAATGGTATAGATGTAGACTTTAATGTTGAAGGATGCAGACTTGTTTTTACATATCAAGAATCTTCAACTCTTAATACAAAAAGATATGTGTTAGGTCAAATTGTTGGTAATGGATCACCATATTAGCCAGGTACTATATTTGCTCGTAAAATAAATTTTGATAGTAAAGATGTTAATTATAATCTCTATTATGTATGTTAGGAACATCATTTACACAAAGTGATTCTTAGTGACTATTGCTCCGAAGGACTTTATTAGAATGAACCATATAGCACACTTGAAGAATCAGTGTTATTGGTATCTGAAGATCATTAGACAAACTATTAGACACTTGCGTTTCCAGTCTCTAATACTATTATATCTAGTAATACTCACATTGATAATGTACTTGGGTTTGACCAAATGCTTTCACAGAATACGCTTAAGATTTGCTATTCACCAGCCACAGATGAGTTAACCTAGGCCAATATTAATGTTGCTGATCCAAATTTCAGCCCCACAGAAATGACTGTCAATGACCCAAATGCTGGCTCGATCTAGCTTGTACCAGACGATCCATTCTTTGGCAGATACTAGATAGAATTTTCAAATGGGCTTCAATATGTAAAGTATGATAATCAAACACATCTACCAGAAATATATATTTACTAGGATGTATCGATAGGTTTAACTGTTACTAGTTATGATTAGGATCAGTCAGTACCATTTCCACAGAACCCAGATTTCTTTGATGCACAGTAGCGTTGTATTTATAGCTTTGGTGAAGCTTATATGAATGATGGAACTCCGTCTGGGCATTAGCTGTACTTACTACAATAGTATGGTAGAACTTATATAGCATTAATACTTACATTAGATGGCCCATTTAATGACAATGATAGCGTAGATGAAATAAATGAATTTGGAATATATAGGTAGTATTCTGATCCATATGATGGATATGGAAAAATAATTGTAGGTTTAAGAATTCAGCCTAACATCGGGCATAGTGTTGTTATAAGACAGCACCGTTATGTAGACTCATACGAGAACTATACATTACAACAGTTCCCAGGTATAACGTCGGAGATTACGAGCCAAGCAATAGAATTTGGAGTAGACGGCAATTTTATAAGAATAGCATATCCATAGGATTTGCTAAGAGGATTGAGTAGTTAGTAGAATTTCTAGAACAACCAACTGCCACCAATTGTGCTTGGCTACTCACCTGCATCAGACATACCATAGTTCAATGGTAAGATAGGCAGGTTCCAGGTCTAGCCAACATGGTAGGACTTTCTTATAGAAAAGTCGTACAACGGATGGTACTATCACGGCTCGTAGATAATTATGTCACCAACGCAAAGTTCCAACGGTGGCCAAGTGTTAATAGGCTAATGACTGGAGGCATACTCAATGGTACCAGGTTCTGTGTGGATATCACAGTGTTAGTTCAATTATGTTGACTAGAATGAAGAAATACAAAGCATAACCGGTGAGGAATTCGACTAGCCATTAGAATAGGTTGCTGGCTCATTATGGGTGGAACCTGGTGCCAATGATAGTTGGAGCCTGTGTTATATCTGCGAAAATCAACACAAGCATACAATACCACTTGTATTTGATCATGAAATAAGCGACTAGTAGGTACCAGGTTCAATATGGATAAACGATGACAAGGTTTATGTTGCACTTGACTTATACGGATAGCGTCAGGCATAGATACCATCGTCTGTGTAGGCATAGATTCCAGTTCAAGCACCTAGTATAAATGGAGTCACAATAACAACAAATACTGGTGTAATTCAACTATAGCTTTCAGACCTAATATACGGCCTATTTGAAAACTAGATTGTTTCGCCTCAGGGCAAAATCACAAATGGATACGATAACTCAAATAATGATCTCATAACAGATTTGAATTTCCAATCCTTGCCTTGGAGTACAACGTAGGAACGCCAGCAATCAGATAAGTGTGGCAATTTTGGGACTAGATTTACTGACATAAGTCTATATAACTATACCACAGAAACATATAGCAAAACAATTTGTAAAACTGGAATTGGTGCTCATTTTAATAATAATGGCATATATCTATATGGTTATAATATTCCTCGCACAGTAACTTATGTTCTGACGTTCAAGCCTAGTAGTCAGATGGCACAACAAAACCCAAATCCATATGACTAGATAATAATGGACACCGGGACATTCGTGCTTAGAATGACATCGTATATATACGGTGGAGATTCAAACGGCAGCCTAGTTTTGGATGCAGATTATCTTGGATACTCAGATAGATTTGTACAGACAGTATCATCAGAAAGTGCAAGAGTTCAATTTGACCAATGGAACACAATCATTGTAACAAGAGATGATGAAAGAATTAATGTATATCTAAATGGCCGCAAAATAATTTCAACTCCGTACAACCAGTACACATAGACTATGGACATAGAGATATTCAGAACAAGGTACTATACTGTTCCGCCATGTCCATTCATAGGCGATGTTGATTCATTCAAGGTGTACTCAAAATAGTTTTCAAGCAAGGATTAGTCAGGTGAATATCAATACGGCTGCACAAGTCAAAAATATGCACTCATATAGCGTTACAGGACTCCTTGGGTCTACATTCCAAGTGGTGTAACTATAACCGACTATGTTACTGATATGACTACTCCTGAAGGTACTATGATAATACAAGACCATGATAAAGACAACAGAGTAGGCGATAGAGTATGGTTAATCTAGAACTCTGTTGCTGGGCAGCAATATGGAAATGTCTACCAATAGTTACCTACAGACACTTATACTAAGACTACAGAATTACCAGTAGGCCCGGCTTATGTGGCTGCTGAGTATACACTTTACTATCCAGAACAATGATCAAAGATTAATTAAGCCCCGGAAACGGGGCTTTTTCTTTTAGTTCAATTGGAAGCTCTACTATCTTGTTAATTAAAATTTGAAAGCAGAGAGGTGAGAGAATGGATAAAGGGACTATATGGATTAATGGATGTAACCTAAAATACACTGATTAGAACGGCACAGAAAGATAGATAACAGGCGAAACAACGGCACAAAATCCTGGTGCATAGATTCGTGGCCTCATTTTCGTTAGTGGTGGCCATCTCAAATACTACTGTGCTAACGGTCACTTGCATACACTATTTATAAATGAAAACACGCCAAGAAACGGCCCTATTGGTGAACTGTTGGTAAGATCCACAAAATTTGGATATCAGAATTCACAGAACAATTTAGTAGTCGGTCATTGTAATAATGTATGTGAAGAACAATGTCAATCATAGTGTGAGATAAATGTATGTCAAACTGGATGCCAACTTGGTTCTGACTGTCAATCTGCATGTGAAGTTGGAATTGATTGTGAACTGTATTGCCTTCATGTAAATCAAGAAGGTTGTGGCAATCCGTGTGAGATATGTGAGAGTGATTGGATGTTAGGGCTGTGTGATGACTGCGAGGTAGAAGTACAAGAGTAATATTTATCATTCGTTTAATAATAATGAGGTGAATATAATACATGGATAATACAATAATAAAGTCAAATTCAAGTAATAAGAACATAGATTATATAATTGAATTAATAGGCGGGCTAAAATTAATAGTTATAAACGTCAACTCTGGCAGAGGTTAGTGTCAACTCAGATGCAAATATTGTTTCCTTGATAAAGACTAGTCAGATACAAAGATAACAAGCTATGAAGATATAGTAGCATTTAAGAACATAATTGATATGTATCCTAATAATGCCAACATATAGATATTTGGAACTGAACCATTGTTGCAGCCTGAATTAATAGAACAAGTTCACAATCTATGGCCTGATAAGCAAATATACATAACTAGTAATGGTATATAGTTAAACGAAAATATGATCTCTTTGCTTGAACGAAACAATGCAATTGTATCGATTCTATCATTCGACGGGCCATATCAAGATCAAAATAGGCCATTATTAGGTGGTGGGCCAACACACGATATTCTTCTAAGGTCGATTGGCCTTATACCAGAACATATGAGAAAACGTATGACATTACGTGCAACAGTCAGGCCTGGTCAACGTCTTGTGCCTATATATGAGGAAGGTCTCAAATTTAATGTTGGTTCTATAACTCCAATACATGATGTTGAAAATAGTAATTTTACTGCAGAAGAAGTAATGGATACAATAATAGAATTGGCAGAATACTTTAAATTTAAGATGCCGCCAACAAAATTATATATACAGTAGATAAATAAGATAAATACAGGCTCAAGTGATGGTCGATTTTGCCCAATATTAGGTGGGCAACTAGCACTAAATCCTGGTGGTAATGTGTCGTAGTGTCAACATGGTCAAGACTACACAATCCTGTTTAATGTACATAGTCCGGAAGAATTATTCTATGATAATATAAATAAGTTGATTGATAAAAAGAATTAGCTTGTACACTTAACAGATGTATACGACAAATGTAAGCAATGCCAAGCCAAAAACTTCTGCCCATCGCCAGGTTAGTGCCCGTCTTAGTTTGAAACAACAACACACGACTTATAGATACCAAATGAATCATACTGTAATGTTTAGAATGGTTTATATTAGGGATTTTAGTACTGGTAGTCAAAATAGAATATAGTAAGAGTGGAGGAGTGAGTATGAAGATAATAGTTAATTAGGTAGAACCTGTGGAATTAGAATAGCTTAGAGCAAGAGTCTCGTATAGATATGATAAAGTTCTAAATAAATGGCGCAAATTCACAACATATGATTTACCTGCAAGTGACCAATTAGTTCAACTATTGATGTCATAGTCATCTCTTGTTTAGGATAGAGAATATGATATACGCGACATATCGTTTGCAATACAATCCAGAGAAGGAATGGATATTCTAACATTGGAGCTTGTCGAGTACGTATGACATTCAAATGCTACAATTCTAACAATGAATTAATTGCAGAGTTTCTATGCTATCCGTCGTACGATGATTCTGTATTCGTAATCAGATTTGATTCTTAGGAACATTAGTATAACTCAATAAATGTGATCTTATAGGCCGCATATTACGAAGTAGGAGACGAGTTAAAAGACAAACGTGATATGCAATTTAGCTACTGGCTAGAAGCAGATAGTATGACTGTATCGTTCAATAAGCAATTTATGTAAAACAGAAGGGATGGTGAGTAGTGTGGACATAAACGAGATATACAAGTGGGTATTCTATGCAGCAATTGCTGTGTAGGTCGTTCTAAGTATTTTAATTCCATATCAACAACAGTCGGCTAGTGTACTTAACGATTACAAAGAATCAACACAATTTCCAGTCATAGTTATGAACGATAGCGGCATAACGCCGTCAATTGTGAATGACAAGTTAGTATTCGCAAGTAAACTCGAAGAGTAGGCTTTTAACAGCTATCTAGAACAGATCATCTAGGAAGTAAAGTAGACATATCCAGATTGTGAAATAGTTGAGTATAAGTATTCAGCAGAGCAGAATACCATAGTCTTTATTTTGAAGAAAGGAGCTTGATCATATGCGGCATTTAACGCTTAAGGAAGGCGATGTTTTACTCTTTCCAACTAACTTAGCAAATTTTCTTAATACTATAGAGCCATTTAGCAAGAGCCCTGTAGATTGGCGTACAGTTGCACAAGTGATGAATCATAAGTATATTCATGCCGAACTTTACGTCGGAAATAACTACTCGCTCGGTTAGGGCGGCAACGGCGTGCATCTTAACTTACTCAATATAGACGTATTGACAAGAGTGCATGTCTATAGGCTTGTAGATCCAATGCCACAGCCAGAAATGAAGAGTTAGGTTGAATCTTTCGTACGAAGAAATTTCAATAAATAGTACGATTGGGTTTCACTTGTACTTAATGGCTTGACATCAGTATTATCGCTTGGCAATGACTGGCTCGAATAGAATATAGAGAACTTCGAGACTTACTCAAATTAGGATAAACTTATATGTAGTGAACTTGTGGCACGCTTCTACGAAGAATCGTTCGGTTTGAAAGTTGAGCGTAAAGCAGAGTTTGTTACGCCAGATGATATAGCACAATCTTAGTTATTCAGAAGGCTGGTGTGATTGATATGGATAATTAGTTTGTTCAATTGCTGCTTGGTTTCCTGTTTGGTATATAGATACCATATGGAATATCTGTTATCAAGCCAGAATGGTTTGTCAAACTTGTTGTGCAAGTCTTGTCGAGATATTAGAAAGATGACGTTATAAGAAATAAAATAAGTAATTAGCTAGGCCAGAAATTAATGGATATTGGCACATAGCTAATTACTTATTATCCGGACGATCCGGAAGATAATTCAGAGTCTAAATAATTCTACATCCAATGATATAGATTCGTTCTGATTTATACCTATTCTTGATAGCTCTAATATGTTCGAGCCAGTCATCTTATAGATATAATTTAGCTCATTTATGTCATTCGTATCAGTGAATGCAATACATAGAAATTCAGTATCACCTATCTGCTTAACAATTGAAAAGAATTCTAAGCCAATTACTATTTCATCATATTCGCAGTGACTAAATAGCAATTCGTAGTACGAGTACTTATCATTGACTAATTCAACATCTTGTGGCCTAACTTTCATTATTAGAAACTCTACATTTGCTGGCTGTTCAATATCTATTTCGTAAGTGTTTATCTGTTCTATCATCTATTGTTGCCCAATGGTCTAATAAGCTTTTAATTTGTTTGCTTTCTCTTCGTCTAAGTCAGTTATCACAATAGCTTCTCTGCTACTAAGTCCAGTGAATGGCATATAGAAAGAATTAGAACTAGGTATATAGAATAAATCGTGTGGTACAAGTTGATCTGGCAATCTAAACACCCTTACTCGCATAAAGCATTTCCCTCCTCCCATCGCATTTGCATTATTATAACATTACATCTTGAAGTTAAATGGCGGCACATAAACATGCCGCCTCTTTTATATCACATCATTGAACTCATATAACCTGTTGACCTATTGTTCATATTGATCGGTATGTACCATCCGTATTGCGAATACTCTGCAATTAACTCGCCTATATCACTGCGATACATATCTATATCAGTCTAAGTTAAGAATCCTGGCCCAACATAGCCTAAAGGCTAGCTTGTGCTTGAGTTATTTAACGCCTGTTGCTATGCGGTGCCTGCAACTGTAACGTTATTCTAATTCTGTATTTGTATGTGCCTGCTCATTATAGAAGATAACGTATCTAAATATGTATCGTTATACACTCTATTTGATATTATGATATTAGGCAGATAACGAACTATATCTCCGTCGTCGTCGCCGCCGATTAAGTCCTACACGTGCTTGGGCACGACTATATGATTTTCCGATAGGCCAACGAATCTGACAAATGGTGTCTAACCTAGTATTGGGTCTCTGCCTAGAAATCCAACCATTTCGCCAATTGCCGGCTATTCTTTTCTGAAATCGTACTTATCTGCGTCACGCTAAACTTCTAATCTAGCTTTATACACATAGTCGCCTGCTCTAAGACTTCCTCTAATTTTATTCATTACTCCATTCATACGATTATCAAGGTCTATCTGTTTTCCTATAAAATGCTGATATTGAACTTCCAATTGCTGATATACATTTGTCTAAAATTGAAGGAATTGAGTTGGATCGTTTATATCAACAAATTGTACCTATTCTTCAGGCGTAGCTTGATCGAGTAAAGGCCGCAAATGTACTAATGTTGATCTAAGATTCTCAAATAGCCCTGTCCTATTTATACCTGTGCTTCTGTTATTTATCATACTTATCGTTACTGGCTAACCCACTCTACTCTATCCTTGCTATGCGTCTATATATATCTATTGATGTAGATAGCCACTAAACAGGTTCTAATATCGTTCCTAAGTATAATTATTTATCGTGCGGCCATTAGAATATGCTTGCATTCTACTACCGCCACTGAAAGATTGATTGAATTTCTGATACATATCTCTAAGCTGATCTGCAAGTTGCGTATTGCCATTGCTTGCCTACTAGTCTATCTAATTTTCAAATTGAGTTTGAATAAAGTACTAGCCGCCCATTAGAATGTTTTCTATAGCATGACGTGGCAATTTAACTCCGCCTTGTGTATTGCTCTAAGTCGAATGCAATCCTGTTATGAATACACCTTGATCTTTAGTGAAGCGTTTAGCAAATTGCGAGACTACAGACTAACCGAATGTGAGCTATCTGTTCTAATTGAATTTCAAACCCTAAGTAAACTTTTCTGTCTACTAATCTGCCAATCTGCTCTTTTGCTTAATCAAGCTTGTAGGCAAATTATCTCTCAACTATGTTGACAAATCCATTTGCCTAAATTGCTATGCCGACGAATTGTACATAAACGAATATACTCCCTAAAATAGGTTCTATAGAGTCTCTGCACCAAGATCGAGGTAAATGCCGCCCTTTTCTACCTTAATGAAGTCGTCTACTGTAAGACGTGTAAATAGCAAATTCTAGCCCTATATTTCAAATGACTGATACTAGCCTTGCTTACGCTATATATTCATCATTCGTGCTACATTAAGCATGTCTGTACTAAGTTTGAATTCTGGATTCTCTAATCTTGCAAACGTCTTAGTCTAGCTAAATAGTTCCATTAACCAGCCGCCAATTGGGTCTGGCATATATATATCTTGGCCTATGAAACTCGTTAATTTGCGCTATGTGTCTACATCAAGTCTTACTAAGTTCTAACCCATCTAGTTTGTTTCTCTACTGCCTTGTAGCTACCTCTACATCGTACGAATGAAATCTGCTGTCGTATTCAATCTGCCGCGTGAGTTATACTAGCTAAGCTAATTCTATAAGATGTTAAGTTGTTCTGGCTATGTGTCCTAATATCGTCTAGATGTAATATATCGGCCTAACGTCTTATTCCAAGGCTCTAACTATCCTGCAAGACTGTAAACGCTACCCTATGTCTTGTATTGACCCTACTATCCTTCGTAGATCATTCCGTACTACGACTCTAAATTCATGTACCGCTCATCGAATCTTACTTGCCCACTTTGCACTTTGTCCTATACTACCTAATACTACATACCATGCTATACAAAAGGCTACATGTTCCTATTCTATATGGAGAACATCTAATTCTTTGTCGGATCATCTACATTAAAAATTGTCGAGACAAGATTCTCTATCCCAAATGACTAGAATTGCTAGAACGTTTGAGCGTACATAATTGAGCCGCCTTTTAGTTCCTACCAGTTTTCTTGTGATATATCGGTGAATAAGTCGTGTATTATAAATTGTGCGTTAAATCCTGCTGATACATATCCACCATTTTTATCTCTATAATACACTGGCAGCGTAGTTGCATTTTGTAACTACATCTAAGCGTCCTATAAACCTTGCACATCTGTAAGTTGCGACTAAACGACGCCCTGTGTATTAACTGGCTGAAATGGCTAATTGCTGCCATACTCTCTATAATTCAAATCAGATAAGAATTTCTGTGCGCGCAATATTCCTTGCCCAATCTATGAGAGTTTATTATGCCTGCTTGGCTGCTCGTTCATTATAAGCATTACTGGTACATACTGAATCTTGCCATCTGCAGTTGGCACCTAAAAGTAAAGTTCTGAATTGAATTCAACGTTCTACATACCTTTCGATCGTTCCGGGCCTACAAATTTTAACGTCTGTTCTTGTGAAAATCTAGTCACTTCTGTACTACCTGTACTTGTAACTCGTTCGTAGCCAAACAGTTCTCTGAACTTCCTACTTACCATGTACATATCGCCTTCGAGTATTTCCTGAGTACCAATTATAGATCGTAGAATGTCCTCGTCACTCTTGGAAATAACCATAGTTGGTAACAATAGACTTACGTCTTGATTTACTGTACTATTATTTTGCTGGCCACCGCTAAGTGTTTCTAAGTTCGGTATCTGTTGTGATATGTACTCAGTATTATTTATCTGCTATAGCAAATCTCTATCTTCTATCAGTGCCCGATCTACTGTTCCCAATAATCTTATAGTTGGTGCACGCTGATAATACTAGTTGACTGCTCTTATTAGGTCTGTAACGTTCTAGAACACATTAAGCATTTCCTGTGTTGGCTACGCAACGTTCTTCTCTGGCACAAATTGCTAAACCTAACCAGGTCTATTTGGCGTACTAAGAGATATAAAATCCTATCTATTAGGCGGCTAGACAGTTATATTCATGCCCTATACTTTCAAGTTAGTAGGGCTCCACATATTCTGTGCCGTCTTTAATATATCGACATCCAAATTGCGCCCACGTCTCGATAGAGAGTTCAATCTTGTCTACTAATTAATCATTCGGTCCTGTAGCATCTGAATTGCTTCTTGACCTGTTATGCCGCGGCTTGTCTAAAATTGGTCTATTAATTGCTGAAATTGATCGACTGTCATACTCCAATCTTTCTATGTCATCCACTGATTTAACTGAGTGGTCGGCAAAATTTCATTTGATAGTGTGTATATCTCTGATAGCTCATCTCTGATCTACTTAGATGAGAGAGTTAGCTAACGCAGACGTTCAAATGTGCGAAGCATATCAACTGTTACAGTATTAGTCTATCTATTATTCTGCATTGCAAGCTACGATTGATATGTCTAATCTAGGAACTATGAACCTATCTCTCTGAACTACTCGTTTTTTATCTTATACGAATAGCCATTAACGAATGCAGTGCCAAATTCAAAATCGTTCTCTTTATGCTCAATTGGTTTATAAAATCCGATTGGCTAGCCGCCCATGTAACTTGCGTACATTAAATCCTATGCCGAGTTTAGTTTGCCACCAAAATCGAGCGTCTATTCAGTCTACAATTCAGATTCCATCGATGGCTAGAAGAAGTAATGCTATATTGCTCTTATGCCGCGTTCTGTCGATTGAGTTTTATACAGCGGTGTTCTTGCAAATGGATTTTCCGGCACTGAAATGAAAATTGCGGCACGCTAGTTGTTTTCTGTTCCGCTACCTCTAACATAGAATCCAGACGCATATGCTTTACCCTAATATTTAGTATAGTCATCCAAGCCAGTAGTTGATGTAAAAACGCCGCTAGGGTCTGCCATGAACTGATCGATATTTTGAAGTTCTTCCATTTTGGCATTTGATATCTGATTTCTACCTTTTTCAAGCATATCGATCATTTTTGTTCTAATATTAGTAGGCATCTAATCTATAATGCCCAACGCCGGCGTGAATTTATTGCCTGTAAGTGCCTGAATTACACGTTTATACTAACCGCCTTTCAGCTAAGTTGCCAATTCGCCACTTACAAGTAAGTTAAACTGTTCTTCTGCACCTTTATTACCTCTAACGAACTAGACGGTTTTATAAGTCTCTGTAGGTGATAAACTTTGCCGTGTTATATTCTATTGTGCGACTATGCCCTACCATAGCGTTGGCTAATTCTTTATCGGGCCTGGTCCAAGATATGTGCTTTGTTTAGTTACCATGTCGTAAAGCTATAAATGCTATGAGCCTAGTTTCCTTGAATACTAATCGAGCATGTGTACATACTCGAATGACTGCAACGTATTCTTGACTAGATTATTTCTTGCCTGAGTCAATATTGCTGCACGATCATTTGGATTTGCTTTAATCAATTGTTCAACCCTTGCTATATCCGAACTAGAACCTAACGTCCGTATTATCTATTCATCATCTTCCAATACATTTAGAAACTCATTAAACTAGCGCTAAAATAATTGCTAATCTGTTTCGTTCTGGCTGGCATTTTGCTATACATTCCTATACATGCCATATAGCATTGCTCTGAAGAAATCTTTTCTGCCTTGGTCAGTTAGATTAGGAGAACTCAAACTGTCAAATGTCATACCGCTGCCAGCAAGCAAATTATTGACGTAATCTTTATTTATCAGTTCTGGATGCTATAGAAATGGGTTTTCAAACTATGTCTAGAATATCGATAGTGTCTGGTAAT
>Ga0208825_1001858_pt1 | contig 14995 bp, 17 predicted proteins | sample AD_UKC113_MetaG_FD_184450 | JGI IMG/M metagenome (GOLD analysis project Ga0208825, IMG submission 184450) | Active sludge microbial communities of municipal wastewater-treating anaerobic digesters from Hong Kong - AD_UKC113_MetaG (SPAdes)... | ecosystem: Engineered > Bioreactor > Anaerobic >...
ATTGTGCTGCTGCTCTGTGGAAAGTAACAATGGCATTTATGATTTTTATAAAAAGTCTTGTGTCCCCTGTGAGTTTATCTTTTAAGGCAGCCTGATTTTCAGAGCGCTTTTCAAAGACCTGATTTGTCATTTCAAAGAATCTTTCCCTAAACATCTCAGGGGGATCTCCCGAGGCAATTCTTTCTATGATATAACTATCAGGGAAAAATTCAAAGGTTCTACCATCATAATATGCTTTAGATACAGATTCCTTTACAGCAATATCTGTAACTAAATGCTCATCAGAAATCCTGAATCTGCTCAGACTGGTCAGAGTTGATGTTTCCAATTTGGCCACCTGCTTGTTTTTGTCAAAGTTGTATAAATCTCTTTTTCTACAAAGAATATGTATATAAACTACTTAAATCTTGCTTTAATAATAAATATAAATAAATATAGTATAAATATTAAAAATTTGTTTATAAAATATTCAAAAAGAGTAATTTTTTTTGAGGGGTTACATCTCATAAAGTGTGTAAAAGGTGCTTGAAAAATATGCATTTTCTCCTACCAGAAAATAAAGACTTTATCAAAAATATTTATTACAGGAGGAGCACAATACTACCATTAGGTATTCCTGTATATACAGATATATATTAAATTTTAAGAACCTATTAATATGAAGCAGAGCCTTCCGCCTGAATTCAGGGATGAACTGGCATCGCTGGCAGGCGGCTAATCATAACAATGGCTATAAAGTTACAGTGGGCTCGGATACTTTGTCCAGCGAATACCGCTTTTTTCAACTGTTGCCGGGCAGAGATCGTGAAGTTGCTTTGACCTCCACTCTTTACAGTTATACCTTCTTACAACATCTGTACAGGGATAAAAAACCTCACCCCTTTCAAGTTGGGCACCGGCGGCAAGATTGTACTGACGCACAATAAACGAGATGGACTCGCTGTTGCAGTCAGGCAGATCTGATCTTTTTGATTTGCATTCGCTAAGGCATTCTGACGCAAACTTATCTGTAAGATGACTGTAAACACCTGCTGATACCGCTGATATTTTATTTGAAAATATTAAAACCATGATAAATGACAATAACAAAGCTGAGAGAACTGTAAAGGAGAATGCTTTCATAACCTTGCCTCATGATAAAAATTTTAGATTTAGGAAAATTCTGTGCAGGGAGAATCCCGGTAGCAGAAATGCTTTGACCTGGCTCAATACAAGAAATTATTAAAACGGCATAAAGTACATGCACTGATCGCAGTTGAAGTGTCTCATCCCCCTATCTGAGGCACATAGCATAGCTTCTTGGAAACTAAAATATTCCTGCATTAGATATTCCTGACTGTGCAGATATGTATTAAATTTTTAACCAAAAAAAATTTCACAAAAACATACTGTACAATTAGGAATAATTTTAACAATACCAAAAATAGATGTCAAGAAAAAAGGATGAAACATTAAAAAATATATATGGCCTCAAATTTTTCTGATTTGATTATGCTTTTTCTGTTGGGATATGAGGCAATAAAAGTAAAAACTTGATAGAGTGTATATCTGCCACAAAAGGCAGATATACAATTAAATCGGGCGAGAAGTTATTTTTTATTAGATCTTCTCCAGATCTTCATTCTCTCAGCTTCTTTAATTAGATCATCCCTGAAATCAGGATGAGCAATATTTATTAGTTGTTCAGCTCTTTGCCACACGGGTCTTCCTCCCATTTGGACAACGCCATATTCTGTTACTACATAATCCACAAGCTGACGAGGGATTGTAACAACAGTGTGAGGTTCAAAACCTGGTACAATACGGGATTTTTTATTGCCATTTTTATCTGTATATGTAGATTCAATACAGATAAAGCTCTTACCACCTTTAGAAAGCTGGGAAAAGTAAACAAAATCAGTCATTCCACCGTTTCCTGAGATTTGCTTTGGAACTCCACCAGATACAGAACTTTCAGCATTAACTTGACTTAATAGGTCTATTTCTATGGCGCTGTTAATGCTTATGAAGTTATCAATCTCTTTTATTTTTTGAGGATCATTGGTGTAATTTACAGGATAAGAAGCCACAGCAGGATTTTCTTTCATAAATTCATGGAGCTTTGGACTTCCTACTGTAAAAGTAAAAACAGACCTGTGTCTGTCAAAAGGTTTTTTCGCATTTGTAAGCTTTCCAGCCTCATACATATCTAAATATGTATCAACAAACATCTCTGTGTGGCATCCAAGATCCTTAAGGTCAGAGTCTGCAACTAATCGGCCAATGGCTGTTGGAAGCCCACCTATGCCAAGCTGAATGCAATCACCATTTTTGAGATATGGTAGAATGTTTGCCGCAATTTGTTTCTCTACTTCGTTTGGTTCCTCTGGCTGTGGCTCAAAAAGAGGAGTGTTTGCCTCGTCCTCAATTATCACATCAACATGGGAAATATGCACAGATTCCTCAGCTCCACCATAAACAGTGGGTATACTCTTATTTACCTCAAGTATAACCAGATCTGCCACCTCAATGGCTGATGTGTGGAAAGAGTTGTGTAGCCCAAAGTTAAAGTATCCGTGCTCATCCATAGGACCTGTTCTTATGGCAAAGATGTGCTTTGTCTCTTTAACTTTAGTTGGGTCATTATAGTAATAAGATCGGACATTAGTTTCATATTCAGGCATTTTCCTCATCCAGTTAGTTGTAAACCTGTAAACAACAGGATTATAATAGGGATGAGTCCCCGGAATACACTGAATCATCCTTGTGAGTTTACTCCAGTGCCAGTCATGGAAAATGAAACTCTCTGGATACTTGCATGTTTCTGGCAGAGGTGGCAGTGTAACACTGAAAAAAAGCCCAACGTCACGCAATTCCTGGTGTCGTTTGGCAAGAGCCTGTTCAAAGGCAACAGGCCTCCCATTGAATTGAGCAAATTCAATTGCGTCCCCCGAATTAATTAACCTTGCTGCTTCTGCGGGAGTTTTAAGCTTGTTTTTGTATTCAGCTTTAAAACTCATAAAACCTCCGTTTATATTTATTTTGGAAAGCCGAGAGGCAATCCCATTCATGTAGAATGCTCATCTTTTATTTTTTTTGTTTGATTATATATGAACTTTATTTCATATAAATATTTCATTATAAATATGCTTATTATTTGCAAGTATATTTTTGTATATATACAAAAGAGCATTCTTTACATAGTTAAAAAATTTTAATCCCAGAGAGAGAAAATTTTTTAAAAATCTGTTGACGTTAGAGCAGTTTAAAATATCATGTAAATGAAAATCATTTTCAAGAAGGGGGGTTTTATTGCACGGAAAAGGACCATGGTGGAAAATTAAGTTTGATGAAAGCTCTGTCAGGGTCACAGCAGGTAGAGAGGCGGTAATAGAGGTGTTGCAATCCACAGATGAGCATTTATCTGCTACTGATATATATCTACGACTACACAGTGCTAATCCAGATATAGGGCTTACAACTGTTTACAGGACTCTTGAGCTACTAGAGCAACTCAACATGGTGCAGAAATTTGATTTTGGCGATGGTCATGCCAGATATGAATTACTGAATAATCCGGGCGGCAAAGGTCATCATCACCATCTCATATGCCTTAGATGCAAAAAGATTATAGATTATAAAGATTTTGTAAGTGAAGAGATGAATTGCCTTTCAAAGACAGAGGGGCTTTTGTCGGAAAAATATAATTTTAAAATTGTAGATCATGCTGTAACTTTTTATGGATTTTGTGAAAATTGTAGGGGGAAGTAAAATTTTTTATAAATTATTTGAAAATGGTTTTCATGTTTATTTTACAAACTTTGTTATGGAGGTTTGATATGCCAGGTGGATATGAAACAGGACCTTTTGATGCAGGCAAAGAGATGAGCGGAATTAGTGATAAAGTTAAGACCTTTAGTTCCTCTGAGATTGATGAGGCAAAGAAATGGTTTAAATCGTAGATAAAATTTAAATAAATACTTTAATACTAAAGGAGCAAGGAATGGAAGAAAAGAAAAAAATCGTTGTCATAGGTGGATCTGCTGCAGGTCCAAAGGCAGCAGCCAGAGCAAGAAGACTGGATGAGCATGCTGAGATTACAATAATTCAAAAAGCGCCTGATCTTTCAATGGCATCATGTGGTTATCCTTATTATGTTGGCGGAACTTTCAATGACCGCAATATGCTTATCTGCACACCAACTGGTGTTATAAGGGATCCCAATTATTATCGTAATGCCAAAGGAATAGTTGCAAGAACAGAGACTGAGGCTGTAAAAATTGACAGGCAAAATAAGAGCCTCAGGATAAGAGATTTAAAAACTGGAAGCGAGGAGGAAATAAAATACGATAAGCTTGTCATTGCAACAGGTGGTGTGCCTCGTAAAATTCCAGTTCCTGGTGCAGATCTTGAGGGCATAACTACACTGCAATCCATGCAGGATGCGGATTATCTGCGCAAAATAAGGGATGAGAAGAGGATTAAAAAGGCTGTGATTATTGGCGGTGGTCTTATTGGTATTGAGGCTGCAGAAGCTCTTCAGCTTGCAGGTATTGAAATAACCATAGTAGAGATGCTTCCTCAGATCCTGACTTTTCTTGATTGGGAAATTGCAAAGGTTGTGGAAAATCATATTCGCAGCAAAGGCGCAAATATCATTCTGGGAAATGGAGTTAGTGAATTTCTTGGAGAAAATGGAAAGCTTACAGGTGTTAAACTTCAAAATGGAACAGAACTCCCCTGTGAGCTTGCTGTTGTAGCAGTGGGGGTTAATCCCAATGTAGCTTTGGCAAAAGAGGCAGGTATTGCCCTTGGAGAGACAGGAGCTATCCTTGTTGATAAATACATGCAGACCTCAGATCCTGATATTTATGCAATTGGAGATTGTGTTGAGTCTTTGAACTTAATCACAGGCAAAAAGGTTCATGCTCCTTATGGAGATCTGGCTAATTTGCATGGAAGAGTTGCAGGAGAAAATATTATACTTGGAAATAAGGCAGAGTTTCCCGGAGTTATCCAGACAGGCATATGCAAGGTTTTTGATTTTGCTGCAGGCTCAACTGGCCTTTCTGAAAAGGCAGCGATTGAATCTGGCTTTAAAAAAGAAGATATTGAAACTGTTATAAATGCAAGCCCTGATAAGCCAGGATTTATGAATGGTAAATTGCTCATCAGCAAAATTGTTAGCCGCAAAAGCGATGGAAAAATATTAGGGGTTCAATGCGTTGGGCCTGGCGATGTGAGTAAACAGCTTGCAATATGGGCCATGGCTATAAAAGGTAATTTAAAGATTGATGATATGGTAAATGCTGATCTTCCCTATGCACCTCCTTTTTCTCTTGCCATAGATCATTCTATTGCAGGTGCACATATTATGCAAAATAAACTTAGAGGTTTATTTAAAGGTATAACAGCGATGGAGGTGAAAAGGCTAATCGATGAGGGCAAAGCTCCTTTTATAATTGATACCCGTGGCCCTGATGAATACGAGGAGATGAGGCTTGGCATAGGTGAACGCCTTATTCCCCTTGGTGCTTTGAGAAAAAGGCTTAACGAGCTTCCACAGGATAAAGATGCAATGATTATTTGTTATTGTAAAATATCTTTAAGAGGTTATGAGGCTGCAAGAATCCTTAAGGGACATGGCTGGAAAAATGTCTATGTAATGGAAGGTGGAGTTGTTTCCTGGCCCTTTGCAAGGGAAAAATAATATTATGATTAATACTATGCTGGCACAAGCCAGTATAGTATTTAAAAGAGGAGGCTTTTGGTGATGCATGAAATACTTGAGGCGGCAAAGCTTTTTCAAATTGAGCAGAGAGCTTCTATCGAAGAGATAAATGGGAAATATAGGGAATTGCTGCTAAAATGGCACCCCGATCATTGTCATGATAAAATTCTTGCAAAGGAAATGACAATGAAAATAATTCACTCCTACAAAATTTTGATTGGATATTGTCAGAGCGTCAAAATTTCCTTTACAGAAAAAAATATCAATGAGACCTTAATAAAGGAAGATCCAGAAGAGTTCTGGAATAAAAAATTTGGCCATGATCCTTTGTGGGGTTATGGCGGGCAATAAGGTTTCTATGGAAAAGTGCACTGTAGCTTCTTTGCTTGAAGGCAGGAGCATAAAACTTACAAAGCAGAGAAAGGTTGTCCTTGAATCAATATTAAAGAGGAATGAGCCTTTTTGCGCTTCTGATTTATATGAGTCAATTGAATACAATATAGATCTTGCTACAATTTATAGAAATCTTGAGATGTTTTCAACAGAGGGAATACTTCGCAGAGTTGCAAACGAAAATGACAGGCAATATTATGAGCTTGCCTGTATTCATAATCCGCCACATCCTCATTTTTTATGCTCAAGGTGCGGAAAGATTTATTGCCTCAAAAATATATCTACTTTAAAAAAAATAAAAAAAATACTTCCCGATGGATTTTCCATTGAGCAAACACTGCTGCAATTTAAGGGCCTTTGCCCAAAGTGCCATCTTGAATAAAGATATCCCTTTAGATTAGTTGAATAACTCAATTTTGTTTTTTTATTATTACCATATTGGTAATATTTCATTGACATTTTATGCTATACACTTTATTATAGTTTGTAAAAATAACTTTATATAACTGGGAATATTTTGGATATAGAGTTTCATGATAGGCATTTAAGAGAGCTTTATGTAACAGGAAAATGCAGGAAGCTGAAGTTTGATAAAAATGTTATTAAACATTTTATGGAAGTTATGGCTATAATTGTTGCAGCAAAGGATATATTGGATCTATGGAAGTTTCCTGGTTTGAATTTTGAAAAACTTACCAATACTGAAAGATATTCATTGAGATTAAACAGACAGTGGCGTCTTGAGATTTCAATAACTGATGAAAGTGTTGTAATAATAGAATGTATTAGTAATCATTATGGGTGATGAAAATGGAACAAACAATTAAACCTTTTATAAATGTATCGCCAGGTCAGATTATTAAAAGATGTCTTAAGTCTTTAAATTGGACTAATAGAGATCTTGCTGATGTGATAGGCATATCAGAGAAATCTGTAAGTCAGTTAATTAATAATAAGCAATCAATAACAGTGGAGACGGCGATTTTGTTATCAAAGGCTTTCAATACCAGTCCTGAATTATGGCTTAATCTGGAACAGAATTATAAACTACAGAAAAGTTTATCTCTTTGTGATAAGGATGATGTAAGCATTAAGGCAAAAATTCGTCGTTTTATGCCAATGCTTGAAATGCGTAAAAAAGGATGGATTACTTTTGACAATAGTGAAGAATCTCAACTTAGAGCATATAAAAATTTTTGGATGCTTACTGATATCGATTTTTCTCACTTTGAGAAATCAGTTGCTATCTTCAAACGGCAGAAGAAGCATAATGAGGAATACACTCTTTATTATACTATTACATGGCTTAGAAAAGCCAAAATTGAAGCTTCCAAAATAAAAGTAAGAGCTTATAACCGTAATTCCTTAGAAAAATTGGCAGAATCTATATCTGCCTGGACTATAAAGGATGATGGAGTAAATCTGTTTATTGAAAAACTTCAAAAATGTGGAGTTAAATTTTTTATATTATCCCATTTAACAAAGACTTATTTAGATGGTGCTGTTTTCTGGGATGAACAAAATCCTGTTATAGTATATACAGCAAGGCACAATAGGCTTGATAATTTTTGGTGGACTGTCGCCCATGAAATCGGGCATATCTTGTTGCACAGTGACAGTGATGAAAAATTTTTTATAGATAATTTGGACGATAAGCCTTATAATGAATTAGAAAAGGAGGCGGATTCCTATGCCAGAAGAGTGTTTTGGGTAGATGAAATACTTAAACAGGCATCTCATTATAAAAAATATTTTACAGAAGCAAGACTATTGGAAATTTCAAATAGTCTAAAAATACATCCATCTGTTGTCCTCGGTATAATTCAGTTTAATGGACTAGTAGATTACAGAACTCTTCCACGATATAGGACTGCATTTTGGGAATTGATTAATAAGGAATTTATAAAAGGTTAGCATGCCTTTATTTTTTAAAAACACACAATACCAAGGCGTTAAGTTGTTCCATTCCTTCGATGCACTTCCTTACCTAAGATGCGGCCTCATTAAGACAATGACTACTGGCATTTCTGATTTTTATTTGACATTTTTTGCTCATGATACAGATAAAGCCTTACGGAATTTTGTAAAATATTAACTATGTGGAGTAAAATATGATAGAAAAGAAGGTTGCAGTTTTAGCTGGAGACGGAATTGGACCTGAGATAATGAAAGAAGCTATTAAGGTTCTTGGAGAGATCTCAAAGATTTATAATGTTAAATTTACATACACCCACGCAGATGTTGGTGGCGCTGCAATAGATAATCATGGAGAGCCTTTGCCTGAGTATACAGTCAAGGCTTGCAGGGAATCTGATGCTGTTCTTTTTGGATCCGTTGGAGGACCAAAATGGGAGAAGCTTCCACCAGAAAAGCAGCCAGAAAGAGGGGCATTGCTCCCTTTAAGAAAGATGTTTAATTTATATGCAAATTTAAGGCCAGCAATAGTCTTTAAAGAGCTTAAAGATGCCTCTCCTCTTAAATCTGAGATAATTGGCGATGGTTTTGATATTATGATTATAAGGGAGCTTACAGGTGGTATATACTTTGGTCAGCCAAAGGGTTATGATTACAACAAGGGCTTTGATACTCTTGTATATACAAGGGATGAGATTAAGCGTATAACAAAGGTTGCCTTTGAGACAGCAATGAGGAGAGGCAAAAAGGTTACTTCTATTGATAAGGCCAATGTCCTTTCTACTTCACTTTTATGGAGAGAGGTTGTTGAGGAGATAGCTAAAGATTATCCTGAGGTTTCTCTCAATCATCTCTATGTGGACAATGCAGCTATGCAGCTTGTGCGCAATCCCCGCCAATTTGATGTTGTCCTTTGCGATAATATGTTTGGAGATATACTCTCTGATGAGGCCTCTATGATCACTGGCTCTCTCGGAATGTTGCCCTCTGCATCCCTTTCTGATGGAACCTTTGGACTTTATGAACCAGCAGGAGGATCCGCACCTGATATAGCAGGCAAGGGCATAGCAAATCCAATAGCTCAGATTTTATCTGCTGCAATGATGCTTAAATACAGCTTTGGCATGGATGAGGCCTATACAAGGATATTTAAGTCAATAGAAAAGGTTTTAGAGCAGAGATATAGAACAATAGATATTATGTCTCCTGGCAAAAAGCAGGTAGGAACAGCAGAAATGGGTGATCTCATTTGCAAGAATCTCTGATAAAATAATTCTTAAGCCCCTTAATCCGGGGCTTAATTTACTTTTGCAACATTTCCATAGTCATTTTACGAGCTTTTTCAAAGAGAGCCTCAGCTTCTTTATATTGGCCCTTTTTCATCATTTCCATGCCTTTATCAAAAAGATTATCAACTTCTTTGTTTCTCATTAGATCCTCCGAGAATTATTTAACTTTTTGCTTTACTTATCGGATTTTTTTAGTATTTATTGAATAATCTTTTCTATGGTGATTTAATCCCTTTCTTAAAAATAGGGCTTGATTTTAAAATAAATTGACAACTATAGTTAAATTCTAAAGATATAAAAATCTAATAATAGGAATTTGCGGGGTAACAATGCAGATGGAGCAAAGCATTTCTTCTTATCACGAGATAATCAGAGAACTCTCAGAGATAGAATCCAAACTGGATATGAATATAGATACAACTCTGTGGATAAGCGATCCCCATGGAGCAGGGGAGAGATTTGTCTCGATATTAAAGGGCAGGTTTGGCCTTGTATGGAGAACAGCCTATGAGGCTTTGCCTAAGACTTTTTCCAATGAAAAGCTTGAGCATATAGACCGCATAATAAAGAAAGAGAAATATATTGAGTCAGAAGATTTTAGCATGGAAAGACAGGATGTCATTGCTGCTCTTGTAAACATAATCAGGTATAAGGTGCAATGCGTTCAGGATTTTGATCAGATAAGAGGCAATTTTAACAGAGATGTAAAGCCATTGATTGAAAATCTAATCTTGAATTTCCCTGTGCCAAATATAGTTTATGAAAACGATATTATTGCAGATAAAGTTATCTCATCCCTGGCAAAGATTGTAAAGCAGGTAATTTTGGGCCAGCTTATAGTGCTTGGGGATGTTTTTGACAGAGGGGATGAGCCAGATAAAATTTTGAGAATACTCATGCAAAAGGATCTAAAGCCCTTTGTAAAATTTGTATGGGGAAATCACGATATACTCTGGATGGGTGCTGCAGCAGGGAATAAATCCTTAATAGCAGAGGCTTTGCGTATAAGTGTCCGCTATGATAATCTGGATTTCTTAAAAAGATTGGGGATTGATATATCACGCCTTAGAGACTTTGCAGAAAAGTTATATCCAGGCAAAATTACAGGTAATTTTAAGGCAAAGCTTGAGATATCAAAGAAGATGGAAAAGACTCTGGCTATGATTCAATTTAAGCTTGAGGAGCAAACAATAAAGAAATATCCTCAGCTTGGAATGGAATCACGACTAAACCTTGAAAAGCTTGCAGAGATGTTTAAAACAGGCCAAACCTCAGGTTTGACAGATACTCACTTCCCTACACTCATACTGGATGATCCCTTGCGCCTTACAGAGGAGGAAGAGGAGATAATAAATGACCTTGCCCATCAATTCACTAAAAGCAAGCAGATCCGTAGGCTCATGGAATATCTTTTTAGAGAGGGGAAGCTGTATCATATAAATAACTATATAATGAATATTCATGCACTTGTGCCAAGTACAGAAGATGGCCGCTTTGATGAGCTATATGGCAAAAAGGGCAAGGAGTTGCTGGATCATATTGAGCTTACTGTAAAAGATATAGGCGAGAATTATCTTGCAGGGAGAGAACAGGAACCCTTTCAATTGGCAATGATGTTTTATCTATGGTGCGGGCCAAAGTCTCCGCTTTTTGGAAAGGATGCAATGAAGACCTTTGAGAGATATTTTTATAAAGATAAAGATACTCACAAAGAAAAGACTCTTTATTGGGGTAAAAATATTCAAAAGCCAGAATTTATTAACAGGCTTATGGATGAGTTTAATGTGGAGAGAGTAGTTTTTGGTCATACACCTGTGGATGTCAAAAAAGGCGAAAAGATTGCCACACCTGATGGTAGAGCTATAAATATCGATGGAGGATTTTCTGAAGCTTATTTAAGCAGAGGTCATGCTCTGATACAGACTCCATATTCCCTTTATGCAATAATACTCCCATCATCAGAGGAGATTATTGATCTTCATAGAAAAAAAGAGCCAACAAGGCTTACCTTTGAGATGATTGATACTTTCCCTGAACCAAAAAAGGTGAGAGATACCTATATTGGCAAAGAGCTTATGAGGAGAAGGGATTACCTTCTTGCTGAGCTTAAAAAATATAAGGGATTTTCTGACATAGAAGCAGAAGATTTATATTGAATAGATTATGGGCTGGTCAAATTTTTTAGCCAGCCCAGATTTGCTATTGTTTGATGTAGTTGCACTTGATAAAATTATCCATAAAGCCCTTTGGATTATCCACAGCCTCTGCAGGTATTGTAAAGTTTTCAAGTTTCATAAGCCTTATGCCATGGAAATAGTCTCCAAAAAGCTCGTTACATATATCTTTAACCTTCTGCTGTGTAAACTTTGAAATTTCTGCAAGTTTAGAGATTGCACCTTCATCAAAATTAAGGTAAATTCCGTGATCTATAAGAAATTCCTTTTGAAATTTTTTTATTCCATCTTCAAGGATTAGCTTTTCAAGAACCTCTTGCGGATTGTTAAGCAAGTTCATGTCCACTAAGAGTTTTTTGACTCCTGTAGAGGGAAGTTTTTTTTCAAACTTGATAAGAGCTCGTTCAAATACTGTAAGCAATCCCCTTGCTCCTGTCTTTTCATTGTATGCTCGCTTTGCAAGCTCCATTAAAGCTTCATCTGTAAACTCAAGATCAATACCATAGGATTTAAAATCCATCTTTTTGCCGAGGATAACTGTGCTGTATTTATTTTTTAAAATTTTATAAAGTCCATCTATGTCAAGATCCTTTAATATTACATGAACAGGTAGTCGGCCAACAAATTCAGATTCAAATCCGAATTTGATTAAATCTTCAGTTTTGAGATTTTTAAGAATATCCTGAGTCGCAGAGAAACTCTTTCGCGCTTTGTCAAAGCCAATGCTTTGCATATTAAGCCTTTTTGATATGATCTCTTCAAGTCCAGAAAATGCACCAGATACAATAAAGAGTATGTTCTTTGTATTGATCTTTTTCCGTGTAACCTTACCAGTTCTTTGGGCCTCCATTGCAGCCTCAACTTGAGAAGCAAGGTCATGGGGAGTTTTGAGGTCAACATCAGAATCTTCCATGAGCTTAAGAAGGTTGCGTTGAACACCTGTGCGAGAGACGTCGGGCCCAGTAATATTACCAGAGGAGGCAATTTTATCTATCTCATCGATATATATGATTCCATATTCAGCCTTTGAAATATCACCATCTGCCTCATGGACAAGCTCCCGAACAAGATCCTCAACGTCACCTCCAACGTATCCTGTTTCACTAAATTTTGTCGCATCGGCTTTTACAAAGGGCACTCCAATTTTCTTTGCAATAAGCTTGATGATGTAGGTTTTACCAACACCTGTTGGACCAATTAGGAGCATGTTGCTTTTGATGTTTCCTAAGATTTTTTGATCCTCTGGAATTGATTTTTCGATCTTCATCCTGTTAAAATGAGTGCAGACCTTTGTTGCAATTATCTCTATAGCCTCTTCCTGCCCAATAACATATTTATTAAGGTATTCCTCCAGTTCCTCAGGAAGAATATTAAAATTGATTTCTGATTCCTTAGTTTTTATTCCCTGGGGCTCACCTACAGTTTCTGATTTAGGTTTTGCCTCTTGCGGATCTATATTAAGAATTTCCTCTAAGATTTTTTCATTTTCCTGTGAGGGTTTAACCATAAAATAACCTCTTTATTCCTCTTTTTAAATTTAAAAATTTTTCATTTCTCTTATTTTGTCAAAAAAACTGCCTTAAAGTTACAGACATTTAGGCAAAGCCTATATGCAGGCTCTATAAGGGCAAATATTTTTCGTGAAATTTAAAAAAAGTTAAAAGTAGCAGCAGTTTAAGTAATTATCAATCTTATTTCTTTAGCTTTATAGAGATCAAAAGCTCCGATATCCGCGCTCTACTAATTATTATTGAATAATTATTGAAAAAAGAGTTGATTTTTACAATACATAGATATAGTATAATTTTGTATTGTAAATTGGCTTTTATGGGTGAAATATTAATGACTATAGAAAAATCAAAAGTTCTATATCTCTATATCAGGACAGATAAAATGGAGATTATTTTTGCTCCACTTTCAAAAGATATGGAGAATTCAAAGGAGAGGGAAGGGGATTTTCTGGAATTATCAGCATTTAATACATGGGATAGGTTATGTCCTAAGGGGTAATTAATTTTGTTTTGACTTTTATTCCCTTCTCATTTAAAGTATTTATAATTAAAATTCAATAGTTGGCTATTGGTCTTTTTTTGTGAGGGAGTATTTTTTCTGTTGCACTTAATAGATAATATGTTTGTGGTTTATGTAATTTTAAAACAACTGATGCAATATAACGAGGCATTATGGTTGATTATGATAGGATTATTTCGGAGTGTTTTTGGGATGTGGATATTTCTGTCTCAGATATAGAATCAATAATAAATGGTAATGATTATAAAAAATTATTTTTATTTGAGAATATTTTGTTAAATAGCACTAATTTATTCAAAGATTTGTCTATATTCAAAAGGGAAGATTTACGTATTTTGCTTGAGCAGTATAGAGTTCCTGATTTCAATCGTGATTATATTTTTAAACGAAAGAATATGGCAGAGGCCTTTTTTTTTATAAGCCATTAGAGGTCAGGGAATTGAAATGGATTATTTAGATTACAATAATCTCTACAGATTGCAAGATGAGGTTATGGAGGTGGTTTTTTCTGTTGAGAATATTTTTTATCTTACAGGAGGAACATTATTCTGATTGTTCTATCCCCTATACTTCCTTAAGTAGGAGGTAAGGCTTTATCAAGCCTTACTCTTCTTTCTTAGGTATAATCATTTTGCCAGATCTCTCAAAGAATAAGTAATCCCTGAACCAACTCATCATAACAAGTATTTTGTTCCTAAAACCTATTAGATAGAGTATGTGGATAAAAAGCCATAGCACCCATGCAATAAATCCAGTCCATTCCATGTGGCCAACTCTTGTAACAGCGGAATTTCTGCCTATTGTAACCATTGATCCTTTATCTTTATATCTAAAGGGAATAGGCTCCTTTCCATCAATCATTCGCAATATATTCTTTGCGCTGTGAATCCCCTCTTGAGTTGCAACAGGAGCAATCATTGGCAGTGGTTTATCATCTTGCAATAAGAAGGCCATATCCCCACAGATAAATACATTATCAAGGCCTGCTGGTCTGAGTGTAGAGTCAACCTCTATCCTCATATCTCTGCTTGTTTTAAGCTTGATATCTGTCTTGATAGAGCAGCCTCTAACTCCTGCTGACCACAAAACTGTATTTGTTTTAATTACTAGTCCATTGTTTAAAATAATCTCTCCTTTTTTTACCTGAGATACAGAAGTGTTGAGCAAAACTTTGACATTCATAGACTCAAGCTTCTTTTTAACATACTGTGCAGATTCTTGGGAATACATTCCAAGCAATTGTTTTGCTACATCTACAAGGGTAATCTGGACGTCTCTGTAATCTATCCCAGGAAAATCCTTGCGCAAAGGTCCCTGAACAAATTCAGCTAAAGCACCAGCAAATTCAACCCCTGTAGGGCCTCCGCCGATTATGACAAAATTTAAGCATCTTTTTCTCTCTTCCTCGTTATCGCACCATGAGGCTTTTTCAAAATTGAGTAAGACGTGATTTCGTAACATAAGGGCATCATCAAGATTTTTGA
>Ga0208825_1001865_pt1 | contig 14950 bp, 13 predicted proteins | sample AD_UKC113_MetaG_FD_184450 | JGI IMG/M metagenome (GOLD analysis project Ga0208825, IMG submission 184450) | Active sludge microbial communities of municipal wastewater-treating anaerobic digesters from Hong Kong - AD_UKC113_MetaG (SPAdes)... | ecosystem: Engineered > Bioreactor > Anaerobic >...
CAGGCTTTTAACCCACCCCGTCCCTTCTCCACTCTCCTGTGCGACAACTCAGGTAGATTTCCAGGGCCGACTCCCATGCTCTGCCTTCCACTTGGCCCGTTCTATCGCCGTATATTAAGGGAGGTACTGACTGGAGAAATATTGCGTAATATTAAGTTATAATTTTAAAAAATCAGAAGGGCGGATAATAAAAATGTCGGAAAATAAAAGTAAAAATCAACATAGATTTCCCAAAATGAGGAAGGTGTACGTGTGGGGCAAAGGACAACTCACGATACCTGTGGAAATAAAATAAGGGAGCGTCTTGGAATAAAGGAAGACTCTTACTTGGAGGCTTTTCAGATAGGCAAGACTATTATAGCGACATCGGAGAAGTTGGCCGTGAAAGAGCTTTCCGACAGCGTGCAGAAGGAAATGTATAAGAGTGGCATCAGTCCTGACGACTCCACGAATTAAGGGAAGGCAGTCACAGGTATGAAACCGAATAAAGTGTTTCTGGACAGCAGTGTGCACCAATAAATTATTGTTTTAAAAGTCCGTGGCAAACTCAGTGGCAAAAAAATTTCTTAGATTGTTGGAATTGGTGGGCCATCAGGGACTCGAACCCCGAACCTGACGATTAAGAGTCGCCTGCTCTACCAATTGAGCTAATGGCCCGTTTGAAAACGTATTTTCAGCCTGCATTCATCGAAGAAAATCAGACTGGCTGGGGCGGCTGGATTCGAACCAACGAATGCCGGTTCCAAAGACCGGTGCCTTACCGCTTGGCGACGCCCCATTCTAAAACTATCTCTTCCGCTTTATTGCAGAATACTATGCTGAAGTCAAAGTTCCGGTCCGAATCGCTTGGACACAGTGTTTGGTCGGGATGGAGGGATTTGAACCCCCGGCCTCTTGCTCCCAAGGCAAGCGCGCTAGCCAAACTGCGCCACATCCCGAATATGATGCAAAAATTATTATAACTAATGACTAATCCCTCGTCAAGCCGTTGACGTTTCCAAAATTACTGCAAAAAAAAGTCCAGCATTGAGCTGGACGGGGAGAGATAGAACTCACCAAAGCGGAGTATTTGTATTATGCTGCATAAGAAAATAAAATATACATGGATTATTCATTTTTTTGTAAAAAATTACTAACGCAAATAAAAGTTGAACGATGGTTACTTTTTTAGTAAACTGTCTTAAGAACTCAATCAGGGTTTTTTATTTTAGGCGTATTCACCGTGCTGTAACTTTGCCCTGCTTTTTGGGGAGGAAAACCGGCACGGCTTGTAGAAATGTGATTTTCTTGACAAAAAGCGTTGCCGTGGAATTGAATGAGCCCCCGGCAAACCGACATGTCAAGTAAAGGGCGGGCCGTACCGGCTTGCGGGGGTGGAAGGTACGGGACGCTGATTAAAATAACATATTTCCATAGTTAACAGTATATTCGGCATACTTGTACCGGGAGAGAGGAAAGAGATGGGCTTAACGGGACTGGAGATATACAAACAGTTGCCAAAAACAAACTGTAAGGACTGCGGATATCCGACCTGTCTGGCTTTTGCCATGGCGATGGCGACGGGAAAGGCCAGACTTGACAAGTGCCGGCATATGAGCGAAGCGGCCAGGGAGGCGCTTGGCTCGGCTGCCGCGCCGCCGGTTGCCCCGATAAGAATAGGGGACGGTGTGAATCAGGTCGAACTGGGCAATGAGACGGTGCTTTTCAGACACGACAAGCGGTTTGAACACCAAACGGCGATAGCCGTTGCGGTAAGTGACTTGCTGGATGACGAAGAAATTGCAGCCAGAGTGAAGAAGATTAATAATTTGTCGTTTGACCGGATTGGGGAAGTATGCAGAGTTAATCTCATCGCCGTCGACAACCGTTCACAGAATTCCGGAAGGTTCGCCGCGGCGGTGGAGGCTGCTTGCCAAAACACGGATCTACCGCTGATTTTGATAAGCGAAGATCCGGAGGCGGTTAAAAAAGCCCTGGGAATTACCGCTGCAAAAAAGCCGCTTGTTTGTGGGGCGAATGCCCTCAACTGTGAAAGCATGGCTGCAATTGCCAGACAGTATGAAGTTCCTCTCACGGTTAAGGGATGTGATCTTGACGAACTGGCCGTCCTGGTGGAAAAAACGGTTTCTTTGGGCTGGAAACAGCTCGTGCTGGATTCCGGCGCAAAGAAAATAAATAGAATTCTTGCGGATCAGACTCAGATCAGGCGTCTGGCATTAAAAAAGTTCCGGCCGTTCGGATTTCCGACCATTGTCTTTGTTAATAGCGGAGACGGGGTAAAGGCTGTGCTGGATGCTGCCGTATGCATTTCAAAATACGCCGGAATAGTCGTGCTGAACAGTGACGACCGTTCCGAAATACTGCCGCTGGTTACGCTCAGGCTGAACATTTATACCGACCCGCAAAAGCCCGTTGCCGTGGAGTCAAAAATTTATGAGATACTCAGTCCGGGACCGGACTCGCCTGTATATATTACAACCAACTTTTCCCTCAGTTATTTTTGTGTGGCCGGGGATGTGGAGGCATCGAAAGTGCCGGGGTATATTCTGCCCGTTGATACGGACGGAGTGTCCGTACTCACCGGCTGGGCGGCGGGAAAGTTTACTCCGGAAAAAATTGCAGAAGCGCTAAAAAGCACCGGGATTGAAAAAAAGGTGTCCCACCGTGCCGTAATCATACCCGGAAGTGTTGCGGTTTTGAAGGAGAAGCTGCAGGAAATATCCGGGTGGGAAGTCATGGTGGGGCCGATGGATTCTTCCGGAATCCCATCTTTTATCAGGAAGCACTGGGGCTCACACAAGTCCGGCCGGTAATAATTTAATTTTAGAAAGGTATTTTTGCCATGCCCGATTTTTTAGTGCGGTTTTTTCCCGGCGAAAAGCAGGCCGGGGCTAGCGTGGATGAAAGTTTATACCAGGTTTTCATTAAAACCGGCTTGCCGGTTGACGCTTCCTGCGGAGGTAAGGGCAACTGCGGACGCTGCAAAATCAAAATAAGAGAGGGAAAGGTTAAATCCCTGAAACAGGGAACTTTGACGGATGAAGAGGTGGAACGGGGGTATGTGCTGGCATGCCAGAGCTTTCCGAGAAGCGACCTTGTTGTTGAAGTCGCGGAAGCATTGATCGCCGGAGGAATTGACCGGGCAGCGGAAGATATGATTTCTGAAGAGTGTCTTTCCGATGAGAATTTATGGGAATCATCAGATAATGCCGGTTTGTTTGAAGGGAATGCTTTAACACCGCTGTACGTGAAGTTTTATCTGGAGCTCCCGAAACCTGATGAGAACGATGCGGAGGACGATCTCGGCAGGCTAGAAAGGGGTGTCTGCAAGAAAACAGGCGTTTGCCGGCTGACCACAAACCTGGATGTTATCCGTTCGTTGCCGGCGACGCTGAGGAGCGCTGACTGGAAAGTAACCGTCTCCATGAGTGAAATAGAAAATAATTTTGAAATAACCGGGGTAGAGCCGGGCCGGACAGAAAGGAAATACTACGGTATCGCGGTGGATGTTGGAACCACGACCGTGGTGGTGCACCTGGTCGATCTGGAAAGCGGGGAAACTGCGGGGGTGAAAGGGGCTTATAACGGCCAGTCAGTATTCGGCGACGACGTAATTTCCAGGATTGTTTACGCCGGCGACAGTCCACGGGGTCTGGAGTCTCTCCGCAACGCTGTTGCGGGTACTATAAACAGCCTGGTAGAAGAACTGGTCAAAGAAACTAAGATTGAGGCGGAAGATATCAAAGCGGCTGTTTGCGCCGGCAACACCACGATGACACACTTGCTGCTCGGTGTCGATCCTGCCAATATCAGGCTGGAGCCTTACACGCCGGCGGCAAACCGTTTTCCTGCGATAAAGGCGGAGGAAGCGGGACTGAAAATATTCCCCGGTTCGCCTGTGCTTTGCCTGCCCGGGGTAGCCAGTTATGTCGGCGGAGACACAACCGCAGGGGTGCTTTTTACCGGGATGGCATTCTCAGACCGGCTGACCCTTTTTATAGATGTGGGAACAAACGGGGAAATGGTTCTGGGAAACAAGGACTGGCTGGTGTCGTGCGCGTGCTCGGCGGGGCCTGCTTTTGAGGGAGTGGGGCTTAAATATGGAATGAGAGCCATGAACGGAGCAATCGACCACATCAGCATCGGGGGATGCGGTAGCGGGGTAAGTTATACGACGATTGGCTCCGTCCCGCCGTTGGGCATTTGCGGCTCGGGCTTGATTGACTGCATCGCTTCGATGAGGAAAGCGGGAATAATCGACAGAAACGGTAACTTTACGAAAGGATGCAACACTTTTCGGATAAGAGATTCCGGGGAAGGGAAGGAGTTTGTCCTGGTCGGGACCGGAGAGGCGGGATGCGGGTCGGACATAACCATATCGGAGCCGGAAGTTAAAAACCTGATGCGCTCCAAGGCGGCGGTTTTTGCCGGAATACGCTGTATATTAAAAATGGTGGGGGTTTCCTTCGCAGACATCGACAGAGTGATTATAGCGGGCGGTTTTGGCCGCAACATCAGGATAAAGGACGCCGTAAGCATTGGTTTGTTGCCCGACATACCTCTGGAGAAGTACAAGTATGTCGGGAATAGTGCGGTGAAAGGCGCAAAGACGGTACTCCTGCACAGGCAGGCGAGGGAATGGATTGACGATATAGCGGGGAGGATCACCTATATTGAACTCAGCACGGGAAATGATTTTATGGAGGAATTTATTTCCGCCCTTTTCATTCCGCATACTGATTTAAATTTGTTCCCTTCAGTAAGGGGGGGCTAGCCAGGTATATTTGAACTGGCGGCATAGAAGCGCGTTGGGGGAGGAGAAAGATGACTGTTGCACTAGCCAGGGAAAGATGGGCTGGCCAGGTAGCCGAGATGACGATTGGTAAGGGAAGCGGAGCTGTTTCGATAGGAGGGGAAAAAACTCTTCCCTTCCTTCACTTTGAGGGTGAAATGCCGAACAAGCCTGCGGCAGCTCTTGAGTTGTGGGATGTCGAGCCTGTGGAATGGCCTGAGGTATTGAAGAGACATTTTCACGGCGTTTTGGGGGATGCTGTTGCGTGGGCCAAAAGATGCGCCGGTTACGGGGCGGATTTGATCTGTTTGAGGCTTGCAAGCGCCCACCCCGACTATAAAGACGCTTCACCCGGGGAAGCAGCCGCGACAGCTGCTTCGGTGGCGGAAGCTACTGAGTTGCCCCTGATCGTGGTGGGGTGCGGGGTGGAAGAAAAGGATGCTCTGATCCTTCCCGCCGTCAGCAGGGCATTGGCGGGCAGGAACGCTCTGATCGGGTGCGCTACCGCCAACAACTACAAGACTGTTTGCGAGGCGTGCCTGGCTGACGGCCACGGCGTAATAGCCTCCACGCCGCTGGACATCAACCTGGCCAAACAGTTGAACATAATGATGAATGAGACGGGGCTCCCCCCAAACCGCATTGTAATAGATCCTCTTGTGGGTTCGCTCGGTTACGGTCTCGAGTACGCTTACTCAATCATAGAGCGTACCCGCTTGAGCGCTTTAAGCGGGGACAGGATGCTAGCCATGCCGGTAGTATGTTTTGTGGGGTATGAAACATGGAAAACCAGGGAATCGAGGGCTGAAGACAGTGAGGAATGGGGCCCCCAGGAAAAAAGGGCTGTATTGTGGGAGGCGGTTACGGCGGCAAGCCTGGCCCAGGCTGGGGGCTCGCTGTTCGTGATGTATCATCCCGAGTCGCTGGTGCAGTTCAAAAAACATATTGATTGCCTGATGGAGACGGACCAGTTTTAAGTTCACAGATATCGCTAAAGTACAGATCCCAGCCGGGATTGTGATTAAGTTGGGGAGGGCAACCTGAATGGAGCTTATCGGTGAGCGTATAAACGGCATGTTTAAGGATATAAGAGAGGCGGTTTTAAAGAAAGATCCCGGTCCGGTGGAATACTGGGCCAGGCTCCAAACGGAGAAAGGCGCCAGTTACCTGGACATAAATACGGGTCCTTCAGTGCCGCAGGATGAACAGCCTTACGTCATGGAGTGGCTGGTAAAGGTTGTCCAGTCAGTCAGTCCGCTGCCGTGCTGTCTTGATTCGACCAGTTGCGAGGCTATAGAAGCGGGATTGAAAGTGCACAAAGGGCGTGCCATGATTAATTCCACTACTGCCGACCAGTTTAAAATGGACATTTTTTTCCCGATGGCGGTCCGGTACGGGGCTAAAATAATAGGATTGACCTTGAGCGAACAGGGTGTGCCGAAGGACTCGGGCGCAAGGACGGCACTGGCCATGGAACTGGTGGTTAATGCCGATATGCACGGGCTTCCGATGGAAGATCTGTACATAGATCCCTTGGTGCTGCCGGCCAATGTTGCCCAGGACCACGGCCCGGAGGTGATCGAGGCCATCCGCCAGGTAAAGATGCTGGCCGATCCGCCCCCGAAAACCGTCATAGGACTGTCAAACGTGTCCCAGCGATGTGCTGATCGTCAGCTTCTGAACCGGATTTACCTGGTTATGTGTATGGCGGCCGGTCTCGACTCCTGCATATGCGACGTATCCGACAGCCTCCTGGTGGATGCCGCCGCCGCCGCCCGCGTTCTCCTGAACAAAGACATTTACTGCGACGCTTTTCTGAAAACCTTCAGGCGGTTCTAGCCGGAAACAGGATGAGGGCGGTATGCTGTAGGGGGGTGGAGTCTTTTGATTGTTGCAGAGCAAAAACCCATCGGTGAAATCGACAGGCTGACCCTGGATTACCGCAGGCTGCTGCTGCTCGGTTGTGCCGGATGTGTAACAGTATGTCTTTCCGGCGGAGAAAAAGAAACCGAGATAATGGCCGGCGCACTACGTCTGAAAAGAAGGAATGAAGGCAGGCCTGTCGATATCGTCACGCGCACGCTTACCAGGCAATGTGATCCGGAATTCATAAACGAGGTGGAGGAACTAGCCGGGGAAGCCGACTGTATCGTGTCGCTGGCCTGTGGCGTTGGTCCGCAATACCTGGCCGAGCGCTTCAAGGACAAATACGTTGTTCCGGCTATGAACACCAGGTTTGCAGGCGGCTCCGTCAGACTCGGCGTATGGGAGGAGAAATGCGGACTGTGCGGAGACTGTATCCTCCACCTCACCGGAGGGATATGCCCGATCGTTCGCTGCCCGAAAAGCGTGTTGAACGGCCCGTGCGGAGGCTCCAGGAACGGGAAGTGTGAAATCGGCGGTGACATTGACTGTGCCTGGATATTGATCCTCGATCGGCTTAAAAAGCTGGGGAGGCTTGATACGCTAAAACAAATAATTCCACCGATGGACTGGTCGAAATCAAGAAACGGCGGACCCCGCCGGATGACCAGAGAGGACTTGATCATCGAATGAAATCGGCGGCAAGCAATCTGGAGAAAAAACTGAGCGGAGGACGACCGGCTGTAACGGCCGAGATCGGCCCGCCCAAGCATTCGAATCCGGAAGGAATAATCAGCGCAACCCAAAAGCTCAAGGGTTGCGTTGATGCGGCAAATGTTACCGACTGCCAGGGCGCTGTGGTCAGGATGTCGAGTATCGGTGCGGCTATCCACATACTCAGGGGCGGTATTGAGCCGGTTATTCAGTTAACCTGCCGTGACCGCAACAGGATTGCCATTCAAAGCGATCTTTTGGGTGCTTACAGCCTGGGCATTAAGAATGTCCTCTGTCTTTCCGGGGATCACCAGTTGTTCGGCAACCATCCGACGGCCAAAAATGTCTATGATTTGGATTCGATTCAACTGATCCGGTTGATAAGACGAATGCGTGATGAAAGGCTGTTTTTTTCCGGTGAGGTGATAAAGCGGGACGAACCGAGGTTTTTCGTGGGGGCTGTGGCCAATCCGTTTGCCGAGCCTTATGACTACAGGGTGGACAGGCTGGAAAAAAAGATCGAGGCCGGGGCGGAATTTGTTCAAACCCAGAGCATATTCGATATGGAGCGGTTTGAGCGTTTTATGGAGATGTGCGTGGAGCGAGGTCTGAACGAGAGGGCTTACATTATGGCTGGGGTGACTCCGCTGAAAGGCGTGCGTGCGGCCCGTTTCATGCAGTCGATACCGGGGATAATTGTGCCGGAGGAGATAGTCAGGCGCCTTGAAAAATCTGCAGACCAGAGGGCGGAAGGGATAAACATATGCGTTGAGCAGATCAAGTATATCAAAGAGAAAATTAAAGGCATTTCCGGTTTTCATATAATGGCTATTGCGTGGGAGGAAGTCGTCCCGGAAATTGTTGAGCGGGCCGGCCTATTTGTTTAATGTCGGACAGGTTCCGGGAGTAGCTGCAGGACTGTCCGTGACCAGGAGGCGCCTTCGTGTAAAGCTGCCATACTCGGGGGGCGGGCCGCCACCAGCATTAAAGGCGGTGAAGGCAGTCCAATGTCACGTAATGCGAACCCCTGGGTCACAATCCTTTTTTGCTTATATGAACTACCAGATCCACGACCCTGTTGGAGTATCCCCATTCGTTGTCGTACCAGGAAATCACCTTGGCCATGTTTTTGTCGACGACCATGGTGGAAAGGCTGTCCACTATTGAGGAATGCGGGTCCCCGTTGTAATCGCGGGAAACGAGAGGCAGTTCGCTGTACGCGAGTATGCCTTTCAACTCGCCTTCCGAGGCGGATTTGAGCGCCCCGTTTATTTCTTCAACAGTTGCCGGCCTGAGCAGTTCGACAACAAGGTCGACAACGGAAACATTGGGTGTCGGGACACGCATGGCCAGCCCGTTGAGCTTTCCTTTCAATTCGGGCAGTACAAGGGCTACGGCTTTTGCGGCACCGGTGGTGGTCGGAATGATGGACATGGCGGCTGCACGCGCCCTGCGCAGGTCTTTGTGCGGCAGATCCAGGATCTGCTGGTCGTTGGTGTAGGAGTGGACCGTGGTGACGAGGCCGCGCAGAATCCCGAACTCCCTGTTGAGGACTTTCACTAATGGCGCAAGGCAATTCGTGGTGCAGGAAGCATTGGAAATGACGTGGTGTTTTGACGGATCGTATTTGTTTTCGTTTACGCCCATAACGATGGTGATGTCTTCATTTTTTGCAGGAGCCGTGATGACAACTTTCTTCGCCTTTCCGTTGAGGTGTTTTGAGGCGCTCTCCCGGTAGGTAAAACGCCCGCTAGATTCCACGACTATTTCCACCCCGTATTCGCCCCAAGGGATTAAGCCGGGATCGGGAATGGCAAATACTTTAATTTCTTTTCCGTCGACCTTGAATATCCTGTCTCCGCCGGCATAAACCTCAGCATCAATTTTACCGTGTACAGAATCATACTGAAGAAGATGCGCGAGAGTACAGGCGTTGGTAAGATCGTTTACGGCAACTATGTCCACATCGGTTCTGTTCATGGCAGCTCTGAAGACATTGCGGCCTATGCGCCCGAAACCGTTTATACCCACTTTTACGGCCATAGATCTTTTCCCCCTTACCAGGTTTAAAACATCCTTTTTAGGTTGCCCCGATGAATTCTGATATATTAAACCCCGAAAGCCGCCAAAAATATTTTATATCATTAGCGATGCATAAATAATGATTCAACCTGTCAAACCTCAAATGGGCACGGAAATCGAAGATAATGCCTGCATTTACAAGAAAAAACCCTTATAATAGAGATGTAGGGTAGTCCTTGCCTAAATCTCTAAAATAAGGGAGATTCAAATGCAGGACAAGGATACTACAAAATCCACATTTATTCAACTGTTTGAGCCAATTTTAAGCGAAAAAATTTTTGTTCCTCTCAAAAATTTGGAGGCTGATAAATACGTCAAAAAATTGAGGACCACACAACTACTCGAACTTATAGCTCTCGCCCAACTGGAACAGCAACGAGGTTTGCGGGATATTGGCAACAGTCTCAATAATGAAGAGTTAAGCAAGGCAATCAACCTGAAATCAATCAGTGCTTCGCAAATATCTCGCCGGTTAAAAAATCTATCATCACAGGCCATCCAAGCGCTATTCAAGGCTGTAAGTTTTGATGCCGGAAAGAAAATGGGATTTGACGCTGTCAGGAAGGCTCTTGGCCGCATCAATCTAATTGATTCTTCTACCATCAGCCTCTGTTTTACCCAATATCCCTGGGCGGAATTCAGGGAAACAAAAAGCGGTGTAAAACTCCACTTGCGATTAAAGTTCCATGAAAATGGTGTTATTCCCGATGAAGCTGTGATTACACCAGCCAAACCAGTTGACAAAACCCAGATGGAAGCCCTGGTGGTTGAAGAAATTGACGCACTCAATGTCTTTGACCGGGGATACGTAGACTACAAAATGTTTGACCGCTATTGTGAAAACGGTACCCGCTTTATCACCCGGCTAAAAGTCAATGCCGTAGTCGAAGTGGTTCAAGAGTTTTCAACAGACGCTGACAGCCCAATCAAAAAGGATTGCGTTGTTTACCTGGGCACAAAAAATATTAACAGAATGCAATACCCCCTGCGGCTATTAAAAACCGAAGACACCCAGGGTGAGCCAGTAATTATATTAACCAATGACTTTAGTCTCAGCGCTAGCCAGATATGCGATATCTACCGCTACCGGTGGCAGATAGAACTTTTCTTTAAGTGGATTAAACAGCGCTTCCGGGTAAAGCACTTTTATGGTTTGAGCCGGCAGGCTGTAGAAAACCAGTTGTTTATAGCGCTGATTACCTACTGCTTATTGATGCTGGTTAAGCTGCAAGTAAGTTATCAGGGGCCGTTGCTGGCAATTAAGAGACTTATCCACACCTGTCTTTACGAACCGTTTACTTCTTTCGTGCAGAAACTGTATCGTGGCCCACAACGCACGTCAAAAGGCAGACGAAAGGTTAATCATGAACTAATTTTTCGAGAGACCTTAAGACAGGTGATGGCAGGTGAAGTGGAACATTTAAACGAGCTGACCTATGACCCGGTGATACTGTAAAGAACATTACGGCTAAGATGTGGATGAGGACTACCTTTTAAGTGGTCGTTCCTCTAACACAGGGAACTGAAAAGCTAGTGGTTGCATACACCATAACTGTTATTATCAGGGCCTATGTTAATTCGCCACTACCATCTTGATAACCAAATTTAAGTTTTATGCAACGCTAGTGATTTTATATAATATTTTTCACAATAAAATTTCAAGCGGGCTCTTTTTGGGAGAAGTTCTTTGCATGCGGCAGTTATTCAGGTATTTAAGTTCTAAAAAACCAGGAGACTGAAAAACAATAACGCTATTGACATTTTAAATATAAACAAGTCAAGATATGGATTTCAAATTAAACCGGGTTACATGATAAAATGTATTAGGTTATTCTAGATTGGATTTCTCTGTATAAATAACTCATAATTATAAAAAATTCTTAATTTATAAAAATTTTGAACTAAAAGAATATAACTTAATTTACTATTGAAAAAATTTTTTTCAGTTGTATACTGGATTCAAAATATTTTTTGCCTGTTAAAGGAGGATTAAGGATGCATCCTTTTTTCAGGCCGGTTCAGGCTGCACGTCTGATTGTCAATCCATCATTTAAGCAGCTGAGAGAAATGACCGGGAACGAAGAAAAAACGACAATTTACGGCAGTGCAAGCTTTATCTCAAAGGTGAGAAACCGGAGCGCCAAAAACACTTACGTTCTGGAGGGCGATTACCTGGGGGTCGACCAGAACGGTATTTCCCTCGAAAAAGAAAACAAGCTGGCTGACAGCGTACATGAGTATCTAAAAGGAAAAGAGGTAATAAGTCTTGACCGGCAAATGGGACAAAACCCGAATTTCCAGTTGAATTGCAGGCTTTACATCACAAAAGAATACGCACGCATTCCTTTTATGTGGTATAACATGCTTTTCGAACCCGCGGCCGGTGTGGAGGAACCCGATTTGATCAGTATTTATGTTCCCGAATGGCCGGAGCGGGTCATTTTTGTTCATCCGGAGGCAGGGATAACGTATATCCTGGGTACCGATTATTTCGGCGAAGTGAAAAAATCATTTTTGAGAATGGCTTTGTACAACTGGAAAAAGCGTTGCGGCATAGGGTTCCATGCCGGTAGTAAGGTGCTCAGGGTGAGAACCTCAAAAGGTGTCTTGGAAGATATCGGCTTTATTATGTTCGGACTGAGCGGAACCGGAAAAACCACTCTCACCATTCATGACCACGGCCTGCAAGGCGAGGAAAGGGTTATTATAAGACAGGACGATATGGTGATGATGGACAACAGCGGTTACTGCTACGGCACGGAAAACGGCTTTTATATTAAGACCGAGGGTCTTGACGAGAGCCAGAGGGTGCTGTATAACGCTGCGACATCGCCGAACGCAATACTTGAAAACGTCAAAGTGCTTGAAGACGGCACAGTTCTTTTCGACAACTCGGAGCTCACCTCGAACGGCAGGTGCGTAATACTGCGCAAGGAAGTGGCCATGACCGACGAAAAAATCGACCTCGACAAGGCCCACCGGATAATTTTCATCACCCGCCGTGACGATATTTTGCCCGTGGTGGCAAAGCTTAACGCGGAACAGGCGGCGGCTTATTTCATGCTGGGCGAGTCAATCGAAACATCCGCCGGTGATCCGACAAAAGCCGGGCAGTCCAAGCGGGAGGTCGGCACCAACCCGTTCATTATCGGCAGGGAATACTACGAAGGAAACAAGCTGTTGGAGATTCTGAAAAACAACCGGGACATGGAATGTTATCTTTTGAACACGGGAAGCGTTGGCCAAGGTGGACTGAAGCCGGGGATAAAGGTGCCCATAAGAGTTTCCACAAATATTATGAAACAGATCGCCAAAGGCACTGTCAAATGGACGTATGACCCCGATTGGGGTTATCAGGTGCCGGTAGAAATGCCTGAAATTGACATATCCCAGTATAATCCGGTAAACTTCTTTAATCCTGACGATTACCAGGAGCGCGTCGAGAAGCTTCGCCGCGAGCGGATTCGCTGGCTGGCGAAATATAAAGGTTTGAAGGACGAGATAATAAGGGCCATACTGTAACCAGCCGGGTAAAAAAAGATGCCGAGTAAGCTCCGTCAAGGAGCTTATTTGTTTTTTGTCGTGTTGGGAGGATCGGGGGCACGATTGGTTGAAAATAAGAGGAATGAACAGAAGCAATTAAATCACAAAGAGGGGAAGATGAATGCGCAAAAAGCAGATGAAAGCAATTCTTGCAGTTTTTGCAATCGTTCTGGCTGTAACGTCGTCGGGCTGTACCCAGAATAGCGGCGAAAAAATTCAGATCGGATTGTTGCCCATAGCCGATGCCCTTCCCTTTTACGTGGCTGAGGAAAAGGGATATTTCCGCGCCGAGGGACTGAATGTGGAACTGGTTACTTTTCAAAGCGCCGTCGAAAGGGACAGCGCCATGCAGGCCCGTGAAATTGATGGTTCTATTGGAGATATTGTGGCTGTAGCTGCTTTAAACAACAGCGGCACACAGACGAAAATAGTGTCGCTGGGGCTGGGCGAATCCGGCAGGGAAGGCAGGTTCGCCGTAGTCTCTCCCCCGGGGTCGGGCCTGGTCAGACCGGAGCAGTTGAAGAACGTGCCGGTGGCCATTTCTACGAATTCAATTATTGAATACGTCACGGACAATCTTTTGCTGGAAAAGGGACTCAAGCCGGACGAAATTAAAAAGGAAGCGATCCCGAAGATTCCGGTGAGATACGACCTGCTTATGAAGGGACAGATCAGGGCGGCCTGTTTGCCGGACCCGTATGCAGCCCTGGCGGAGAGCAGAGGAGCGAATCTGGTGGCGGACGATACGGAATCGAACCTGTCCCAGACGGTTATCTACTTCAGGAATGATTTTCTAGAAAAGAACGGGAAGGAAACGGTACTGTTGCTTAAGGCATACGCGAAAGCGGCAAGGGGAATAAACGAGAATCCCGCGCAGTACAGGGATCTTTTGATCGACAAGGCAAAAGTACCCCCGGAAGCCGTGGACGTATTTCGGATGGACCATTACCCCGCTCCGCGATTGCCTGAAAAAGAGCAGGTGGAAAGGGTCATCCGGTGGATGTTCGACAAAGGGCTTCTGAAGAATATACCTGGTTACGAGGACTTGACGGCGAAAGGATTTATACCGGCCGATGATTAAGGTAAGAGGGCTGGTAGTGATTTACAATAACCGGGAAAAGCAGGTCATGGCGCTGAATAACGTCAGCTTCGACCTTGCAGCGGGGCAAACCTGCGCCATCATCGGCCCCTCGGGTTGCGGAAAAAGCACCCTTCTTTATGTACTGGCCGGGCTGCTCAAACAGACCGGGGGTAATGTTTCTATATGCGGTGAGGCGGTAAAGCCGAAAAGAAGGGAAACCGCGTTGATTCTTCAGGATTACGGTCTTCTTCCCTGGAAGACGGCGCTGCAGAATACCTCGCTGGGCCTGGAGATCAGGGGGGTACCCAGACGAGAGTGCATGATTTTAGTGGAAGAGGCCATGAAAGAACTTGGGATATGGGAATTCAGGGACCATTACCCGGCCCAACTCAGCGGAGGGCAGCGCCAGCGCGTGGCAATAGCCAGGTCGTTGACCCTGGGACCGGACCTCTTTCTGATGGACGAGCCCTTTTCCTCCCTTGATGCTTTGACACGTGAAGGTCTTCAGAATACCCTGCTCGATTTTTGGAAGAAGAAGAAGGCCACCATCGTTCTGGTTACCCACAATATAGAGGAGGCGGTCTTCCTGGGCCAAAAAATACTGATTTTTTCGGCAAGACCGGGAACGATACTGCACGTAATCGATAACGGGGAGGTCGGAGATCATGATTATCGCAAAAAGACTTTGTTCTACAGAAGGTGCTCTCAGGTAAGAGAGATCATTGAAAGGGGGTCCTTGAGGCAATGAGGATAAAAAAAAAGAGCGCTGTTTTTGAGTATGCCGCTTCGGTTGCGTTGCTGCTTTTGCTCTGGGAAGTAGTTTCGATACTTCTCAACGAGCCGTTTTTCCCCGGTCCGGTCGAATCATTCCGGGT
>Ga0208825_1001871_pt1 | contig 14932 bp, 10 predicted proteins | sample AD_UKC113_MetaG_FD_184450 | JGI IMG/M metagenome (GOLD analysis project Ga0208825, IMG submission 184450) | Active sludge microbial communities of municipal wastewater-treating anaerobic digesters from Hong Kong - AD_UKC113_MetaG (SPAdes)... | ecosystem: Engineered > Bioreactor > Anaerobic >...
GATCTGGACCAGGTTATCGATTTTCGTGCCCGCCCCCACGCGGGTCGCGCCAAAGGTAGCCCGGTCCACGGCGGAATTACAACCTATTTCAACATCGTCACCAATCAGAACTGTTCCCGCCTGGGGAACTTTTTCCCAGTGTCCCTCAAAGGGCACGAAGCCAAACCCGTCTCCCCCGATGCACGCGCCGGGATGCAACACGCACCGATCCCCGATCACCACGCCATCGCGCACCACCACGTTAGGGTAGAGCACGCACTCCCGCCCAACGCGCGCGCCCGGTCCCACGTAGACCCCCGCGCCCAGCCGGGTCCCTTGGCCGATCCGCGCGCCCGATTCAACGCACGCGAAAGGCCCTACGCTTACCCCTGCTTCCAGCACCGCCTCGGGATGCACCCAGGCGGCCGGATGCACGCCGGACGGTTCCGGCGAGGGAGCGGTCCGATCCAGAAAATGGCGTAATACCCGCAGGAACGCGCCCTCCGGGTTTTTCACCACCACGCAAGTAGCCGCCACGCCCTCCACCGGTTCGGCCACCAGCACGACCGACGCCCTGGTCTCCCGAAGCTGGGGGTAATACTTGGGACTCCGCGCGAAGCACAACTCCCCCTCCCGGGCCTCATCCAGGCTGTTCGCGCCCCAAACCTCCCGGGAAGGATCGCCAACCACCCGTCCACCCACCAGCGAGGCAATTTCTCCGGCCGTCATGGAAAATGGCGCGTCTGCCATGGTCCGTCCGTTCTCCAGTGCCGTTCCGGCGTGCCGTTCAATCATCGCGCGGGTTACTGGTTGAGGATGGCCAGCACCTTGGAAGTAATGTCGACCGTCGGGCTGTGGTATACCACCGGGGCACGCAGGCCGCCCGAGGAATTCAGCACCAGGTGGTACCCCTCCTGTTCGCTGATCCGGGCCACCGCCGCCTGGATATCCGCCGCCACCTCTTTCAGCACCAGTTCTTCCTGGTTGTCAATCAGGTTCTGTCGCTTCTTGGTTTCCACCTGGTAATTAACCAGGTCGTTTTCAATCTGGGTGCGCATGTTCGCGCGTTCTTCGTCCGTCATGGAACTTTTCTTTTCGTCATACTGCTTCTTGGCGGCATCGATTTTCTGCTGCAGCGCGTCGAGTTCCTTCTGCAGGCGGTCCACTTCCTTCTGCAGTTCTTCGTATTTCTCCTTGCGCTTTTTGGATTCCGCCATCAACTGGGCCACGTCTACCACTGCGATCTTGTATCCCCCGGCCTGGGACGCCGCGGCATCCTTGTTCTGCGCGACCAATTCTCCTCCCGTGAGCATCAGGCCCAGACCCAGCGCAAGAGAAAAAAGCACACCCGCCATCAGCATGTTTCTGGACACGGCTTTATCCTTCTTCGTGATTTTCCCGCGTAAATCGACTCAACATTCGGAAAGGCATTATAACACAGTAGCGGGTTTCCATGTACTTCCCCGGTTCCGGCGCGGTCCGGGAAAAATCAGGGTTTCGCGGATGGGGCGTATCTCAGCGGGAAGCGGGGTCCAACGCGTCCCACAACGCGTCACCCAGGGCGTTCAGGCTGTAAAGCGTCATGGCAAACACCACCGCCGGGCCCAGCAGCATCCAGGGGAATTCCTCCATCACCTCCACGCCGTCCCGGATCAGCGTACCCCAGGAACTCATGGGCGGCTGCACCCCCAGTCCCAGGAAACTCATGAACGCCTCCAGCAGCATGACCCGCGGCACGGTCAGCGTGGTGTATACCACCACCGGACCCAGCAGGTTGGGCATCACGTGACGGAACAGGATCCGCCGGACCGGCAGGCCCATGAGTACCACGGCTTCCACGAAGGGCCGCTGTTTCAGCGACAGCGTCTGGGCCCGGACGATCCGCGCCATCGTCAGCCATTCCACGGCGCCAATGGCCACGAACAGCAGCAGCAGGCTCCGCCCGAACGCAACCGTCAGAACGATCACGAACACCGTAAAGGGCAGGGCGTACAGCACGTCCACGATCCGCATCATCAGGCGATCCACGCGCCCGCCCGCGTAGCCCGCCACCGTTCCCCATGTGACACCGATCACCAGGGATACCAGCGTCGCGGCCAGGCCCACGCCGATGGATACCCTGCCGCCTTCCATCAGCCGCGCCAGCAGGTCCCGCCCCAGCAGATCCGTGCCCAGCCAGTGCCGCCACGAAGGCGCCGAAGCCCCCAGCAGCGTGTCCTGCGCGTCGGGCGCGTAGGGCCAGAGCCACGGTCCCAGCGCGCATACCCCCGCCACGACGGCCAGCACGACCGCGTGCCGTTTCACCCGGAACATTTCTCCCCCGGCGCCGTTCATTCCAGCCGTATCCTTGGATCCAGCCATGCCGTCACCAGGTCCGCCGCGAGGTTCAGCAGGGCCACCAGCACGGCATACACGACGACCGCGCCAATCACCATGGTATAGTCGCGGTTAAACGCCGCTTCGACAAACTCCCGGCCCAGGCCGGGAATGAAAAAAATGGTTTCCACCACGAAAGATCCCGTGAACAGCCCCGCCATGGCCGGGCCCAGAAAGGCCGACACGGGCACCATCGCGCCGGGCAGGGCGTGTACCAGGACTACCCGGGTCTCCGACACCCCCCGCGCGCGGGCGGCCCGGATAAAATCCTGGCCCAGCATTTCCAGCATGCTTCCCCGGGTCAGCCGGGCCAGGTACGCCGCGTACAACGCGCCGAGGGTGAACGAAGGCAGCACCTTGTGGGCCGGTGAACTCCAGCCCGCCACGGGGAACCAGCCCAGCCACAGGGCGCACACCAGTACCAGCAATGGTCCCAGCAGGAAAGACGGCAGGCATATGCCCAGCAGGGCTCCCGCGTTCAGTACCCGGTCCAGGGGCGTGTCCGGACGCAACGCGGCTGCCAGTCCTCCCGCCAGACCCAACGCCAGCGCCACTGCCAGGGCGTACGCGCCCAGTTCCAGCGAAACCGGTAACCGCAACAGGATCCACTCCGTCACGGACCGTCCCGGTTTTCGGAACGACGGTCCAAGGTCCCCGCGCGCCACGCCCCACAGGTACAGGGCGTACTGTTTCCAGAGGGGCTGGTCCAGCCGGTAATAGGCCTCGATCTGGCGCAGGGCCTCCGGGGGGGCTTTCCTTTCCGCGTCGAACGGCCCGCCCGGCGCCAGGCGTGCCAGGAAAAACGCGATCGTGATCACGGCCCAGAGCACCGGCACCAGTTCCGCCAGCCGTTTCAGGACATACCGGATCACTCCCCACCCTCCTGCCGCTCCAGCCACAGATCCGTCCACCGGATGAAGCCCAGCGGATTGGGAACCAGCCCTCGAACCTCCGGGTTCATGAGAAACGTCCAGCGGTAGAAATACACCGGCGCGATGGGAGCCTCATCCAGCAACAGGGCTTCCGCCCGGGCCAGCAGGACGGCCCGACGGTCCTGATCGGCCTCGCGGTAGGCTTCCCGGATAAGTTGGTCATACGTCTCCGACGACCACCCCGTGCGGTTGTTGCCACCCCCGGCCAGGAAACACTCCAGAAAGTTCACCGCGTCCGGCACGTCCGCGATCCATGCCGAACGGGCAATATCATAATCGAGCGAGTCCATGGATGCCAGGTATACCTTCCAGTCCTGGTTACGCAGTGTCACCCGGATTCCCAGCGTCTCGCGCCACATGCGTTGTGCCGCCTCGGCGATCAGCCGGTGGGCTTCGGAGGTGTTGAACAGGAGATCGAGTTCCCGCATGCCCCGGCCTTCCGGATACCCCGCCTCGGCGAGCAACCGGCGCGCTCCCTCCGGATCATACGGGATGCCTTCGGGCGGCCGGTAGCCCGCCATGCCCTCCGGAACCAGCCGATCGGCAGGGATTTCCCCCCCTTTCAGCACCCGCTCCGCCAGTTCCTTCCGATCCAGGGCCATGACCAGGGCCCGGCGTACCCGCGGATCATTCAATGGGGACCGGGTAACGTTGAACCGGTAAAAGTACGTGCCAAGATACGGGTGGGACTGTAACCTCTCAGGCATCCGCTGCCGGTACACCGGGATCTTGTAACGGGGCACGGTGCTCGTCAGGTCCAGCAGGCCGGCCCGGAACAATCGTTCTTCCGTCTGCTGATTGTCCACCGGGTAAAACACGATCCCGGGGAGGCGTACCGATCCCGCGCGGCGGTAATAGGGATTACGTTCCAGCCGGATCTGGTCGTTGGGCTGCCATTCGACCAGGCGGAAAGGGCCGTTGGACACGAGGGTGCCCGGCCGGGCCCATGGATTGTTCCGATCATCGACGCGGCCCGCCGCCTCCACCGCCGCGGCCTTGACCGGGTACCACGCGAAATGGCTCTGCATTTTCAGCAGGTACGGCGTGGGATGGTCAAGCTGAACCTCCAGCACCCCGTCGGACAACGCGCGGGCGCCCACAGTGGAAAAATCGGTCGTCTGTCCTTCGTTGAAAGCCCGCGCCCCTGCCAGGCAGTGCAGCATGTAGGCGTATTCCGATCCCAGGGCTGGACTCAGCATTCGCCGCCACGCGTAGACGAAATCCCCGGCGGTGACCGGCGTGCCGTCAGACCATCGGGTGTCCGGGTCCAGGTGGAAACGCCATACCAGGCCATCCGGGGACGCCTCCCATCGGGCTGCCACGGCGGGCTCCGGCTCCAGCGTGGCGGGATTAATCGTGGCCAGTCCCTCGAACAGCGCGCTCAGTACCCGGTGTTCCGACACGCCCGAGACCAGGTGCGGATCCAGGGCCGCCGGCTCGGCGCCATTACCCACCCGCAACAGGTCCGGTTCCCGGGGAGGGCCCGAACAGCCCGCCCCCAATAGGACCCACGGCAGTACCAGGGAAACCACCCAGGTTTGTCTGAAAAAACCGTTTCCCCGCATGGCCGTTCCTTGTAACCCTCCGGCTGCGCCAAGCGACGCCATCCACCGGCATCCGCGACATTCTAGCACGCGGTCCGTGGGGGGCCGTCCACGGTGTCATCATTACCCTGGCTGGACTTTCGGAAAGCAGGGCAGGCCGTGAAAACTCCCTGGTACCATCTTCGGGCGTTTCCACCCGCGCGTCCGCGGGACGCATGAACGCTTTCATCTCGCCGAAATCTACTTCCATAAAAAACCGTCCCCGCCACGCGGACAGGGACGGCATCATCACGTCATGTGTTCCGATGGACTTATTGGGGGAACAGAGCACCGACCAGGGCGGCCACCGTCGGCAGCACCGGCGCTTCGCACCCGTACATCTTCTGCGTGGCCGTGGCCACGTCCATCGTTTCGACGCCAGGAACGGGGATGTACCGCTTGAATTCCACGTGGCCGTCCATGTACAGCACGTTGCAGCCACCGGGCACATGGTTGAACAGGATGCCCGACGGACCAGCTCCGAGCGTGTCCAGCATGACCCACAGCGTGCTCTGCGCCATGTTGCTGGCAGCGGGGTTGTTGATGTCGGTGATCAGGAACCGCTCGATCCCTTCGCGGAACCGGTATATCTTGTTGCCGCCGCCGTTGCCGAGACCGGGCGTAACGTCGATATCCTTGTCCGCCGCCTCCAGAACCTCGCTCAGGTAGGGCAAGTTATTCGGGTAGTCATTCGAGAAGAAGGGCACGATCGCCGGAACGGAAAAAAGCCCGTTCAGCATGGCCAGCATCTGGACTGGCATGGGCTGGGTCGGCGAGGGCGCGGCACTGGAGTTCAGCAGCGAAAGAAGGCTCTGAAGAAGCGGGTAGGCACTGATGGTCGAGCATTCTTCAATCCGGTCCAAGGTCCACCCGAAATACGCGTATGAAGCGTCGATGATCGCGGGATCCCACCCCAGGCGGGGGGACCCTTCCAAGCCATTCGGATCTCCTGCCTGGAAGTACAGGTCCTGCTGGTGACCGCTCAGTTCGGGATCCGACGGGCACAGGGTGATGTTCGGATCCGTCAGGTACTCGGGATAAATGGCGTACACCGAGGGACCGGCCGCCACGTCGGCTGAAATGTTTCCATTCTGGTTTTTGTAACTCTGCAGGGGAGGAAACGCGCCCCGGGCCTCGTTGGAATACATCTTGAACACCAGGCCCCACTGCTTCAGGTTGTTCTGGCAGGACGAGCGACGGGCCGCTTCCCGGGCCCGGGCCAGCGCCGGCAGCAGAATCGCCGCCAGGATGCCGATGATGGCAATCACCACCAGCAGTTCGATCAGCGTGAACCCTTTCTTACGCATACGTTTGACTCCTTCTTTCTGGGCGCGCGCGCCCGGATCTGAACTCGGTCCACGGAAACCAGTTTTCCGGAACCTCTATTATTATTGTAAACGTTTCCCTTGAAAATTGCAACCTGTTTTTTTGGGTATTGCTTATTGCGGATTCTAAGTAAAGTATTGTTTTCACGTGAGATCGGGTATCCCTGGTAACAGCGGGTTCACTACGGATTGTGGCCAGCAACCGCTACACGCGCTCGCGGTATTCCCCTCATCGCACCCGCCTCCACGATGAACCGCGCGAACCGCTACACGCGCTCGCGGTATTCCCCGACGCATGTGAGTGTTCGTTAAGATTTCTCCTCACTGCGTTCGTCGAAATGACAACTAATGTAAGTGATCGATCCACGGCCTCGGCACAACGGTATCGAAAGGCAAGCGCGGAAAACAGTTCTCGTCAAGATAACAAACGGATGGCGCTGGCGTGTGCGTTTTGTCCTTTCTGTATCGCTCAAAATGCTCTCCACGCGATCTCGGCCTTATCATTTGCGCGTGTCGTCATTCCGAACCCGCTTTGTCATTTCGAGCGCCCTTTGTCATTCCAACCCCGTCTTGTCATTCCGAGCGCCCTTTGTTATTCCAACCCCGTCTTGTCATTTCGAACGTCCCTTGTCATTTCGATCGCCCTTTGTCATTTCGAGCGTAGCGAGAAATCTTCAAGATTTCTCAGTCGCTGCGCTCCTTCGAAATGACAGGGTTGCTTCGGATGAGGCGGAAGGAGGGTGTTTAGCCCCTTGTCACTGTCATTTCGAGCATAATCCTGTCATTCCGAGCGTCCCTTGTCATTTCGAGCGTAGCGAGAAATCTTCTCCTTCCTTATCCTCTCCTCATCCTCTTCCCCCTTTTCCTACACCACCTCCTCTCCCACCCCACCCAGGCCAAATCTCAATTTCCCATGAAGCACCCCCATCCTGACACCACAGCCTGATCGCCATGAGCGAAACGCCCCCTCCCGACAGGCGGGCATCGATGCTCCACACGACCGCGTGTCTAATCGCCATAACGAACCGCCCCTTCCCGATGGGGAAGGGGCGGTCAAGGCCCTGCTGCAGGCCCGGTTTACCACGTCAACGGCGCACCGGAACCATCACACCGTTTCGGCTCACAGGTCGGTTAATGCACCAACCAGGGCGGCCACCGTCGGCAGCACCGGGGCTTCGCCCGCGTACATCTTCTGCGTGGCCGTGGCGGCGTCCATCGTTTCGATGCCAGGAACGGGGATGTACCGCCTGAATTCCACGTGACCATCCATGTACAGCACGTTGCACCCGCCGGGCACGTGATTGAAAAACACGCCCGCCGGACCAGCTCCCAGCGTGTCCAGCATGACCCAGAGCGTGCTCTGCGCCATGTTGCTGGCCGCCGGGTTGTTGATGTCGGTGATCAGGAACCGCTCGATCCCTTCGCGGAACCGGTAGATCTTATTGCCCCCACCATTGCCGTAACCGGACCAGTTGGACGGTAAGTCCACGTCACTGTCCAGGGCCTTCAGGACGGTCGGCAGGTTGGTGGCGTCGATCCCACCGCCCAGCAACGCCACTATTTCCGTCTGGTACTGGAAGAAGAGGCCGTCCAGGGCAGCCCCGATCTGGGCCGGCACCGGCTGGTTCGGCTGGAGGTGGGTCCCCGTCAGCAGGGCCACCACGGCAAATTCGCCGGCCAGCCGGCATTCCTCGGGACGATCGAACACCCATCCGATATACGCGTACGAAGCGTCGATGATCGCGGGATCCCACGCCAGGCGAGGGGATCCTTCCTGGCCGTCCGGATCACCCGCCTGGAAATACAGGTCCCGCTGGTGACTGCTCAGTTCGGGATCCGACGGGCACAGGATAATATTCGGATCCGTCAGGTACTCGGGATAAAGGGCGTACACCGAAGGTCCCGGGGCAAAGGCGTCCGAGATGACACCATTCCGGTTTTTGTAACTCTGCATGGGCGGGAACGCGCCCCGGGCCTCGTTGGAATACATCTTGAACACCAGGCCCCACTGTTTCAGGTTGTTCTGGCAGGACGAGCGACGGGCCGCCTCGCGGGCCCGGGCCAGCGCCGGCAGCAGAATCGCCGCCAGGATGCCGATGATGGCAATCACCACCAGCAGTTCGATCAGCGTGAACCCTTTCTTACGCATACGTTTGACTCCTTCTGTTGAGGTTTCGGGCCACTTTGGCCCATGTTCACACCCATGGTAATAAGCACTGGTTCGCAATCCGAAAAGTACACTTTTCTTCACGCGAACAGCGGAATTATACAACGCGATAGGGCCGTTTTCAAGAAATTTTTCTAAATTTTTCCTTGTTAGTGGTAATGGTTATTTGTAATTGTAAATCGATTGTCTTTTGACGTCCTGTCTGGTTGAAATCAAGACGTCTTATCATTGTTGCATGACGTTTTGCTTAACGCCCTGCAGGGCCATGACGCAATTCCCCACCTGGCTGTTGACGGGGCCCGGCCCATTCTCCTGATACCGGCTGAACGCCACGTGTCCGTCCAGGTAGAGCACATTCGATCCCCCAGGCACATGGTTGAAGTATTCGGGGGCAATGCCGATCATGTCCCCCACGATCCAGATTTCACTCTGGGCCCGGGAAGAGGCCGCGGGATTGTTGATGTCCGTAATGAGATACCGTTCGATCCCTTCGCGCAGGCGAAACACGGTATTCCCCGAGCCGTTTCCCAGGGGTTCCGCGCCACTGTAGGTTACCGGGTTGGTAATCGTGATGTCGGTGTCAGCCAGGTGGTCGTCCCGGCTCGCCAGGAACGGCAGGGCCATCTGCAATACCGCTTCCACCACCTGGGCGGGCGCGGTACCGGTGAGGTGCAGCCCGGGTACCAGGGCGTTGACGATGGCCAGGTTACTCTGGGGATCCCAGGGATCGATCTTCTCGAACAGCCAGCCCAGGTACAGGTAACTGACGTCCGCCGCCTGCCACCCCCGGTCGGGTTGCTGACAGGGCTGGCCAATATCCGTTGTCCCCGTGAGGGGATTGACGAGATCCCCAGGCCGGTTCTGGGCATCGGATGGACAGACGAGAATCGCGGGATCCGTCAGGTATTCAGGGTACAACGCGCCCAGAAAGGGACCTGCCGCCACCACCCCCGTTTTGCCCGTGGCCGGAAACCCCGCGGCCAGGCAGTCCACCGTGGGCACTCCCGCGAGGCATACCTTGGGATAGACGCTTCCACGGCTTTCCCCGGCGTACATCTTGAAGATGATGCCCCACTGTTTCAGGTTGTTCTGGCAGGACGAACGGCGGGCCGCCTCGCGGGCCCGGGCCAGCGCCGGCAGCAGGATCGCCGCCAGGATGCCGATGATGGCGATCACCACCAGCAGTTCGATCAGGGTAAAGCCGCGTCGTTTCATGAATGAAGTCCTTCGAAGGTATACGGTATGGATAACTGAAAACGGAGAATCTGGAAACTCCATCATAACGGATAATCCGGGGAAACATCACCTGGCACGTCTCCGGAATCAGACCACGAATCGCAAATGAAGTTTCATGGCCGACTGGAAAAAGGTCGTGTCGCGCGCTCCTGAAGGCGAAACGATTCCCGTCACGGGACACGGTCCGCCAGGGAAAACCCGCGCGTTCAAGTCGTGACGTCCTGTTCCGCGTGTTTCGCGGAAAGTCTCGGGGGCGTTTGGGAACGCAGGCATTCCCCGGGGTGTGATGGATATTCGATATTCCAGGGTTTGGAAGAGGGGAAAGATTTCTTGCTTCGCTCGAAATGATAATAAGGATTGAAATGACAAGCAGGATAGAAATGATAAGAAGTATTTGAATGATAATTAGGATTTAAAAGATAAGTAGGATTGAAATGACAAGTAGAATTTAAAGAACGACTGGGATCAAATAGATAACCGGGAATCGAAAGGACAACGCGAAAGCCGCAGGCGTAACCGTGTATTATCCCGACCGTATACTGTGTATTCTGGCCATGTATTGTTATTCCGACCGTGTATCGTCATTTCAACCGTGTCTCATCATTTCAACTGTGCCTCGTCATTTCAACCGTGCATTGTCGTTGCAACCGTGTATAGTCATTTCAACCGTGTATTGTCGTTTGTATTGTCATTTCGACGAACGCAGTGAGGAGAAATCTTCCTGACCCCACGCTCCCCACGAGGCTTCCACAGGACCCTCTCCCCCGCGATCGCCCGGCGCGTACCCACGCGCGCCAGGGAAAGAACCGCTCCGGCGCTACCTTTTCACTCCCTCACATCCATCCGGGAGGGCGATTCTGCTATGATGAGATCATCTTTCAGGGACTACCGGATGGAGGATAGCGTATGCGGTACGTGGGATCGCGCGTGATAACGTGGCTGGTCGTCCTGGCGGCGATCGCGGGCATGGTGGCCGGATGCGGTGGTTCGGGTGGTTCGAAGACTACCCCGCAGCAATCCTCCTCCGGCGGCACCCCTACGGCATCCCCGGGAAAAACCGGATCCGCCCCGCAGGTGGCCGTGATTCCCAAGGGATTGACTCACCAGTTCTGGGTCAGCGTGCACCGGGGGGCCGAAGCCGCCGGACGGGAAGCGGGCGCGGAAATACTCTGGCAGGGTCCAGCCAAGGAAACGGACATCGACAAGCAGATTACCATCATCCAGGACATGCTGACCCGTAAAGTGAACGCCATGGTGCTGGCTGCCTGCGACGCGGATGCCCTCGTGGACACCGTGGAACAGGTGGTCGCGGCGGGCATTCCGGTGGTCATGATCGACTCCGGCGTTAACAGCGACGCGCCGGTGGCCACGGCCGCGACGGACAACGTGGCAGCGGCCCGGCTGGCCGCGAAAACCCTGGCGGATCTCATCGGCGGCCAGGGGGATGTCGGCCTGATTCCTTTCGTGGCGGGCGCGGCAACTTCCGAGGCCCGGGAAAAAGGGTTCCGGGAAGGCCTGCAGGACTTTCCCGGCATGCGCCTGGTTTCCGTGCAGTACAGCCAGAGCGACGCGGCCATCGGGATGAACGTGACGGCGGACATGCTGGCAGCCAACCCGGGACTCAAGGGAATCTTCGCGGCCAACGAGGCAGGCGCCATCGGCGCGGCCCAGGCTCTGCGCGCCGCGGGCAAGGCGGGTGACATCAAGCTGGTAGCCTTTGACGCGTCCGAGGAAGAGGTAAACGCGTTGAAAGAAGGCGTGATCCAGGCGCTGATCGTGCAGAACCCCTATAAAATGGGATATGAGGGCGTGAAAGCGGCGCTGGCGGCCCTGCGGGGAGAACAGGTGCCGAAGATCATCGACACGGGCGTGACCGTGGTGACCCGGGACAACCTGGACGCGCCGGAGGTACAGGCCCTGCTCAACCCGGAAAAATAACGAAGAAGAAAACCCGGGTCTCCGGCAAGGGAAAGGATAATCCATGCGCGACTGGATCAGGTCTGGCATCGTGGCGGGCGTGCTGGCGTTACTCGCGGGGTGCGGGGGTGGCCCCACCACGCCGAGTCAACCCGATAGCAGCGCGAAGAACCAGAAGCAGGTAGAAATAGCCCTGGTGCCCATGGGACTCAGCCACCAGTTCTGGATCACCATGAAAGAAGGCGCGGAAGCCGCGGCCACCGAACATGGCGTCTCCCTGCTATGGCAGGGCCCGGCCAAGGAATCCGAGTTTGACAAGCAGATCAATATCGTGCAGGACCTCGTGGTACGCAAGGTCTCGGCGATTCTCCTCGCGGCGTGCGACGAGAACGCCCTGGTGGACGCGGTGGAACAGGCCGATCGCGCGGGGATCCCGGTCATCTGCGTGGATTCGGGGGTTGATTCGGACACGCCCAGATCGCTGATCGCCACGGACAACGTGCTTGGAGCCCGAAAGGGCGCCGAAGAACTGGCCCGGCTGATCGGTGAAGAGGGCGAAGTTGGACTGGTATCGGTGGCCAAGGGCATCGGTACCAGCGAGTTGCGGGAAAAAGGGTTTTTCGAAGGCATCGGGCAGTACCCGAATATCAAGGTGGTGTCCGTGCAGTACAGCCAGGCGGACATGGGAACGGCCATGAATGTCACCCTCGACATGCTGACGGGTAACCCGGGCATCAAGGGTATCTTCGCCGCCAACGAGGCGGGGACCGTCGGCGCCGCCCAGGCCCTGCGGGCCGCGGGAAAGGTGGGCACGGTGAAACTGGTGGGTTTCGACGCGTCGGAACAGGAAATCGAAGCCCTGAAGGAGGACGTGGTCCAGGCCCTTGTCGTGCAGAACCCCTACCGCATGGGATATGAAGGGGTACAACGCGCGCTCGAGGTGCTTCGGGGTGAAACGATTCCGAAACGGATCGACACCGGCGTGACGATAGTGCGCAAGGCCGACTTGGACAACCCCGAAATCCGCAAGTTGCTCCGCATGTAACACTGGCGCGACGCGCGCCCGGCTGGGAATGGTCCACGCAAGGGGGCGTGTTGTCTTGTTTTATGACAGATCACGCGAGGAACGCGTCCATGAGGGAAGAACCGATGCATACCGCGGGCGTGGGGGTGGATTTTGGCACCACCAATACCAGCGTGGCGGTGGCGGATGACCATGGCTCGCGCGCGCTGGAGATCGATCCCCACAACGACGCGCCGACCTCCTTGCCGTCGCTGCTCTACATGGAGCGGAACGGCGATCGCGTGGTTGGCAGGCAGGCTGCCGAACGGTACATCGAGCGGAACACGGGACGTCGTGTCCGCGCCCGGCGGATCCGGATCAACCGGATGATCCCCCTGGTCGAAGGGGGAGAGATCGACAAGGAACACATGCCCCGGGAAGGGCTGATTGATCCGGAAACCCGGTATGGGGTGGTGGCCTCCGCGGTGGTGGAGGCGCGGCCCCCCGGCCGCTTTTTTCATTCCCTGAAGCCCCACCTCAGCAACCGGCAGTTCGTGAACACGAAGGTCTTCGGGCAGCCCTACCAGATGGAGGAACTGGTAGCCTTCGTGCTGGAGCCTGTCCGGCAGGCCGTGGAAACGAGCCTGGGAGGGGTTCCCGACGTGGTGATTTTTGGTCGCCCGGTGATGTTTCCGGGAGCACCCGAAGACGACGCGTTTGCCCAGGATCGCCTGGCCACGGCGGCCCGGATCGCGGGGTTCCGGGACGTGGTGTTTTTCTATGAACCCGTGGCAGCGTGCCTGGAATACGCGGTCACGGGACGGGACCGGCAGCGGATCCTCGTGGCGGATATCGGAGGTGGCACGTGCGACGTCTGCGTAATGTCCTTCGAAGCAGGCGAAGGCGCGCGATCCCGCCTGAGGAACAGCCGGATTCTCAGCGTGGCGGGGGTAGCCGTGGCGGGCAACGCCATCGACCGGGAAATCCTGCGTTCGGTCGTCTTCCCCCGGCTAGGCAGCAAGGCGGTGTATGGTCCCTCGCGCCTGCCCATGCCGGCGTCTCTCTTCGAAAGCCTGCTGGACTGGCAGCAGATGTACGCGCTGAACACGGAGGAAATCCTGCACTGGCTGGCAGCGGCCGAGGCCAGTTGCGATCAGCCCGAGGCATTGCGTGCCCTGGAACAGGTGATCCGACGCAACCTGGGGTACCGACTGGCCCGTGAGGCCGAACAGGCCAAGAAACGGCTGTCCATGGATCCCGAAACCGTGCTGTCGCTGCTGTTTGAGGGACTCCACGTGGAGGAACGCCTGGACCGGGACCGGTTCGCGCACCTCATCGAGGAAGAACTGGCGGCAATCGAAGCGTGCCTGGTCGAGGCTGAAACCCGCGCGGAGACCAGGCCTAACGACCTTGATCTCGTGCTGGCCACGGGGGGAAGCAGCCTGGTGCCCGCGATTCGGGATCTCCTGGTCCGTCGCTATGGACCGGAACGGGTGGTAGCCCGGGAAGCCTTCACCAGCGTGGCCACGGGCCTGGCGATTGCCGCCCGGTTTCTGGGCGCCTGAACTCCCGGTCAGGCGTCGAAGCCCGCGTCGCGTGCCATTCGCCGGTAATATTCGTGGGTGGCGTACTGGGCGCGGCAGGCGGGTTCGCCGTGGGGCACGTAGGGATTGGTCTGGTAGTCGTCCAGCACGCGTGCCTTGACGTTGTCCTCGATCTGCAAGCGCATGGTTTCCCGCACCTGCCGACGCAGTTCCGGGTCGAACAGGGGAAACGCGACTTCTACCCGCCAGTCCAGGTTGCGTTCCATGAGGTCAGCGGAACTGAGGTATACCTGGGCGTCGTCGTTACGGCCGAAGATGTATACCCGCTGGTGTTCAAGGTAGCGGTCCAGGATGGAGATAGCCCGGATGCGGGGATGCGGCGTCATCGCGTAGGTGGTCCGGACCACGAGGTCCACTTCCACCCCGGCGTCTGCCGCCGCCATGAGTTTCTGGATCACCAGTCTGTCGGTAAGGTGGTTCACCTTCAGAAAAATATATCCGTCTTCCCCTTTCTTGCGCTCGGCATCAATCAGCCTGAGCAGGGTCCGGCGGAGATTGAACGGGGAGACCAGCAGGTGCCTGAACCGGGGAGGAGCCAGCGCGCGCATGCCCGCGGCCTGGCCGAAAAAGTCGAACAGTCGATCGGCCTCCGTGACCAGATCCGGATGCGCGGTGATCAGAAAACTGTCGACATACGCGGTCGCCGTGTTTTCGTTAAAGTTGCCCGTGGAAAAACCGCAGACGGCACCGCCCTGGTGTCGGATCAGCATGACCTTGGCGTGTACCTTGAGGGGTGGAACGCCATAGGTCACCGTGGCGTGTTCTTCCAGCAGTTTCTGGGAGATCCGGATGTTCTGCTGCTCATCGAAC
>Ga0208825_1001872_pt1 | contig 14928 bp, 10 predicted proteins | sample AD_UKC113_MetaG_FD_184450 | JGI IMG/M metagenome (GOLD analysis project Ga0208825, IMG submission 184450) | Active sludge microbial communities of municipal wastewater-treating anaerobic digesters from Hong Kong - AD_UKC113_MetaG (SPAdes)... | ecosystem: Engineered > Bioreactor > Anaerobic >...
CATAAACCGCTACTTTCTCATTGCATTTAACATCTAAATCTTCCTCGTTATTCCTCAATATACCTCTTAACCTTTCTTCGATCTCCTCTTTACCATGGAGACTACCCTTAAAGCTTATCTTTATCACTGGGTAGGTCTCTTCCCAGTTCCATTTGTCATATATTGCAAGGCCTTTGAATAATTCTTTTTTCCCCTCAAATATATTGCGCAATGTGTCCAGAAAAAGGGATTTCCCAAATCTCCTTGGGCGGGATAGGAATACGTAATCATAACTTTTGATTATGTCAAATGCTATATCCGTCTTGTCTATGTATATATAGTCATCACTTCTTATTTTTTCAAAGGTCTGTATACCTATTGGTAGCTTCTTCATCTTTTGCCTCTTATAATAACTGCAATTTTACAACATTAAAATAAAACGTCAATTCCAAAAAATTCAAAAATAAGTTTGCAGTTTCAATAAAAGGTAGCAGTAATTATTCCTAAATATAATTTTTAGTGTAAAATCAAAAAACTATTACCCCCGGAGAATGCGGCTGGGGTAATAAAACATTTTTATTTTAAAAGAAGTTAAGGAATAAATAATGAAAAGATAGCAAAAATTAGAAGCTATATGTAATGGGGATTTATCATGTAAAAAATAGGGAATATTTTAATATATGCAGGAAATTAACTATCCTGCATATATTATTTTTTCAGGATAATCAATTATAGTTACCTGAATGGAGAGTTTTTTGAGCCTCATATCCAACAGGGACATGCATATATTTAAAGGGCTGTTGAAGTCCTTTACATAGCCTGCTGTTTTGATCCTTCTCATCAAAGAAATCCTTTACAATCTCCATAAAGTTAATGGAGATCCCGATGTAGGGATGTCTTGTCTTTTCTGTACCAGGATCTTCATAATCTGTATAGCCCCTTGTATAGTAACCAAAATCTATCATTATGTAACGCAAAAACTCCGGAATATCCCATCCAATTGCCTTAAAGCCAGCAAGCTTAAAGTTTATCATATATTTATGACCACTGTAATCCCCTGTTACATGAAATTTTTTTCTACCCTTTGACTCATGCAAAAAATTATCCGTTGGCCAGTATTCCCATGTAAAGCCTATAAACTCATCTGCTACAGGAAAAGCCTCAAGAACAACACCAAGACCTACACCAAGCCAATCAAAGATTAGATCCTGATAGCTAAATCCCCAAGAGCTTGAGGTTCCATCACCAAGTTCTATAAGAAGTCCTATGGCAGCAGCTGTTGATGTAGAAAGAATTAAAGCTTCTTTTTTATCTTCCAGTGTGTATTCAAAGAGATTATTAAAACCCCTCATTACTGCATAATGTGCCCACATATGACCTAACTTATCCATACCTCCAGATGGAGTGTTTGCACCAAACCACCCTTCATCACCCCATCTAAATCCTCCCTCTCCCCAGTCCCAGGCCTCTGCACCATAATAATAAACAAGAGCGAAGCTTCCTGCTATAGTCCAGTAGGTTGCCTTTCTTTTAAAATCCCTGTTTTCTGAATATGTTACAGTTGCAGAGTCACTACTATCATTTATAGCATTGTTCTCAAGATTAGCCTCCTGAGCTAAAAGAGGAAAAGAAATCGTTAAGACAAAAAATAAACTTATACATATAGACACAAGTCTTTTCATAAAAACCTCAAAAAATAAAAAATATAGATATACCTCAAGAAAAGAACAAAAACACAGCAGGGACGTAATATAGAACTATAATTTCAAGTAAAGACTTTTTTAAAAAATTTTTTATTTTTATTTTCCTCTCTTTCCTTTAAGCAATATTTCCTCAACCATAGGGTATTTGTTTTCCCTTGCAAGTTGAAGAGCGCTTTTACCATCACTCCTTGTGATCCGAATATTTGCTCCTTTGCTTACAAGGAGCTTCACTACCTCATCATGCCCATTTTCTGCTGCAAATATCAACGCTGTTGAATCACTCTCTCCACGGAGATCGATAAAAGCCCCTTTTGCAAGTAAAAGAGTTACAACATCACAATTGCCATACATAGCAGCTATCATCAAAGGAGTATTATTTTTGCCATCCCTTGCATTAACATTTGCACCATGGTGTAAAAGTGACTTAACCACATCGCTATAGCCATATTTTGCAGCAAGACACAGGGGGGTATTTCCCTCATCATCACGGCTATTTGTGTTACATCCACTTTGTATCAAAAAAAGCGCTATTTCTTTAAAGCCCCTGTTGATTGCCAGAATAAGTGGGGGGACAGGGGAATCGCCCCTGCTATCAGGAGACATCCCCTTTTTAATTAAAGAAGTAACTGCATCCAGATCTCCTTTATCTATAGCTACGATGAGAGGATTTGCACCCTCATAAGAAAAGCTTTTACCTTCTCTTCCATAAGAATCATTTGCAAGGAGAAGGTAAATTATAACCAAAACAAAAGAAAATCTCTTGGTAAATTGCAACTTTTAAATTACCCCGTTACTTAAATATGAATCAATATGTAAAGCAGCCTCCCGCCCCTGATGAATTGCCCACACAACTAAAGAAGCACCTCGGACAGAATCGCCTGCAGAAAATACCCCTTTCTTTGAGGTCATATAGTTATTATCTATAGCGATATTACCTCTATTGTCAAGGGATAAATCAAAATCATAAACAGGGCCATCATATTCAGGATGAACAAATCCCATGGAAAGTAATACAATATCTGCAGGGATAATTTCCTCTGTTCCAGGAATATCACTTGCAATCATATTGCCACTGGGATCCTTTTCCCATTTCACCTTTATTGTCCTTATGCCTTTTAAAATTCCCTTTTCTCCAATAAATTCAAGGGTCTTGATATTCCATAACCTCTCACAACCTTCCTCGTGAGAGCTCGATGTTTTTTTCAATTTAGGCCAAAGAGGCCACGGTTCATCTTCTGTTCTTCTAAGAGGGGGCTCTGGCATTATTTCAATTTGAGTTATGCTCTTTGCTCCCTGTCTATTGGCATTACCAACACAATCAGATCCTGTATCGCCACCTCCTATTACAACAATTCTTTTACCCATTGGAGATATTAAGCTACGCTCTGATATGGACTGGCCACTTATAATTCTATTCTGTTGTTCAAGGTATTCCATAGCAAAATACACTCCCTTGAGCTCTCTCCCATTTATTTTCAAATCCCTTGGGACCCTTGAGCCAATTGCAAGGAGCAGGGCATCAAAATTTTTTATCAACTCATTTGAACTTATATCTTTCCCAACTCTTATGCTGGTCTTAAATTCTATACCTTCTGCCTTTAGAATATCAAGTCTGCGATCTATAATCTTTTTATCAAGTTTAAAGTCTGGAATACCAAATCGCAAATAACCACCTATTGCATCTGCAGCCTCAAAAACAGTTACAAGATGACCTTTTTTATTAAGCAAATCTGCAGCAGCCAAGCCTGCGGGGCCACTTCCAACAATTGCCACCTTTTTCCCTGTTCTAAAGCTGGGAGGCTCTGGCTTTACATATCCAAGCTCAAAGGCTTTTTCTATAACAGAAAGCTCATTTTGTCTTATGGTAACAGGCTCACTATTTATTGACAACACACAGGATGCCTCACATGGTGCTGGGCAAACTCTACCTGTAAACTCCGGAAAATTATTTGTAGACTTTAAGATTCTATAAGCACCATGCCAGTCTCCCTTAAAAATTAAATCCTGCCACTCTGGCATTATGTTACCAATGGGGCAACCCCAATGACAAAAAGGAACTCCACAATCCATACATCGGGAAGCCTGTAAACGCCTCTCTTCATCTGAAAGAAAAATTTCTACCTCGCGATAATCATTTACCCTTTCCTCAACAGGCCTGTAGCCTGCCTCAACCCTCTTTATATTCAAAAAACCCCTTGGATCTCCCATCAGAAACTCTCCTGAATCTGTTCTTCTTCTCTTATAGCCTTAAGCTTTTCATCAATGAGCTTATTTTTAAACTCATTAAGCGCCCTCTTATATTCAAGAGGAAGTACCTTCACAAATTTTGGTAAATAGTCATACCATTTTAAAATAATCTGCTTTGCAATAGAACTATCTGTATAGTGAATATGCTTTTTCAACGTCTCTATTATAAAATCCTGATCATCAAAATCTCTCACAGGAGAAAGCTCAACCATACCCTTATTACAGTAATAATCAAAATCTCCATTGACATCAAGGACATAGGCAATTCCTCCGCTCATACCTGCAGCAAAATTTCTACCAACTTTGCCAAGAACAATAAGCCTCCCTCCTGTCATATACTCTGCACAGTGATCCCCTGTCCCTTCAACAACAGCCACTGCTCCACTGTTTCTAACACAAAATCTCTCACCTGCAACACCATTAACATAAACCTCACCACCTGTTGCTCCATACAAAACAGTATTGCCCACTATAATATTCTCTTCAGATTTAAAAGAAGAACCTGAAGGAGGGACAAGTATCAAACGGCCGCCAGAGAGACCCTTGCCAAAATAATCATTAGCATCTCCTTCTAATCGAAAGGTCACCCCCTTTGTAAGAAAAGCCCCAAAGCTTTGGCCTGCACTTCCATGGAAGGAGCAATGGACAGAATTATCTGGAAGTCCATTTTCACCAAACCTCTTAGAAATTTCGTAAGAGAGCATTGCTCCAACTGAACGGTCCGTATTGGAAATCGGCATATCAACATATATATTTACATTGCTGCCAGAGCTCAAGGCCTGATTTAATCTCTCTATTATCTTTCGATCAAGAACGTGGTGAATCTTATGAGCCTGCTGTGTAACACACCTTGTAGCATTTACTTTCGCCTCTGGAATAGATGCAATAAGTGAGGTTAAATCTATCTTACAAACCTTACTCTTGCTGAGCTTTCGCGGAATAAGGAGATCACTCCTGCCTACAATTTCATCAAAGGTCTTAACTCCAACAGAGGCCATTATCTCTCTGATCTCCTGAGCCATAAACTTAAAGTAGTTTATAATATAATCTGGTTTTCCAGAAAACCTCTTTCTAAGCTCTGGATCCTGAGTTGCAATTCCCACAGGACATGTATTTACATGACACTTCCTCATCATCACACAGCCAAGAACAATTAAAACAGCAGTCCCAAAACCAAACTCCTCTGCACCAAGCATTGCAGCGATGACAACGTCACGTCCTGTTTTGAGCTGACCATCAGTCTGAAGTTTAACTCTTCCCCTGAGATTATTTTTCACAAGCGTCTGATGAGTCTCTGCAAGCCCTATTTCCCATGGAAGCCCTGCATGCTTAATTGAGCTTATTGGACTTGCCCCTGTTCCTCCCTCATAGCCACTTATGAGAATATTATCAGCATGAGCTTTAGCGACCCCTGCAGCAATTGTTCCAACGCCAGACTCAGATACAAGCTTAACACTTATCCTTGCATTGGGATTTGCATTTTTTAAATCAAATATAAGCTGAGCCAGATCCTCAATTGAATATATATCATGATGAGGCGGTGGAGAAATAAGAGTAACCCCTGGTGTTGAGTATCTTGTCCTTGCGATAATCTCATCCACCTTATGGCCTGGAAGCTGACCACCCTCGCCAGGTTTTGCGCCCTGAGCTATCTTTATTTGAATCTCATCAGCATTGGCAAGATAATTGCTTGTAACTCCAAATCTTCCAGAGGCTACCTGCTTTATTGCACTTCTGGCAAGAGTACCATCTGGTCGTGGTAAATATCGCAAAGGATCTTCTCCTCCCTCACCGCTATTGCTCCTACCTTGAATGGAATTCATAGCAATGGCAATAGCCTCATGGGCCTCCTTGCTGATAGAGCCAAAGGACATAGCACCAGTTGTAAGCCTTTTCATTATACCTTCAATGGATTCAACCTCATCAATTGGAATACTCCTTGAGGTGTCAAAATCAAAGAGTCCTCGTATAAAATGAGGTCTTCTATTTTCCTCATCAACTAACTTTGTAAACATTTTGTATCTATAATATTCACCAGTTCTTGTTGCCCACTGAAGGAGATATATTGACTCAGGATTCCATGCATGCTTTTCTCCTCTTTTTCTGTAGGAGTAAATACCTATGGACTCCAGAAGATCCTCTCTCTGTTCACAGGACTTTTTAAACATCTGAACATAGTCATATTCAATATCTAAAATATCAGCTCCAGATATTCTTGTCGTAGTCCCAGTAAAATACTTATCTACAAAATCACTGTTAAGCCCAAGGGCCTCAAAGGTCTGAGCACCTCTGTAGCTCCTGATTGTAGAGATCCCCATCTTTGAATAAACCTTTAAAAGGCCTTTATTAATTGCTTTTATGTAATTAGATTCAAGGGTATTGTAATCTCCATTAAAAGATAGCTTCCCTTCTTTGTACTCTTTAAAAATAGTTGCATAGGCAAGATAGGGGTTTATAGCATCAGCTCCATATCCAATGAGAAGCGCAAAATGCATTACCTCCCTGGCTTCTCCAGTCTCAAGGATAATTGAAGCTTTTGTTCTCCGAGAGGTCTTTATTAAATGATGATGGAGGCCAGAACAAACAAGAAGAGATGGTATGGCTGCAAATTTATCACCAGCCTTTTTATCCGAAAGAACAATAATGCTAAAACCAGAATCTATGGCATCACAGACCTCATCAAAAATTTCTTGAAGCCTTTGCTCCATGGCTCCTTTTTTCTCAGGATTAAAAAGACAATCCACAACCTTTGCCTTAAGATAGGGATTGTTATTTGATATTATCTTTTTAAGCTCACTATTTTTCAACAGAGGGCTAAAGATCTTCATAACATTGCAATATTCAGCTACAGGTTCAAGGAGATTAACTCTTTTACCAAGGAAGCTTGTATTGCTCATTACAAGCTCCTCTCTTATTGAGTCAATAGGAGGATTTGTCACCTGAGCAAAGACCTGTTTGAAGTAATTAAAAAGGTTCTGAGGTAACTCAGAAAAAACAGCCAGAGGAGCATCATTACCCATGGAGCCAACAGGCTCCTGAGCAGTAGTTGCCATGACATTAATAATAGTATCAACATCTTCCTTTGTATAGCCAAAGCATTGTTGCTTTTTCAATAGTGCTTTTTCTGAAATCTCAACAGAGTTATCTTCATCAGGAAAATCTTCAAGCAGGGAGCGTTTTTCTTTAATCCACTTTTCATAGTCTCTTGCAAGAGCTATTTCCTTTTTAACTTCTTCATCTGGAATAATCCTCCCTTCAAAAGTATCAACAAGGAGAAGCTTTCCTGGCATAAGCCTTCCCTTATATAAAATCTCCTCTGCCTTAAAATTTTGAACTCCCACCTCAGAGGCCATAACTATTAAGTTATCCTTTGTAACAACATAACGAGAAGGCCTTAGACCATTTCTATCCAGTGTTCCACCAATAAATCTCCCATCACAAAAAACCATGGAAGCAGGACCATCCCATGGTTCCATCATAACTGCATAATATTCATAAAAATATTTAAGATAATCAGGTATTGGATTCTTATCATTCCATGACTCCGGAATCATTATCATAAGAGCCTGAGGTAAAGACATGCCTGCTGCCACAAGAAATTCCACGACATTATCAAAGGATGCGGAATCGCTTTTTCCTGGCTCAATTACAGGAAGAATTTTCTTTATATCATCACCAAAAGCTGAAGAAGTTAAAATTTCTTCTCTGGCCTGCATCCAGAATCTATTCCCTTTAATAGTGTTGATCTCCCCATTATGAGCAAGAATCCTGAAGGGCTGAGCCAGATCCCATGAAGGAAATGTGTTTGTGCTAAAGCGGGAATGAACAAGTGCAATGGAACTTTCCATTCTATCATCCCTCAGATCTGCAAAATATTGCCTCACCTGGCCTGGCATTAACATGCCCTTATAAACAATTGTCTTTGTTGATAACGAAGGCATGTAAAACATTAAATCTGATTTCAGATCTCTTACTTTTTTTTCTATAATCTTCCTTGCAATATAAAGCCTCAACTCAAGAGCCTTATTTGAGTCCTTGAGTTTTTTAACAAATACCTGCTTTATTGCAGGTTCAGCACTTTTTGCAATATCTCCTAAGACAGAGCTGTCTGTTATAACCTCCCTTTGAGCAAATAAATCAAGGCCTTCCTCTTTTAAGACTTCCCTTATTATCTCTAATATTGTATCAGCCTGATGTTTATCCTTTGATAAAAAGACAAGACCAGTCCCATAGTCTCCCAGAGGTGGCAGAGAGGCTATCTCTTCACTATAAAAATTATGGGGAATCTGAATCATGATGCCAGCGCCATCTCCTGTTTTATTATCAGCTCCCTCAGCCCCTCTGTGGGTCATCCGTTCAAGAACCTCAAGACCTCTCTTGACTATATCATAGGATTTACGGCCCTTTATATTCGCTACAAAGCCTATACCGCAAGAGTCATGTTCAAATTGAGAATCATACAAGCCATGATTTTTTTCTTTTATATAATTCATTAAAACCTCTCCATGAAAATTTTAGAAAAGCCTATTATTGCAATTGGATATCTTTCCTTAATTTAAAGAATTCATAGGGCAATAGCAATCAATTAAAAAAGACTTTCTTTTGTTACAGTTTTGTTAAATATAACATTTATGTAACCGGCCATGTTACAAAAAAGACAAATCACACAATTACCTATTAGCTATAACGTATTATTTACCTTCAGTAATTATTCCTAAATATAATTTTTAGCGCAAAATCAAGAAACTATTATCCCGACGCTGAAGCCTGTAGAGATAATAGAGCATTTTTATTTTAAAAAAAGTTAAGGAATAAATACTGATTTACCTTTTACCTTTTGTTTAAAAAATTTGATAAAAAAACATTGACAAAAAGAACAATGTTCACTCTATAAAACCAGTGTTCATCGAAAATCACGGATTTCCTCATTTAAGATGAGGATAAGTGAAAATTTATTCACCCTGAGGGGATAAGAATGAGTATAATACCACACTACCTGAAGGGAAAAAGGCAATCATGAGAGTATTTTTAATCCTCTTATAATTGCCTTACCACGTGCAGAGGGTGTAAACAAGATAAGCATTTTTAAGTCCCCCCAAGATATAAAAAATGACAATAGCTCATATATATTCCCTCAGGGTGAAATTTCTTATCCACACAAAAAGCTAAAAAAATACTTTACCCTCAAAAAATTTTTATTATATTTAATAATATGAAATCTAAAAATCCATGCCATGACCATTGTGACAAATTAAAACAAGGAAAACTTTATGAGCAAAGATAAGACCCTACCACTTGTTAACAAAGAAAAAATGAATAATATGGAGATTGAATATCTTCACTATCCATCAAATGGTCAGACTTTACTCATGCTCCATGCAACTGGATTTTTACCATGGCTATGGCATCCCATTGCCTCAAGGCTTAATGAAGAATATGGATACAATATATATGCACCCTATCTCTGTGAGCACAGGGATATTGACTCCAAAACAGGGGCATTAAGCTGGAATACCTTAGCAGAGGATCTCATACACTTTTGTAAAAATCTTAAACTAAAGGAAAGCTTTGTTATAGGTCACTCAATGGGTGCAACAATTGCTACATTATGTGCAGGGATGAAGCAGCTTTCTCCAAAAGCTATGGTTTTAATAGAGCCTATATTTTTGCCTCAAGAAACCTATAGTATAAATATAACAGTGGAACAACATCCCCTTGCATCAAAATCCATACGTAGAAAAAGCCACTGGCACTCAAAGGAAGAGGCTATAAACTATCTGAGAAGCAAAAAGCTATTTGAAGAGTGGGATGATGAGATTGTGGATCTCTATGTAAACTATGGGATGAATCACCATGAAGATGGTAGCCTGACACTTAAGTGCTCACCGGAGAGAGAAGCAGCCCTGTTTATGGGAGGAAACGCAAAAAACCCATGGCCATTATTATCCCACCTCCAATGCCCAGTGCTTATAATAGAAGGAGGTATGAGTGAAAATCGAGCCTTTATAGATTTAAAATATGCAGCTTCACTCATACCCAATGGTCACTATAAAATGATAGAAGAAGCGGGACACCTCATACCTATGGAAGAGCCAGAAGAGACCTTGAAAGCAATGGCAGAATTTTTTGAAAGTCTCCACTAAAGACGATTTCACCACTTACCTGTTTCAAGATACTCAGCCATAGAGCGAGCAGCTTTACGGCCTGCGCCCATTGCCTCTATTACAGTTGCTGCTCCTGTCACTATATCTCCTCCTGCAAAAACTCCTTCAACAGAAGTTTTCATACTCTGCTTATCTGCAATAATATTGCCCCATTTATTGCATTGCAAATCAGGTGCACTCTTTTGCAAAATTGGATTGGAGCCATTCCCTATGGCAATAATGGCAACATCTATATCCATGATAAATTCAGAACCCCTCTTTGGAATAGGTCTGGCTCTACCTGATTGATCTGGCTCTCCCAGTTCCATTTTTATACATTCAACTCCGCATAACCTTCCGCTGTTATCGCCAATAAATCGCAAAGGATTTGTAAGGATATCAAAAATTATTCCCTCTTCCTGTGCATGATGAATTTCTTCCTTTCGAGCTGGCATCTCATCAAGAGATCTTCTATAAACAAGATGTACCTCTTTGCTTCCAAGCCTTATTGCTGTTCTGGCAGAATCCATTGCCACATTACCTCCACCAAAAACAGCAACTCTTTTGCCTTTAATGACCGGGGTATCATATTCAGGGAAAAGATACCCCTTCATGAGATTGACCCTTGTAAGATATTCATTTGCAGAGTAAACCCCCTGAAGATCCTCACCAGGTATGTTCATAAACGAAGGCAATCCAGCACCTGTTCCTATAAACACAGCATCATATCTTGCTTTTATATCAGAAAGGGATTCTGAAAGTCCAATGACGGTATTTAAAACAAATTCAACTCCCAGTTGTTTCAAACACTCTATTTCATAGCTAACTATTTTTTTGGGCAGGCGAAACTCCGGTATTCCATAAACAAGCACACCTCCTGCCAGATGCAAAGCCTCAAATACTGTAACAGAATAACCCAACTTTGCCAGTTCCCCTGCAACAGTAAGGCCTGCAGGTCCTGAGCCTATTACTGCAACCTTTTTATCTGTTTTTTTATTATAAGATATCAAAGGTAAATGCAAAACTTCTCTTTCATAATCAGCAACAAATCCCTCAAGCTTACCTATAGCAACTGGCTCACCTTTTATTCCAAGAAGGCACTTTGACTCACATTGATTTTCCTGAGGGCAGACCCTTCCACAAACTGCTGGAAGAGAATTTGTATTCTTTATTATCTCTATTGCCTTTAAAAAATTTCCCTCTGTGATCTCTTTTATAAATTGAGGTATAGAGACATTTACAGGACATCCCTGAACGCATAATGGATTTTTGCACTGAAGACACCTGCTGGCCTCTGCTATTGCAACCTCCGGAGAATAACCAAGGGGAACTTCATTAAAATTTTTTATTCTCCCCTGCGGATTTTGCTCTGGCATTTTATGTCTTGCTGCTTTACTTACCATTAAATGCCCCCTGTAATTTGCAATTATGCTTATATTGCTCAAAAGATTCCTGCTCTTCCCTTGTATAGGTTTTAAGCCTTTTACCAAGACTATCAAAATCTACCAGATGCCCATCAAACTCAGGACCATCCACACAGGTAAACTTAACCTCTCCGCCAACTATAACTCTACATCCACCACACATCCCTGTGCCATCAATCATAATTGAGTTTAAACTAACAAAGGTTTTTACATTATAGTTTTTAGTAATAAGAGATACTGCCTTCATCATAGCCACAGGGCCAACTGCAACAACCAGATTAATCTTTTCACCTTTCAAAATTCTTTCAAGAGGGACAGTGACAAGAGCCTTTTCTCCTTTAGAGCCATCATCTGTGCATATAAGAGTTTCATCTCCAATTGAAGAAAGCTCATCCTCCAGAATAAGTAAATCAGAGCTCCGAGCACCCAGTATATTTATCACTCTATTGCCTGCCTCCTTCATGGCCATAGCAATAGGATAAAGTGGTGCAATTCCAATACCGCCTCCCACACAAACAACAGAGCCATAATTTTTTATCTCTGTGGGATGACCAAGAGGACCTGCAACTGCAAAGAGATGCTCCCCGCTTTTCATAGAAGATAGCTTTGCTGTTGTAGTTCCTACAATCTGATATATTAAAGTAATAGTTCCATTTTGTTTTGATGAATCTGCAATTGTAAGTGGAAGCCTTTCACCTTTCTCATCTACCATAATCATGACAAATTGCCCTGCTTTTCTGTGATGTGCCACATAAGGAGCCTCCACAACCATACGACCAATAGAGGGCTTTATTATTTCATTAGAAATTATTCTATACATTTATTACCTCAAGCAATTATGATGCCTTGTATGAAGATTATTCAAAGTCTGTTATTTAGTGCAATATAAATTTTGCTGGAAGGGAAGATTTTTTAAAATCACTTTATGCTACCACATTGGCTTAAATATTTTTAAATCAGGAATTACTTTTGCCATATAGTCAAAATCTTTATCATTATGCAGCAATAATACCTCATTTTCAATTGCAGATTCTGCTATCAACAAATCAATAGAACTCCTGACAGTAATGCCAGATTTTCGGCATTTGATGTTAATCAATGCAGCCTTTTCAAAAGAGGCAAGGCCATCTTTTAAATTGTAAAAAGGCAACGTCTCGAGATACTCTTTTAATATTTTAAATTCCTTCAGAGTCCTTGCTCCCTGCAACAATTCCTGATATATAAAATCATTTATTCCATAAGGGATGCCCTCTTGCAAGATCTTCTCCATAACTCTGACGTATGAGTTATCTATACCCTTCAAATAATCAATTAAAACAGAGGTATCGACCAGGATCATTTACCCTCTCTCATCTTCTTGTAATCATAACCATCAGCAAATAAAATCTTGCCTTTTAAATCCCTCAAATTCTTCATCTTCCTGTGGCGGACATATTCACGCAAAGCAGTCTCTATGAGTTCCTTTTTTGTGCGGATTCCACCTGAATACTTAAAAGCCTCTTTCACCAACTCATCATCAAGCACAATATTTGTTCTCATAATACACCTCATAATATGTATAATAATACACATTATAATACACAAATTGTCAAACGATATTAAACATGAATTTATAAAAAATTTACTATAGTTACAAAAAATTTAGTTAAAATGCATAGGGATTAAATTTTTCCGGGAGGAAGATTTGTTGTATGCAGGGATAAACCCTGCATACGGATAGTTTTTTAGATGTAGTCGCATCCTTCGAGGAGTATTTTTTCTGCCTCTTCTTTATAGGCATCCATAACATAAGGAATACCGCTGATCTTTGCAGCCTCTTCTGTGAGAGCCATAAGATCGCTTCTTGAGATTGTATCGATTCTAAAGTTTCTGCTTCCTGCCATAATCTGCTGGAGACCAACTTTAATCTTCTGGCTGAAGGTATAAAGTCCAATTGCACCAAGTGGGAATGACTCAGCGTCTTTTCCATACTTAGCCTTAAGTTCTTCATAGCACACAAAGATCTCTTCCTTTGTAGCCCCATGCTGAGAAACAGTCTTTGGAAGATTGTTCTCTTTGAGCCATTTTTCAACATTCTTTCCAACCATACCTGGAATCATAAGAGCTCTTCCCATACATACAGCCTTAAAGTAAGGAGAACCCATTGCAAGTACCTTAAATATATGATCCTCAGTGGAGAATCCACCGGCCATTGCAAGATCAGGAACCCACATACCCCTTGCAGCCATCTTTTGTGCCATATCATAGGCCATACACTGGAGATAGAAAGTTGGCACTCCCCACTCTTCCATCATTCTCCATGGGCTCATTCCTGTTCCACCACCAGCTCCATCAATTGTAAGGAGATCAATTCTTGCCTCAGATGCCCATCTTAAAGCTGCAGCAAGCTCTTTTTGTGAATAAGCGCCAGTCTTAAGAGTTACTCTCTTTGCTCCGAGAGCTCTAAGCCTTTCAACTTCCTGCAGAAAATCTTCTTTACTTATAAAACCAAGTCTTGAATGTCTTTCAAACTCCTTAATTGCCCCAGCCTTAAATGCTGCCTGAATCTCAGGGATTGTTGGATCCGGAGTAACTATATAACCTCTCTTTTTGAGCTCAATTGCTCTTTCAAGATCTCTAACCTTGATCTCTCCACCTATACACTTTGCTCCCTGCCCCCATTTGAGCTCAACAGTTTCAACACCCAGCTTATCAATTACATACTCAGCAACTCCAAGGTTTGTATCCTCAACGTTCATCTGAACAAGGATATCTCCAGCTTCTCCTTTAAATTTTCTAAAGGTTTCAACCCTACGAATCATCTCTGGAGACTTTGTTACTTTTCCATTGGAATCCCTTTCAAGACCCGGGTCAATACCGCAAACGTTTTCACCGCATACTACAGATATACCAGAAATTGCAGCTCCCACTGCAAAATGTTCCCAGTTTATTCTTGCTATATCAGTTGAACCGAGAGCTCCTGTAAACATAGGAACTTCCATTTTTACACGATTTTTTGTTCCAAAATAAGTTTCTGTGGAAACAAAGGGAAATCTTGCTGTTTCTGGGCCTGGATTTAAAAGCCCCTTTGCGCCTGCAGCATAGCCCTGAATATTGAGATGAGAATAGTCAACTGGATAGTCTTTGTCAGCACCTGCAGAAATCTCTCCAAAAGGACCTGGATAGAGAAGTTCCCTTCCCCTCATTGTTGCTTGGAATATTTCACAATTCCCCTGACATCCATCAAGACATCTTGAACAGAGACCTGATTGAGGAGCTACATTCCTTGAACGATTAGCTGTACGTGTAGCATCATTTGAATTTGGTCTAGATAAATTTCCCATAAAGACATTATCTCCTTATATAATATATAATTTTTGCTGGTATTAAACACACCCGGCAGGTATAGCAAACAAAAGCCCTTATAAAACATTTTTGTCTATTGTAATTTTT
>Ga0208825_1001876_pt1 | contig 14912 bp, 11 predicted proteins | sample AD_UKC113_MetaG_FD_184450 | JGI IMG/M metagenome (GOLD analysis project Ga0208825, IMG submission 184450) | Active sludge microbial communities of municipal wastewater-treating anaerobic digesters from Hong Kong - AD_UKC113_MetaG (SPAdes)... | ecosystem: Engineered > Bioreactor > Anaerobic >...
TGCTTACTATGTCGCTTGAAAGCTATTAAGTAATTTATTTTTAATAAAAGAAACTAAAAAAGTGGATTTTGTTCGAAAAAAAATTGATTTTTATAGGAGAATAATATGAAAGAAAATTTTATGCTCATTTACTATGCAATTTCACCTATCCATGCTGGAAGTGGTGATTCAGCAAATTTTATTGATCTTCCAATCCAGAGAGAAAAGCATACAGATTATCCATTTATTCAAGCAACAGGCTTAAAAGGTGCCATGAGAGAACAATATAGAAATTATCTAAAAGAAAATGATCAAAAGACAGATATAAATAAGTTATTTGGATATGATAAAGATGATGCGAGAGATTATAATAAATCGGAAGAGAATTATCCAGGTATGCTATATATCTCAGATGCTAAACTTTTAGCTTTTCCTATGAGATCAAATATAGCTCCTTTTGTATTGGTTACATGTCCACAAATAATAAGAAGGCTTTGCAATGATATATTTTACTTAGATATTTTTGAGTTAGATAAAAATAATAAAAATAAGGATAGTATTTCTATAAATTCAGCAAATGAGACTTTATCTAAAATTAAAAAAATATATGAAGTTGAAAAAACATTTGAAAAAGCATTTATTATATTTGGCGAACCAAAAAATTTCCCGGATAAGGTAATTCTTGAAGAATCTGTAGTTTCTCTGGAAAAAGATGAAAATAAATTAAAAGAAAATAATCTTGATATTCTAAATCAACTTTTAAGCAAAATTCTGAAAACAAATGTCGATAAACTGATTTTAGTTTCTGATGAGATGTTTTCTTACTGCATCAACTGCACTGAGATACAGACTAATATTTCTATAGATATTGCAACTGGAACAACTAAAACCGGATCGTTAAGATATCAGGAGTTCTTACCTTCAGAAACAATTCTATATTCTACATTAAGTTTTAAATCAAATGACGAAGATAAAGGTTTATTGGAAAATTACAAATCTGATTTAATTACTGCAGTGGATAAATTCATCCAGATTGGTGGAGATGCGACATTAGGTAAAGGTATCTGCAGGATTGAGTGGATAGAAGGTGCTAATAAACAGTAATAAACTAAAATAAAGCAAAGTACCTAAAAAAAAATTATGCTGACTGATAATTATAAAAAATTAAAAAGGGGAAAACAATGCAAAATAAACTAAGGACCTTAGATCAGAAGAGATCTGATTTTGCTTTAAAAAAGGTTATGGAGATGAATTGGAAGCAAAGCTCAAATGATGATGAAAAAAATGAAATAAAGGCTTTAACGTCTAGTATTCCTTCGATGATAAAACAGATGGGGATAGGTCTTACGATGGCTTTCTTATTGTCGAAAGCTGGAGCAAGTGTGAAAGAAAGTGATAGTGGAAACAACAAAAATAAATATAGGATAGTCGTTAATATAATAAAAGAGTGGTTGGGTTATAAAAGTGGTGATATTGACAATTCTTATTTACCAGGTTTAAATTCAAATCTTAACGATGAAGATTTTATCAAAAAATTAAATGATGTTGACCAATTTCAATATATGACAATTCAAAATGAAGCTATTGCAATTATGGAGTGGGTTAAAAAATACACAGTTGCGGGATTCCATTTGCAAAAAAAGGAATAAAATATGAGAATGGTTAATAAAGATATTTCAAGCTTATTAAATCAATATTATGGTAATTTTGGACTTTATTTTACTAAATTCAATGAAATTGAGGAAGATAAGGATAAGGGTTTTAAAAAAAGTATAAATAATGAAAAAAATCTTATTGATGTTTATAATGGACAAAATAAGGTTGATAAACTTTTATCTGAAAAACATAAGTACCAGGATCAATATATTGATTCGATGAAAAATAAAGGGTACATAGGTTTTAGAAAAAGGTATAAACTAACCACAAAAATGATTACAGGGATAGGTTCTTTTTCATTTTCGGAAATTGGAATGACTTTTGATTATTGTCTTGGCGTACCTTATATACCAGCAAGTTCAGTTAAAGGAGTAGTAAGATCTATTTATATTATGAAGTTGATATCTGAAGGCTATTTTAAAAATATATTAATTAATGATAGAATTGAAAAATATGATGTGTTGAAAGAAACTTCATATGAAGAGTTTTTAAAAATTTTAACTGATAAACTTAAGAATGAAGAATTAAGGCAATGGACCGATATTTACAAATATTTTGGTGGTAAACTAAGATTAGATAACGAAAAAGAAGCTAAAACATATATAGGGAACATCATCTTTTTAGATATATACCCTGAAAAAAAACCTATTTTAGCCACCGAAATAAATAATGTTCATTATAGAAAATACTATGACAGCGCAGGCAAATTAAGTCCAATTGATAATGAAAATCCAAATCCTATCAAATATCTTGTAATTGAAAAAAATTGCATATTTACTGTAAGATATTTAGTTAAATATAAAGTGTTTTCTAAAAATCAAATAGATTATGTAAATAAAATTATAGAGGAAGCTTTTACACTTAACGGGATTGGAGCAAAAACTAATATTGGATTTGGTACATTTGATCTTATTAATGACAAAGCTGAAGAAGGTGAAGTTAGAAAATAATAGTAAATCCTTAAAGGAGTTACTATGTCAGTAGTTTATCTTATATCAAGCTTTGGCAAGCTATCAAAGAAAGGGGATACTCTTTTATTTGAGACTAAGGATTACACATCAACGATTTTTCCATTTAGAACTGATTCCCTTGTTCTTGTTGGAAAAATAGATATCACCTCCGGTGCTCTTTCAGTCCTTATGAAAAATCAGATCGATACTGTTTTCTTAAGTTCAAATGCAAGATTCAATGGTAAGCTTGTCTTTTCTGAGAAAAAAAATGTTTTTCTAAGACAAAAGCAGTTTAAACTTGTTGAAAACATGGAAGCAAGAGTAAAATGTGCAAAGGCCATAGCATTAACTAAAGTCAAAAACCAGCTAACATTTATGATGAGGATAAGAAGAAAAACGAAGGAAGATGAGCTTTCAATAAGGGATGCCATAAACAAGAATAAAAAAATACTGGAAGATATTGAAACAGCAGACAGTCTCGATAAGTTAAGAGGTTATGAAGGCATCGCAGCACGAAATTACTTTCAAGTCTTTGCAAGGGATATCATCCAGGATTGGGCTGTTTTTAATGGAAGATCAAAAAATCCACCGCGTGATAATGTTAATGCTGTTTTAAGCTTTCTCTATACATTGCTTTATCAAAGGATTGACGCCAGCCTTGAAGCTGAAGATCTTGATCCATATGTCGGTATGTATCATGAACTGGACTACGGTAAAAGAACTCTAACCTTTGATCTTCAGGAAGAGTTTAGAGTCCCTATCGTTGATACTCTTGCAATATCACTATTTAATCTTGCAGTTCTTGATAAGGAAGATTTTCGGCAGGTTGATTTCTCAACTGAAAGTGAAGAATATCCGTTAGAGTCTGGAAAAACTTATACTGAGTCTGAGGATGAAACGGTTGATATGCCTGTTCGTTCAACCAGAGGAGTTTTGCTTAACGAAAATGGACTTCGAAAGTGTATAGCTGGTTTTGAAAAAAAAATGAGTGCCACTATTATTTCACCTTCAACTGCAAGAACAGTTTCTTATTTTCATCTAATAAGGGATCAAGTTCAGCTTTATAAAAGGTTTATCAACGGGGAAGAGGCAAATTATAAGCCATTTTTATATAGATAAAGGCACTCTCCTTATTTTAGATATCTCTACATTTTTATATTTTGCATCTTAAATAGAAGATATTTAAAGGAAAAATAGTAAGGAGCCAGTATGACCTATTTTATAGCTTACGATATCACACATAGAAAAAGGCTGCATAAGATGCATAAATATTTAAAACAATACGGATTAAATGTTCAAAAATCAATATTTCAATGCGTGGTTGATAAACCGATGCTTGATCAAATGATAAAAAAGATGAAACAAATTATGGATGAAAAAGAAGATAAGTTATACATATATCCGGTTTGTGAAGATTGCCTTTCAAAAGCATTTTTTGATGGAACTGGTTTTTTTGATAAGATTGAACCATATATAATCCTGTAGAGTTCACTATTTTTTTTAAATTTTAGTATCGTGGTTCACTATGAAAAGGATGCTGTAATGATTGGTGATGAATTTTTTGGAAACGAAAATTTATCAAATATAGATAATATAGATTTTAATGATGAGAAAAAGAATTTTAAAAATAGTAAAAAGAGAGATAAGATCTATATCAAATCGGATAAATGGGTCGTATTTTATGATATAAGAGACCCTAAAAGGCTTAGAAAGGTTGCAAAGATAGTTGAACAATATGGGAAAAGAGTTCAAAAGTCTGTATTTGAAATAATTGCTCCGTTCGATGTTATAAAGAGACTGCAGTTAAGGATAGGAAAAGTCATACATGTTCAGGACTATGTTTTATATTTAAGTATTTGTGAGTCTGACTGGCAGAAGCAACAAAAATTTGGGAAAGGTGCAGTAAGTTATAAGGATGAAAGTTTTATTATTCTATAAATTTGCAAATCATTTCAAAGGATTAATAGAAATAAACGAATCCTAACTTGAAATTTAGATTCATTCGGCAAATTAATACTTCTCACTATTCACACTTCTTTGTATATCTGTGCCGCATAAAGAAAAAATTAAATAATATAAAAAATAACTGATTACATAAGTTTATTATTGTTTTCATTATTTATACATTTCTTATTGTTAAAATTAACAGACACTTGCCGGATGAACAAGTATGCATACACTATGCTATAAAGATATTACTTTAATGTTTAAAAATTGCTCTTCGTAGGTTTCTATAGCTAAACCATACAAAGGAAAACAGCGAAGAGCCTAAAAAATACGTATTAACCGGATGAAGCGAAATTTATAATATTTGTAAAATAATTTTTATCTGATATAATTTTTGTAAAAGCCATATCGATGAGTCAACTTTTTGCGAGAACTGAGAAGACTCTTGTATTCCCTTGATTTTTCAAAAATGTTCTCGCAATATTAAAATTTGACACTGATATTACCAAATTTAAAGGAAAAAATTATGACAATTAAATTTTTTAATGCAGAATTATGTTTCAAACAGAAGGTTCTCGAAAATGCTACATTTCACAAAATGTTATCAACAGAATAGAGAGGGTGCTATTAGAATTTATGACCTGAATAAAGGGATTACGACTAAAATAGTAAAAGAGAATAAACAAAGTCAACCAATATTAGAATTTATGACCTGAATAAAGGGATTACGACTTGTTAAAGTGGTTGCCGTTGTTATCGTTTTCCTTTCAATTAGAATTTATGACCTGAATAAAGGGATTACGACTTTTTTTAACTTCAATTGATATAGGTTAAAAAAACCTATAATTAGAATTTATGACCTGAATAAAGGGATTACGACCTTTTCTAATCGGATAAGCACATTTCAACCGATTAGAAAGATTAGAATTTATGACCTGAATAAAGGGATTACGACTTATCTATCTTATTTAAAAAATATTCTTTTTTATTCATATATTAGAATTTATGACCTGAATAAAGGGATTACGACAAACCCCCCCCCACTTTTTATAATCACCCCCTTTATGGACCAATTAGAATTTATGACCTGAATAAAGGGATTACGACCGTCTCTGGGTGAGACCCAAGAGACATGAAATAAATTCCATTAGAATTTATGACCTGAATAAAGGGATTACGACTTTAACTTAGAGAGTTTCAATATAACTCTCTAAGCTTTATTAGAATTTATGACCTGAATAAAGGGATTACGACATTTTGTATTAATACTTTTTTTTAAATCGTTTATACTATTAGAATTTATGACCTGAATAAAGGGATTACGACTAAAATATTTTCTAAAATATAAATTTGAGCTTTAGTTTTAATTAGAATTTATGACCTGAATAAAGGGATTACGACTACGGGGAGTTTGTTCTAAACCACCTTAACTTTAATTTTATTAGAATTTATGACCTGAATAAAGGGATTACGACTGCCATTCAGGATGACCACCAGAACAAGGTCTAATATCAATTAGAATTTATGACCTGAATAAAGGGATTACGACCTGATTACCATCGCTGGTAATCTAAAATTTTCGTTAATAAAATTAGAATTTATGACCTGAATAAAGGGATTACGACTCTTTCAAGAAAGCAAAACCATCAGCTTCAGAGATTTGCATTAGAATTTATGACCTGAATAAAGGGATTACGACCTGATAAGATTATTGTTCATTTGAACCTCCTGACAAATATATTAGAATTTATGACCTGAATAAAGGGATTACGACCTTATAATATCGTTTACCCTTTTATCTCTTCGTGTCCAGATTAGAATTTATGACCTGAATAAAGGGATTACGACCATAAACGAAAAGCACATTTCAAACGTTTATGAAAGTTGATTAGAATTTATGACCTGAATAAAGGGATTACGACTCCCATCCTGCTTTTGACCATATTTTTGCAAGTTTTTTGATTAGAATTTATGACCTGAATAAAGGGATTACGACTTGTTTGTTGAATTTACTAACTTCCTGCAATTTGAATTATTAGAATTTATGACCTGAATAAAGGGATTACGACTCGCCAGACATAATTACTTTAGATATAGTTTGATTTAATAATTAGAATTTATGACCTGCTTTTCTTGGTTACTGCCAACATAAAGGGATTACGACTTTCTTCCACATATTCCAGACTAACCTCCTGGTTATCTGGAAATTAGAATTTATGACCTGAATAAAGGGATTACGACAGGACGACCACACGTCCCTTCGTGTTGCTGCTCATGAAAATTAGAATTTATGACCTGCTTTTCTTGGTTACTGCCAACATAAAGGGATTACGACTCTTCTGGCGTTATTACGCCAGAATCACCTAAGCTAAACTCTATTAGAATTTATGACCTGAATAAAGGGATTACGACTTCAATTCTTTATTTTTCATTTTTATTCTCCTTATAAATAATTAGAATTTATGACCTGCTTTTCTTGGCTACTGCCAACATAAAGGGATTACGACACTTGAAAAGAATTGGCAATAAAATTCTTTCGATGAGATTAGAATTTATGACCTGCTTTTCTTGGTTACTACCAACATAAAGGGATTACGACTCAATAGTTTGACTAATGAAGCTATCAATATTTTTCTTTAATTAGAATTTATGACCTGAATAAAGGGATTACGACTGTTTCTTGTTCATAATAACTCCTATTTTTTTTACTGCTTTATTAGAATTTATGACCTGAATAAAGGGATTACGACTAATAGGGACAGAAACCCCAATAGATTTTAGAATGATTAATTAGAATTTATAACCTGAATAAAGGGATTACGACTGGTAGCTTGTAAATAACAATAAAACTCTGAAAATATATATTAGAATTTATGACCTGAATAAAGGGATTACGACTATCAGCCATTCTCCAACAGTAACTTCAGGAATATCAGATTAGAATTTATGACCTGAATAAAGGGATTACGACTCAGTGAGATATCCCTGAAAAATTTTATCAATATTATTGAATTAGAATTTATGACCTGAATAAAGGGATTACGACGTAGATTTATTATATCTACGATTTTACAGGTGAGGTCTTTAATATTAGAATTTATGACCTGAATAAAGGGATTACGACACTTTCCCATTTTGGGAAAGTTTCCTCTCAAACTCTAGAGAAATTAGAATTTATGACCTGAATAAAGGGATTACGACTAGCATGGCAAAAAATAAGTAAAACAGGCTGGGTATTTAATTAGAATTTATGACCTGCTTTTCTTGGTTACTGCCAACATAAAGGGATTACGACGTCAGGAGTCGTTCCACGCATTGAGCTATGCGTGCGTCAGATTAGAATTTGAGACCTGCTTCTCTTGGTTACTACCAATATAAAGGGATTACGACGCGATTGCTTCTTTATGAGCCTTATAAGCCTATTCGACATTAAACAATTAGACCTATCAATTTAATATTGCTAGGTTAGACAAGGAAATTAAGAAACTTTGTAAGGAGGTAGTATGAGCACAAAGAGCGCCATCGTATACACAGACGGTGCGTTTTATGATGTATATAACATCGGAGTTTATGCATTCGTGGTTCTTGCTGGAAACGAAGATGTTCTATACAACAGTTCAGACGTAACTCCTCGTGAGTATAATACTTCCCGGCAAATTGGTGCTGAGTTATTGGCCGTACTGAAGGCCATCGAGTACTGTGTAAAGAATAAAGTCAATTTAAATGAACTTTGCACAGATTTTATTGGTCTTAAGAATTGGATGTATGGAGCATTGAAAATCAAAGCGGAAGTTGTCAGCACAATGGTAAGTCAGATTAATAAACTTATTGAAAACAATAATATTGTATTATCCATTCACCAAGTCGACGAACATAGCGGAGATAAATGGAATGGGGTGGTAAATAAAATGTGCCTGACAACTTTGAATAAAATTAAAAAGAAATAAAACATTCCCCAATGGATGCTGAAGGGCCTATGCCGTCAGACATCTATTGGGGGATAAAACTTACGTTCCGGATTGATTGTAACGTTGGTATCACTGCGAGTGTGACATAGCGACGGTGTAGCTAATGGGTGGTCAGAAAATATAGTAGACCACCTACGTGAATATATTAGATCTACAAAGAAATAGGTTTCTTACAAGGAGAGTAAAGAATGAAAAAGACTATTTTGACGATATTACTCTTGCTGCTAGCATTAGGAATAATAATATATGGATTTAATTACATTCAACTTCAGTCGAAAATGAATTCAATAATTAAAGCAGACTCAAGAAATGAAGGTATTAAGGTAACAGTTCACTTTGGCGCATACTTAAATCCGTCAAAACTTGTATATAATCTTAGATCAGTTCCAGATACTTTCAATACGCTAGATGTTTTTAGAATATTTTTACAATTTGCAGAGAAAATGAGCTCTAAAAATTTCAATGAGCTAGTATTGGCTTATAGAGGAAAGGCTAAGTTTAAAATTGACGGAAATTACTTTCAGAAACTTGGTGAAGAGTATTCTTGGCAAAATCCAATTTATACTATGTGTACTTTTCCAGAAAACTTAAAGAATCTGGATGGGAAAAAAGCCTATGAACAATGTACCGGAGGATTATTAGAGGAACTAGCACAACAGCTGGATAATTTTATGGATTTTTGTGAAAAATGGTATTTAGACGATACAACGAAATAATAAGGTAAACTTCTATTGTTTAGCTATAAAACAAGAAGATTTAGAATGTTAATGTTTAATGAAAAGGAGGATACATGAAAAAGATAATAACTATTTTTTTGTGCTCTTTGATAATAATATCTATTATATTCATGGGTTATACTGAAAAGATAAAAAAAGAAAATGCTCAACTTAAAGAAAACGCTACTAAACTTCAGACGGAAATAGATAGCTTAAAAGCTACCATTTCTGAACTTCAACAAACTGACGATTATTATTATCAAATGGGTGTTAATAGTAGGCACAGCGGAAAATATGAGGAATCTAATAACTATCTGAAGCAAATGATCGAAAAGTTTCCAAAAAGTAAGCTCATAAGCGATGCGGAAGCACTAATTAGGAAAAACAATACCGACATTGCACAGAGCCTTTATGATGAAGCGGTAGCTGCCCATAAGTCAGAACAGTATGAACAGTCAAATGAATTGATAAACAAATTACTTACAAAGTTTCCAAATTCAAGTCTGGTGTATAAAGCAAAAGAATTAAAAGTGGCTAATCAGAAAGGAATGAAAGTAAAAGCTGAAGCCGCTCTAAAAGAGGGCTATGATCTTGAAATAATATCATGGTACTGGAATATTACTGAAAGTGCAAGCTATGTTGAAGCAAAAGGACAAGTTAAAAATATTTCAGGTATGAGTCTAAAAGATGTAGAAGTTGTTGTTACTTATTATGATAAAGATGGAAATTTTATTACTTCTGATAGTGCCCTTATTGATTTCAATCCTATTCTTGATGGTCAAGTATCTCCATTTATCGTTTATACTATTTACAATCCAGCTATGAAGACGGCAAGTATCGAATTTAAGTTTTTGTTAGGTGGAACAATTCCAACTTACAGTAGGAAAAAATAAAACATTTAGGTTAAAATATTTATAAAGATTTTTATTAATATAATATAAGGGTTATGTAATATCGTAACCCTTATATTGAAAATCATTTAATCTTCTACGGAAGATAAATGCGGGGGAGGTGCCCCGCTATTGAGGATCCTAAATAAAAAAAAGAATACAGGAGCATTAGAATTTATGACCTGTTTCTTTGGCTACTGCCAACATAAAGGGATTACGACTTATCTTTTGCAATATCTTTAAAATATACTGCGTTATCGAATTAGAATTTATGACCTGAATAAAGGGATTACGACTAATTGGTTTTGGTGTTTGCTTTTTATGAAAATAAACCCCATTAGAATTTATGACCTGCTTTTCTTTGGCTACTGCCAACATAAAGGGATTACGACGAGGATAACAATGAAAGATAAAAAACTTCAAAAACTTCAAATTAGAATTTATGACCTGCTTTTCTTGGCTACTGCCAACATAAAGGGATTACGACCAGCTCATATAATTTGTCCAAATTATCTGGACTGTTTTCCAGATTAGAATTTATGACCTGAATAAAGGGATTACGACTTTTTTTTCTACAATCCTTTTTTTAATGGATAAAAAAAATTAGAATTTATGACCTGAATAAAGGGATTACGACTTTTTTTTCTACAATCCTTTTTTTAATGGATAAAAAAAATTAGAATTTATGACCTGAATAAAGGGATTACGACTATTCTTTTTTATTCATATTGCCTCCTATTTTTGTTTAATTAGAATTTATGACCTGCTTTTCTTGGTTACTACCAACATAAAGGGATTACGACTACTTTTTGTAATCTTTCAATGCTTTCTTTAATCTTATCCAATTAGAATTTATGACCTGTTTCTTTGGCTACTGCCAACATAAAGGGATTACGACTAAGATTTGCTGTTTTTGATATTACTAATGAACTTGCAATTAGAATTTATGACCTGCTTCTCTTGGTTACTACCAACATAAAGGGATTACGACAGGATTAGATACCTGCTACCTCAAAACAACTACTACTCAAGATTAGAATTTATGACCTGAATAAAGGGATTACGACATTTCATCCTCTAGTTTCTTAAGATTTTGCAATAATTCGATTAGAATTTATGACCTGAATAAAGGGATTACGACTCTGAAGGTTGAGACTCTTGTTGAGCATCTTCTTGGAAATTAGAATTTATGACCTGAATAAAGGGATTACGACCCGCACCAGAGGGTGGTCATACGGATAACCACCCAAATAATTAGAATTTATGACCTGTTTCTTTGGCTACTGCCAACATAAAGGGATTACGACGGATATCGGTTAAATATCCTTGATAGATTTTTTCAATATATTAGAATTTATGACCTGCTTTTCTTGGTTACTACCAACATAAAGGGATTACGACTAGTTTCCTCCTTATCTAATTAATATATATCACACTTTATTAGAATTTATGACCTGAATAAAGGGATTACGACATAGGTTCGTCAAAAGCAAAATAGACCTTCTGGTTTGAAAAATTAGAATTTATGACCTGTTTCTTTGGCTACTGCCAACATAAAGGGATTACGACTTTGGCCAAGAGGATGGTCAAACGGTACGCATCCTATTACAATTAGAATTTATGACCTGTTTCTTTGGCTACTGCCAACATAAAGGGATTACGACCGCTCCCAGTGCATGAGTATCTTTTTCATATTTCCTCCTAATTAGAATTTATGACCTGAATAAAGGGATTACGACTCATCATTATTATTATTTGCCCGTCGGCGTCTGCTCCATTAGAATTTATGACCTGCTTTTCTTGGTTACTACCAACATAAAGGGATTACGACGCTCGCCCCGCTTGCAATGTGAAAGCGGGGTTCACTAAATTAGAATTTATGACCTGTTTCTTTGGCTACTGCCAACATAAAGGGATTACGACTGAGAAAATAGAGATGTAAAAAAAGAATTCAACTTATAAAGATTAGAATTTATGACCTGCTTTTCTTGGTTACTACCAACATAAAGGGATTACGACAGGATAATTCTTTGAAGAATTAGCTGATTTACCTGCAGATTAGAATTTATGACCTGAATAAAGGGATTACGACCGATTATATATGTGCAAATTGTTCAGGAATTCAAATCCTATTAGAATTTATGACCTGTTTCTTTGGCTACTGCCAACATAAAGGGATTACGACGCGGGTGCTCGTAAGGAATACAAAAATACAAGCACAATGATTAGAATTTATGACCTGAATAAAGGGATTACGACCTTTGCTTTGTTGATGTGCTTCCAAACAAGGACGTAAAGAAAATTAGAATTTATGACCTGCTTCTCTTGGTTACTACCAATATAAAGGGATTACGACTATTGTTGAATGAATAATAAACCTTCTGGTTCGAAAACCATGATTAGAATTTATGACCTGTTTCTTTGGCTACTGCCAACATAAAGGGATTACGACGGAACTGATTCAGCAGTAGCTTCAGGTTCATTTTTAGGAGATTAGAATTTATGACCTGAATAAAGGGATTACGACTTTCAATGCTGCTGTTATGCTTGTTCTTGACCAACCAGAATTAGAATTTATGACCTGCTTTTCTTGGTTACTACCAACATAAAGGGATTACGACAAACCACTCGTGATGTCTACAGGTATTTAAATAATCATACCATTAGAATTTATGACCTGTTTCTTTGGCTACTGCCAACATAAAGGGATTACGACGGCTCAGTATGGTTTGTCCACCTTGCCCAGAAATCGGGGAATTAGAATTTATGACCTGCTTTTCTTGGTTACTACCAACATAAAGGGATTACGACGGCTTGCCTTCCTCTGTAAAATAAATTTTTTGTCTTGAGATTAGAATTTATGACCTGTTTCTTTGGCTACTGCCAACATAAAGGGATTACGACCTTCAACTCGTCAATATCGATACCTTGACTTTTTAAAAATATTAGAATTTATGACCTGAATAAAGGGATTACGACTCTGAAGTTTCTGGAAATTGAGTTTCTGAAGGTTGAATTAGAATTTATGACCTGTTTCTTTGGCTACTGCCAACATAAAGGGATTACGACTTACACCAGTCCCAGCATAAAACGTTGGTGTATAAAAAATTAGAATTTATGACCTGCTTTTCTTGGCTACTACCAACATAAAGGGATTACGACCTGTAATAACTCCCAGTCAAAACTGAGAGAATAATTCCAATTAGAATTTATGACCTGTTTCTTTGGCTACTGCCAACATAAAGGGATTACGACTAATTCATCATACTCATCTCCAATAACCTCAATATACTTAAATTAGAATTTATGACCTGAATAAAGGGATTACGACTGAATAATACGGCGAGTTCGTCCTGTACCAGGACAGTTGAAATTAGAATTTATGACCTGTTTCTTTGGCTACTGCCAACATAAAGGGATTACGACGCGGGGTTCACTAAATGCAAACCAGTTTTTTTGACGTGAATTAGAATTTATGACCTGCTTTTCTTGGTTACTACCAACATAAAGGGATTACGACGCTCGCCCCGCTTGCAATGTGAAAGCGGGGTTCACTAAATTAGAATTTATGACCTGTTTCTTTGGCTACTGCCAACATAAAGGGATTACGACTTATAGTCGTTTGTCATGAGTGCCACAGGAAGTTACATAATATTAGAATTTATGACCTGCTTCTCTTGGTTACTACCAATATAAAGGGATTACGACTCAACGTTGTAGGAGTCTTCATTATAAAATAAGCACTCAATTAGAATTTATGACCTGTTTCTTTGGCTACTGCCAACATAAAGGGATTACGACTTACCGTAATTCAGGGAGATTATTCGTCCCTTTGTGTCTATTAGAATTTATGACCTGTTTCTTTGGCTACTGCCAACATAAAGGGATTACGACTTTCTCGACCTCTGTAGTAATTAGCTACAGAAATCAAAAGCATTAGAATTTATGACCTGCTTTTCTTGGTTACTACCAACATAAAGGGATTACGACTCTTCAAAATGTGTGTAGTCTTTACAATTGATAAATGCATTAGAATTTATGAGCTGAATAAAGGGATTACGACCATCAATGCCTTGAGCTCTTAAAAACTCAATTTGTTTCTTATATTAGAATTTATGACCTGAATAAAGGGATTACGACTTCTTCGGCAAAGTATAAACACTGCTTAGAATAAGCAGGATTAGAATTTATGACCTGTTTCTTTGGCTACTGCCAACATAAAGGGATTACGACTCAATTTGTTCCTGAAGCTCATGAACCTTAGCTTCAAGTTCAATTAGAATTTATGACCTGCTTCGCTTGGCTACTGCCAACATAAAGGGATTACGACATCAAACACCACGTCAATTATCCTCCCTTTGGTAGTTGAAATTAGAATTTATGATCTGTTTCTTTGGTTACTACCAACATAAAGGGATTACGACTAAAGTCTTAAGAGCTTCTACATCAATGCCTTTTGATTTTAGAATTAGAATTTATGACCTGTTTCTTTGGCTACTGCCAACATAAAGGGATTTTACATTTATAGCTTGCTGTATTTGTATTTCTATAGAATTATCACAAGTAGATATAAAAAGAGGGTTTTAAATCCTCTTTTTTTATTTAAGGATGATTTGAGGATGAATAGTAGTCGTTAAAATTACCATTTTAGGATAAAATTTATATATTAAAGACAGAAGATTTAAAAGATGTAAGATTTTTTGAATAAAATATCTTATATATTGATCTAAAAAATTTTTTATATTTTATAGATATTTTTCAGGTTTTAGAGTTTTTATTTATAGTAGTTCTAACTTTATAAAAAAG
>Ga0208825_1001877_pt1 | contig 14907 bp, 12 predicted proteins | sample AD_UKC113_MetaG_FD_184450 | JGI IMG/M metagenome (GOLD analysis project Ga0208825, IMG submission 184450) | Active sludge microbial communities of municipal wastewater-treating anaerobic digesters from Hong Kong - AD_UKC113_MetaG (SPAdes)... | ecosystem: Engineered > Bioreactor > Anaerobic >...
TATCGAATTGAATTTTATCAGAAGGAATTTCGATGTAAGTTTCTAACTTTTCATCAATGTATCCCGATCGGTTACCATTCCAGAAGTATGTAACGTGCCCAAACTTTTGAGTCTCTGAAATTGCAAACGATGGAACACCTTCCGCACAAAGGTACTCGCTAACGGTACGATCAATGCTTGGCGGTTGCACTAAAAACTTCGTCGGAAGTTTCAGATCGCCATCGTACTGCATCATTCCAGCAAAAACAACTTTCGGCCGACGTTCACGATCAAAGCCTTTAAAGTCATCGAGCTCGAACGCCATTGTAATTTCGATTGCTCTATCGCCACGGAAATTATAGAACACAACACTGTCGCCATCTTCGATGGTACCACATGGTTTTCCATCCCGAGTAATGACAAAGGATGGTAAATACTGATCGGTAATTTTTGGATCTTCCGCATAGAAAGTTTCAATAGCAGCATGAGCAGATGTAAATTGACGTCCTTTCCCTAGTACATGAGCATCCCATCCGCGCTTCACGATTGACCAATCTGCAAAATAACGATCCATTGTTGTAACCATTCTGCCGCCGCCAGAAGCAATGCAGTAATCAACATTGTTCGATTGAGAAATTTCGCTTAGTACTTTTTCGATCCTATCAATATAGAGAAGCGCTGATTTTTCGGGAACATCGCGGCCATCGAGCAATACGTGGACACGAGCCTTCTTTACACCTTCCTTAGCAGCTTGACGCAGCATCGCAATAAGATGATCGATGTGAGAGTGTACGTTTCCATCCGAAAGTAAGCCAATAAAATGAAGCGATCCATTCTTCGATACCACCTGCTGAATCAATTCTTCCCATATTTCTGTTTTAAAAATACTGCCGTCGGCAATCGCTTCATTCACTCGCTTTGCACCTTGAGCAAAGACTCTCCCCGCTCCCAACGCGTTATGCCCTACTTCGCTGTTTCCCATATCGTCGTCCGTTGGCAATCCAACTGCTTTTCCATGCGCTTGCAGAGTTGTAAAGAGCGGTGAAGCAAAAAGTTTATCTAACGTAGGTGTATTTGCACAATAGACAGCATTCCCAACATAAGGTTTTCCAATTCCAATACCATCCATAATCATTAACAGTAAAGGACCTTTTCTTCCCGAAAATTTATCTAATCGTTGTAACTGTAAACCCATTGAGTTTTCCTTTCATCAAATTGAACATTGAATACTCAAAGGTACTACCTTTTTACTTTTGATTCCATGCTCAACAAGGATTAAAGCCAGATTATGCATTAGAAACTTACAAAGACTGTTGCCTCAATACGCTCTTCGAGCTGCTCGCCAACCGATTCCCTGACAGTGGCTGAGGTGAGCGCTAGCTCGTATCGAAGCCACCATTTTGTTTTCCTTATCTTTCGCCTATTGAATTATTTTACTTCATCTTATAATTCTATTACTATCGTTATTGCATAATCTGGATAAACAGGCGAGAAGCCAAACCTTATTCAGAACCATAATTACTTTAATAGAACAAATCGCTTTGAAGACGAAAGCATCTTGCCAGCATTAGACTGAACTGCTAAGCGATAGATGTACGCGCCGCTCGACAACTGCGAACCGTTATAGCGAATTGAATGAAATCCCGCTTGCTGATTCCCTTGAAACAATGTTTGAATCTTTCGACCGTAAAGATCGAATACATCAAAAGTTACATAACCGTTTTCATAGAGTTGATATTGAAAACAAGTTGAGGGATTGAATGGATTTGGGAAATTCTGATAGAGTTCCGGCGCATCTGGAAAAAGCGAAGAGTGATCTTCCACGTTTGAAGGTTTCGATAAACGAATACGATAAACTACTCCCTGTCCATTACCAGCAGTAATGTAGAGCGTTGTTCGTGCACTCTCTCCCCAGGCACAGTTCGAGGGATTCAACGGAGTGGCAATTTTGTCGAGTAAAGTTCCTTTCGGCGAAATAATCCAAACGCCGGTCGGTCCTGTGCAATAAAGATTACCTGCGGTATCTACTTTCATTCCATCGGCATAACCAGATGAAGGAATGGTATAGAAGAGTTTTTTATCTGCAATCGTCGAATCATTGAGAACATCCCAAACGTAAATTTTACATTGAGCAGATTCGTTGACGTAAAGCTTTTTCTCGTCGGGGGAAAAACAAATTCCGTTCGGTTTATCGAAGGTACTATCAAGCAATTGCACAGTACCACCTGGCGAAATCCGATAAATGCCTTTTATTGCTAATTCTTTTTTCTGTCCTGATGGCACATTGAAATCAGGATCGGTAAAAAATATCGAGCCATCGGATTTTACAACAACATCATTAGGACTGTTAAATTTCTTACCACGAAAAGTTTCAGCAAGTGGAACAATCGTTCCATCGTGCTCTCGACGTGCAACTCGCCGCTTTAACATTTGTGTAAGGACTAATCTACCATCGGAATCGAGAGTTAATCCATTCGAACTATCAGAATGCTCAAGGAATACAGACAAACTTTGAGTGGCTTCCGACCAGAGATAAATTTTCGATGGAACAATATCGCTAAAGAGTAAACCCAAACCATCGACCCACACAGGTCCTTCGGGCTGCTTAAATCCTTGAGCAACAGTATCGAGTTTTGCATCCGACGGTACCGGCGATTGTGAAAAAGCATTTATTGTTAAGAACAAAATACAAATAGCGACGGCGCTATTCTTTTTGAGCAAATGGAATAACATAATGTGAATCGTCCTTTCCGTTCTCCGAACCATTTCTTTAATAAGTTGTAGTTTTAACACAGAATTTAACTCTCGTTGCTATCAAGATTATCTTGATCCTTTTTTTCCGTATTCGAACGAAACTCTGGATAAAGTTTTGCAGCGCATTCTGGACAAATACCGTGTGAAAATTTAACATCTGCATGAGATTGAATATACGCTTCCAGTTGATCCCAGTAACCGCTATCATTCCGAATTTTTTTACATACCGAACAAATTGGAATTAAGCCGCTCAACATTTTTACATTGGCAAGTGCTTCCTGAACACGCGCTTCCAATTCCTTCTCTCGTTTTTCATGGATCCACAATCGGTACTTGAAAATCCCCACGACACTTCCGATAATAATTAACAATACAATCGTCCAAAACCACCACGTTTGATAGAAGAAAGGCTGTATCGAAAAAAGGATACTTGAACCTTTCTCATTCCAGAATCCATCATTATTGCAAGCTCTAACACGGAAGCGATATTCACCAGGCGGAAGTTTAGTGTAGTACGCAACACGCCGATTTCCTGCCTTTACCCAGTTCTCATCATAACCTTCAAGTTTATACTCAAACATTACACGAGTTGGGACTAAAAAACTTAACGCAGTATAATGGATTTCTAATGAGCTCGTGCCCGGCTTAATAACAATAGGATTACCATCAGAACATTTCTGCTGGTCTGCGAAAATACTCGTAACAATAACATTTGGCAACTCTCTATTGTAACGAATATTATTTGGATCAATTTTTACACCTCCACTCCTGGTGGCAAACCACAAACATCCATTTTTAGTCTTCCACACTCCAGGTTGCCACCACCCGAAACACTCGTCGGACTTCATTCCATCTTCCATTGTAAAAAGTCGCACTTTTAAAGAACTCGCTTTACCTTCGTCTACCTCTTTCAAACTTTGGGCTTGAATCAATTGAATACCACGCGGCGTACCCATCCAGAGATTATCATTGTCATCGCACACAATCGAAAAAATTACATCAACAAGTAATCCATCCTTCATTGTATAGGAAGAAAACTTCCCATCGCGATAACGTGTAATTCCACCTTGAACAGAACTGAACCATATATTTCCATTCTTGTCCTCTGTAATTGATGAAATCCAATTTCCAACCAATCCTTCCTGAACTGTAATCCGCTTCATCGAACCATTGAGATACTGCACAACTCCGTTTGATGTACCAATCCACAGCATATCATTCCTTTGTTGGTAGAAACACAGAACAAATTCATCTGCAGGGTACTGGTTCCCTGCTTTGAACTGATAGGGATATACTTTACCATTTTGAATTCGGAAAATTCCTTTATGATCTGAATAGAAAAACACACTAAGAGAATCTTCAGCAATAGCAGAAATCCAGCGCGGAGGAATTCCATCGTTTGTATCATACTTAATGACATTGTCGCCTCTGAAATTTAGCATAAAACCATTTTGCCCCATCCAAACACTGTTGTCCTTCGCAAGGTAAGCTGGGCCAACCGAAGTTTGGTAGTACTTCCATTGCTTACCATCGAATCTGGAAACATTAGCTCCTTTGATACTAAAAAAATAGAGCTTTCCATCAGAAGTTTCGACAATGCTGGAAATATCATTGTCTGCCAATCCCTTTTTTGTAGTAAATGCAATTACATTCCCATCATAAAATTGATGCAAGCCTTCAGAAGTACCCACCCAAAGACTGCCTTCGTGATCTTCAGTGATGGAAAGAATATTATCGCTCGCCATTCCATCTCTTTCTCGAAAAGAGCTCCATTTCCCATTTGCAAATCTGTACAATCCCATGTTTGTACCAACCCACAAATTATCATCCCGATCTTGAAAGATTGTATTGACGTGACCATTGACCAATCCTTGTGCACTCGAATAAATTTTCAGCGAACCGTTGACGTACCGCACAAGACCGTCTGCTGTTCCAATCCAAATAATTCCATGTCGATCCACATAGAGCGCAGTGATACTACTATTAGGTAAACCATTTGTTGTGTTAAGATGAGAAAGAACACGTGTACCATCGAGTATCCACACACCATCGTGGGTACCTACAAACGTATGTCCTACCGCATTCTGACAGACAGATGAAATATAATTTGGCTCAGAAAAAATTTTTACAAAATTTTTCCCATCGTAATCATACAAACCAATGGAAGTAGCAATCAGTAAATGTCCATCATTGCCTTCATATAAATTCCAAACCTGTGTATCTTCAAAACCTTCCTTTAAGCCATAGGGTAGAATTTCATTATTGTCTCTAAATCGAAGTCCACTATATGCTGTACCTATCCATAGTCGTCCGTTTGTATCTTCCAATAGCGAAAGAATAGATTCAAGAGAACGAGGATAATCGGGATTCGTTGACACCTGTGTGAACATTATTCCATCGAACCAATACAATCCTGATGATGTTCCAAGCCATAGGACTTGATCGTGTGTCTGCAAAAGAGAGTTTACAGTATGAGCTGGAAGTCCATTATTGTGAGTCCAACTTCGATGCACATATTGATTGATCGCTCTCTGAGGATCGAGCGCAAAAACCTCCTGGCTCAAAAAAATGTAGAGGATGACAATAGCAAAATTTAAAGTAAATCGTTTTGGCATCTTACTGAATTTCTTTTGTCTCGATCCATTGAACTTATGCCTGTACCCTCTTCGTAACCATTTCATGAGGAACTGCAAATGCAATATAAAAAAGAGTACAAAGAGTTGCTATCGACGTCAATCCAAAGACGAACTTTGGACCGCCAACTGTCCACAGCCATCCTGCAATGGAACTCGCAAGGAGCGCACAAATACTCTGGAACGAAGTATAGAATCCGATGGCAGTTGCTACATCTGTCGGCGCAACAATATTCGATATCCACGCTTTCGATATTCCTTCCGTTGCCGCAGCATACAATCCATAGAAAAGGAATAGGATGAAGAACACAGCCGTCGAATTTGCAAACGCCATTCCGCCATACACGCCTGTAAATATCAAGAGTCCTAAGAGCAAAGTCTTCTTCAAGCCAATTGAATCGCCAAGAGCGCCAAGCGGATACGATGCAAACGCATAGACAAGGTTGTAGAAGATATAAATGACGATGATAAATTGATCATTCAATCCTCGCGCTTTCATAATGAGAAGAAGAAAAACATCCGAGCTATTGAATAATGCAAAAGCAAGTAATCCAACGACCAACCTGCGAAAAGTTTTTGGAGCAACCTTCCAATACTTTAAATAGTGGAAAGGATTGTACGAGGTACGAGGCGAATCGACAGTTTGAGTTGCAGGACGTTCTCTTAAGAGAAAAGACAAGCCAATAGCAAATATTCCTGGTATCAAAGCGATGAAGAATAGCGGCCGATACTGAGACGGATGAAACGATAGGTAAATGAGAGCTACAATTGGACCTAACGCTGCACCTAACGTATCGAACGCTCTGTGGAAACCAAAGACTCGTCCTTTGTTCGCAGGCTCTGTCTCATCGGAAAGCATTGCATCCCGAGCGCCGGTACGAATTCCTTTGCCAAGCCTTTCGACGGAACGCGCACAGAGAATCCATATCGGATTAGTCCACACTCCGATCATTGGTTTTGCAAGAGCGCTCAAAGAATATCCGGCTACAACGAATGGCTTCCGCTTCCTCTTCGAATCGGAAAGATAGCCAAAGAAACCTTTGCTCAAGCCTGCAATTGCTTCCGCAACACCTTCCAGCACGCCAATGAATGCAATCGAAAACCCAATTTGAGAAAGATAGAGCGGCATAATTGGATAGAGCATTTCGCTGGCAATATCTGTCAACAAACTAACGAATGAGAGAATAAGAATAGTTTTTGTAATAAATGGCAACCGTTTCATAGATAAATTACCGTAGAAATAAATTCAGACATTTTTGATGTAAACGTATAGATACGTGTTTCCGATAAATCAAAGAGCAAATTTCTATTGAAGAAAATCTGTTCTCATAGGTGTAAACACATCAATTAACCTTCCGGGTTCCAGAGCCTTAACGCCGTGGAGAACATTCGACGGAACAAAGAAACTGTCGCCCTTATGAACAATTTGCTTTTCATTTTCGATCTGAACTTCGAAAACGCCTTCAGCAACATAGGATACCTGCCGATGTTCATGCTTATGCGGCGCGCCACTTCCGTTTTTATCGAACTCGACGCAGACCATCATCAATTGTTCGTCGTAGCCCAAAATTTTTCGACGCGATCCTCCGCCAAGCTCTTTCCATTCTAATTGCTCTAAGTGAATAAATTGAGCGCTCATACTCTTCCTTTTTGTGATTCAATAATTGGTTATAGTAATTTTACCATGGAATAAATCATCAAGCAAAATCCAGCATAACAAAATCCTCACCTTTTAATCCACACTTTTTTAGTACAGGTTCATTTGCCATTAAAGTCGCTCTTTCTCTATGGAAGTCGTTTTGATGATAATTCTGCATAGCATCTGCATAATCTGAAAGTATTTTTTCCATTTCTTCTTTCGATAGTTTACTAAAATCGAGAGTCAAGGAAAATTCATCTAATGCTTCCTTGAGAGAATAAAGTACGTCTGCCGCAGTAATCTGCATAATAGTTCTTGAAGGATTTATATGCTAGAAGTATCTGTGAAATTTCCATTCTGTTTCCTCAATAATGTTCATTTATCCCACACAATATGAGAGTTGATATTATGTCTCTCGTACATTTCCAAAACATCTGTACAAAACTTTGGTAATTCCTCATTCCCTTCCTTCTTTGCTAATTCGTACAAACGAATGAACATTTTTTTCCCAGTCTCAGTCTGTTTTAAAGTCTTTTTAATAAAATTGTGTTGAGCGCATAGAGTTTGCCCATTTTCAAGAGTCGATTTTCCTCCAAGACTTTTTGGTTTGATATGATCAACTTGAAGTTCGACTCCATCTTTGATACCGCGTCCACAAATAACGCATTTATACCCATCTCTCTTCAGGCTCGCTTCTTGCTGTTTTGGAGTAAAATCATCTAATTCATTTTGTTGTACCGCTTCAGGATCATATCGGTAGACGCCTTTTTGTACTTTAATGAGAAATCCAGCCTCATGGAGATTCCTTATCGCACGCCACGTATCCCTTGGCTTCTTTCCATAAAGTCGTTTGTATTTTTCTTCAACCCAGTCTACAACTGGGGCATGTGGCAAATCTTGATTCGGATGCTTCAGGAAATATTCCTTTACGAGTTCCTTTACACTTTTAGGCATCATTATTTCCTTTTATTTGAAGAAGATTTCATCTTACTTGATTTTTTTTGGAACCTTCGTATTATAATTTTGATTGTTGTCACTGATGCAAGAGTTTTCCTCAAAAGTAAGCTGATAGAACTCTCCTTCTTCGACTATCCTTTTTTTGGCAAGTTTGCAATAGCGCCTATCAATTTCTACTCCGATTCCTTTTCTATTTGTTTTAAGGCAAGCGAGCAAAGTGGTACCGCTTCCAAGGAAGGGATCTAAAATAGTATCTCCAACATAACTAAATAACTTTATGCATCTCTTTGGAAGTTCGATAGGGAATGGCGCTGGATGTCCAACCCTTTTTTTACTTTCTCCAGAAAAATTCCATACTCCATTCGTCCACTCCATAAATTCATTTCTTGAAATATCCGACTGTTTACTGCCGCTGGTCTTTTTCCATTCCTTCTTATAAAAAATTACAATGACCTCAACAGGCGCAATTACATACGGAGCTGATGCGGAAAGCCAGGATCCCCACGCAGTTCGTCTTGAAATATTTTGTTCATTCCAGATAATCGTAGAATGGTACTTCCATCCTATTTGTTTAGCGATAGTTGTGATATCTGCATAGACGCTTTGCTGTCCGCCTTTATTTTTATCCAGTGGAATATTCAAACAAAAACGGCCGTCATCCTTCAGCAAGGTATAACATTTCGTCAACCATTTTCTCGTAAACTCCAGATATTTATCATACTCCATTCTATCATTATGAGAATTATATTCGATATCCACATTGTAAGGCGGAGATGTAATGATAAGATCGATCGTACTTTCAGCAACACAATCCGTCGTCAAAATATCATCGTTATAAATTTGAATACTATCGTTACCGAAATATAAGTTACCCAATATAATTTCCCACAATATTATTGCTGAGTTCCTTTTTCACATCAACTTTCCGATAATCTTTCAACACCATTTCGTTCCTCAAAAACACGTTCAGCAGTCAATCATTGATTTGTAAAATTACAAACTCTCATAGAAACAAAAAAGAGACTGTCCGGAAATTATACTCCCGGACAATCTCTTGCTCTTAATAATCGCTAAACTATATTAAGCTTCTTCCTCTTTTGATTTTTCACTTGATTCAATCACTTTATCCGCAATTTCTTTCGGCATCTCGTCGTAATGCGAAAAGTTTGTGCGGTAGATTCCTCGACCCTGCGTCATAGAACGAAGCACCGTCGAGTACTTATGAAGTTCTGACATCGGAACTAATGCCTTAATTTTCTGGAAATGTCCTTCGGATTCCATTCCTAAAATTTTACCACGACGACTCGAGAGATCGCCCATCACATCGCCCATATACTCTTCCGGTACAACTACCTCTACTTCGTTAATCGGCTCGAGCAGTACAGGTTTCCCTTCCAAAAATCCTTTCTTAAATGCCATTGAACCGGCAATTTTGAACGAGTGCTCATCCGAATCAACAGTGTGATAAGTTCCATCGAAAATTGTTACTCTCACATCGACAACTTCGTATCCAGCAAGCACTCCTCTTTGCATTGCTTCTTGAACTCCCTTTTCGACAGCTGGAATAAAACGTCCTGGAACTACACCGCCAACAACTGCATCAACGAATTCAAATCCCTTACCGCGCGGCAATGGTTCCAATTTTAAGTGAACGTGACCATATTGCCCTCTTCCGCCTGTTTGCTTCTTGTGCTTATATTCAGCATCAGGAACAACTGCTCGCATTGCTTCTTTGTATGGTATCTTTGGCTCTGTAAGTTCGACTTCCACTCCAAATTTTTGCTTCAACCGCTTCGTTACAATTAATAGGTGAAGTTCGCCCTGCCCAGCAATAATCGTCTGACTTAATTTCCCATCAACAGTAACAATGAATGTCGGGTCTTCTTCATGGAGTGAATGGAGTCCATTAGCAATTTTATCTTCATCGCCTTTTGATTTTGGTTTAATTGCCATACGAATTACCGGTTCGGGAAATTCAATTGGAGGATAGAGAACCGGGAATGAAGCGCTGCTGAGCGTGTTATTGATATGAGTATCTTTCAATTTCACAACAGCTCCAATATCGCCCGCATAGAGCTTCGGAACTTCTATACGTTCCTTTCCTCGCATCACATAAAGCTGTCCAATGCGTTCAGGTTTATTGTTCGATTGATTGATAAGGTCTAATCCTGGTACAATTTCTCCTGAATAAACCCGGAAGAATGAGAACTCGCCAACATGCTCTTCCGATACAGTTTTGAAAACAAAAAAAGATGGTTCTTTCGTTGTCGTTAAATCAACGGTAATTTCCTTCTTGTCGACAGGATTGATTGCTTTCACAGAACCGCGATCGATTGGAGAAGGACAGTATTGGGCGATAAATTGGAGCAACGGATTGATTCCAATTCCAAGCGCCGATGATGCACAAAATATCGGGAAGATTTTCCTTCCGACAAGCGCACGTTTAAGTCCGCTCTCTAAATCTGCTCCTTCAAGAGTGCCAGATTCAAAAAATTTGTTCATCAACTCTTCATCAGTTTCCGCAATTTTCTCGATAAATTCTTCGTGAAGTTGCGTTGCCTTTTGAACAAGGTCTGATGGAATTTCGGATTCAGTAAATTTTCCACTGCTATCTCGTTGAAATGTTAAAAGCTTCATACGAATTACATCAATTACGCTATCGAAAGGCAATCCTTCATTGACAGGAAACTGCGCTACGACAACGTCGTGACCAAATCGATCTTTTGCCGTCTCAACGACACGATCGAATGCAGCGTTTTCATTATCAAGTCTATTGACGACAAAAACTGCCGGGACGTTATATTTTTTTGCATGCTCCCAAACTATTTCAGTTCCAACTTCAACTCCCTCGACGGCTTTTAAGAGAACAAGAGCAAGGTCGGCAACGCGCAAAGCTCCAATAACTTCTCCGATAAAATCAGAATACCCTGGAGTATCGAGTATATTGATTTTTGTTCCTTGCCACTCGGTAAAAAGTAACGAGGTATTGATTGAAATTTTCCTCTCGATTTCATCCGGATGATAATCGGACAGCGTAGAACCGTCTTCCACGCGTCCCATCCTTGTTGTTGCGCCAGAGAGGAATAACAACGATTCCGTCATTGTTGTTTTGCCGGAACCGCCATGACCAATGAGAGCTAATGTTCGAATTTTGTCAGCGGTATATTCTTTTGCTACTGTTTTAGACAAGGCATCATCTCCTAAACATTTTAATGTTCAAAAACTTTTTTGGATAAAGGATTGATTTAAGTATTACTATCTGGTTGTCACTTACCAAAAATTGAGCTTAAACGGCTCAAGACATTACTGAAGACTGAACTTACACGAGTAAATGGTTCTTCAAGAATTCTGATAATATGATCTTCAAAATATACCACATTATCGACAATGTGCCGCATAGAAACAAAAACGCCGTGCGCCATCGTAACCTGATCATCAACTTTTGTGACAATGGCGCGCACTTTTTCTGAAGCGACATTGAGATTTTCCAGCAGTGGCTTTAGCCGAGAACTAACTTCATTGAGTTCGGTTTGGATAAGCTCCAAAACAGTCTTAAGTCGTAGAAGCACCACAATAAGATAGATGCAGAGCGCTGATACACTTAAAAGTGCGACGACAGTTACTATTTGAATAAGAGTTTCCACAGTATGGTCCCTTTCCTCTCGTGTAAATTTACGACAGTGCGCTTATGCTTTCTTTTCACCTTTTGCTCGGGCGTCATTGAGAACTCTTTCGGCATCGCCCATAATATCGCCAGCTCGACGGCGAGCATCATCAATCAACGAAGCTGCTTTTTCTTTCCCTTCATTGATAATATCAACTGCTTTTGTTTTTGCTCTGCTTACGTATTCTTGCGCATCGCCAGCAATATCGGTTGCTTTTTCACCGATATCGGCTCGTAATTCTTTTCCTGATTTTGGCGCGTAGAGTAGAGCAAGCGCCGCTCCTACCATACTGCCGGTAATAAACCCAATGATGAGTCCTTTTGCCATTCCATTATCTTGTGCCATAACGACCTCCTTAAAAAAATTTGTGATTCAATTTAATGAATTAAATAAACGGGGGCTTGATGAAATAAGCTCACTGCAGCCCCTCATTACTTTAACGGATCTTCTTTTTATGGCGCATCTTCCGTAAACGTTTTTTACGTTTGTGTGTTGCCATTTTATGTCTTTTACGTTTTCGCCCACAAGGCATAACGAACGTCTCCTTTCATTTAATGAATGTTATTATCGTTTCAAAAATATTTTTTTTCTCACTCCATTGTGCTCGATGGAATACCACCGATGTTTTTCAAATTATCATTCACAGCTTGCTTCATCTCTTTCGACACTTTGAAGTAAGGAACATAATGCTCTCCTACAGGCACTTGTTCGCCAGTACGAGGATTCCGCGCCATTCGTCCTTTCCTTTTTTTAACTTTGAAGCTTCCAAATCCACGAATCTCGATATTCTTTCCTTCCTTCATTGCATCAATGACCGATTGTATAAATCCATCTACCACCGCTTCCGTTTCTACTTTCGTTAGTCCTGTTGCCGATGCAATTTTATCCACGATGTCTGCTTTTGTCACAGTATCTCCTCTTACGTGTTATGGAACAAATTTGTATTGAAGAATCGGTTGATCTAGAATTTTATTTTGAAGCCGTGAAACTTCTGAAGCTGCATCTCCCATAACACGCTCTAAAAATGATGTCCTTTTCTTTTCCTTTACTACATTTGGTTTACCAACAATTCCACTAAGGTGTGCGGCAATGGAAATAGCATCCTCGAATGTTCCAAGCGTATCCACCAATCCAATTGCGTAAGCTTGCTTTCCCGTAAACACACGACCATCGGCATTTTGCAAAACCTTCTGGCGAGGAAGTTTTCTCTCCTCTACAACGACGTCGACAAATTGATTATAAACATCGCCGATAAGATAGTTAAAGTATTTTTCCTCTTCATCCGTCAACTTACGAAATGGCGAACCTGCATCTTTCATTTTTCCGGATTTGACCGTAGTTTCATCTACGCCGATCTTGTTCATAAGTTCTTCAAAGTGAACAAAATTCATTATCACACCGATGCTTCCCGTTAACGTACCCGGATTTGCTACAATTCGTGTCGCGCCACAGGAAACATAGTACCCGCCGCTTGCTGCCACAGAGCCCATTGATACAACCACTGGCTTTTGCTCTCGTGTCTTCTTTACCTCTTCATAAATTTCCTGACTTGCCGCAACGCCTCCGCCTGGCGAATCAACTCTTAACACAATAGCTTTTACGGAACGATTTTCACGAAATTTCTTTAATTGCCTTACAATCTCATCTGAGGTAACGATTGTTTCCTTCAATTCGATGACTGCGATCTTACTTCCTGATGTCGAGAGCGAATCATCTTCTTTTCCACCAACCAGCATTGAAAATACTGCCACTACAACGAGTATTCCAATGATTACAACCGCTCCGATTATTCCTAAAACCCACTTTGTTGTTTTTGACATTGCCATAGCAACTTTATTCCTTCACCATCTGCATCTAATGTCTTATTTTGCAACAAGTTATGAAATAGAGGTTGCAAAGTCAATGAAACAAAAAAAATAAAAAATAACTACGAGACAAATTCAGCAAAGGCTTACTGATTATTTTCTGCAAGAAATCGTTCAGCATCGATGGCTGCCATACAACCTGTTCCCGCTGCGCTAATTGCCTGCCGATACTTTGGGTCAGCAACATCGCCAGCAGCAAATACTCCAGGGATATTTGTTTCGGTACTATGAGGTTTAGTCTTAATGTATCCAGCGGAATCAAGTTCCAGTTGTCCATCGAACAATTTTGTGTTCGGTTGATGTCCGATTGCAATGAACAATCCTTCACAAGCAAAATCTTTTACTTCGCCTGTTTTCACATTCTTCACTCTTACGCCTGTCAATCGCTTCTGACCGTTCATCGTTGTACCGAGCGCTTCAACGATAATGCTATCCCACAGAAAATCTATTTTAGGATTTTTCCTTGCACGTTCCTGTATAAGTTTAGATGCGCGTAGTTCACTCCGACGATGAATAACCGTAACGCGAGACGCGTGTCGCGTTAAGTAAAGAGCTTCTTCGAGCGCTGTATCGCCGCCGCCAACTACCGCAACGTGTTGATCTTTGAAAAAGAAACCATCGCAGGTCGCACAAGCTGAAACACCAGCTCCCATATATTCCTTTTCTGATGGCAAGCCCAAAAATCTTGCTGTAGCTCCAGTTGCAATAATCACAGCCTCGGCAGAATAATTTGTTCCATCTGCAACAATTGTAAAAGGGCGTTTTAAAAAGTCAACTGACTCAACTGTTTTGAAAACTGCTTCTGCTCCAAATTTAGTCGCCTGTTTGCGAAGCAAGTCCATTAGCTCAGTCCCTGAAATTCCATCGGGAAATCCAGGGAAATTTTCCACATCCGTAGTTACTGTAAGTTGACCGCCCGGCTGAATGCCTTCGAAGACAAGTGGATTTAACAATGCACGTCCTGCATATATTGCAGCAGTCAATCCAGCAGGTCCCGAGCCAAGGATAATAATTTTTCTGTGTTGAGGATTTTCCATAATTCTTTACCCGAATATTTTTATGGTTAGATGCAATGCTAAGTTACAACGATGTTTTAGCTATTGTAGAAATTATATGAACCTTAATAATTTATCAAGCACATTTTTCAACGAAAAATCTAACGCTCTTAATCCCAGATTATGCATTAGAAACTTGCAAAGGCTATTGCTTCAATACGTCTTAACTGTACCTTCACTACCAGTCCATAAGGTACCTCGAAACTACAGCTACAAATATCTGCAAAAACTTGCGTTATCTTCTTGAAACAAAACTACCAGGTTATTTACTCTGTCTGTTCTTTTCTCGCTAAAAAGCTCTCGCCTCAAACAGAATTTTGTGCGGAAGCTTCGTTTACCTCGTTTTACGTACCCCATTTT
>Ga0208825_1001881_pt1 | contig 14885 bp, 18 predicted proteins | sample AD_UKC113_MetaG_FD_184450 | JGI IMG/M metagenome (GOLD analysis project Ga0208825, IMG submission 184450) | Active sludge microbial communities of municipal wastewater-treating anaerobic digesters from Hong Kong - AD_UKC113_MetaG (SPAdes)... | ecosystem: Engineered > Bioreactor > Anaerobic >...
CACGAGGCGGTGGGAAAGGCGGTCCTGCGCTGCCTCAGGCGGGGATTGACTCTTGAGGAGCTGAGCATCGAAGAGTACAAGAAAATTTCACCCCTGATAGACGAGGATGTCTACGGGTTCATCAGCCTGGACCGCTGCGTCAGGGCGAGGCGCGTCACCGGCGGACCTTCGCCGGAGACCGTAATGGAAGCCATCACCAGGGCCAGGCAGCGGCTGGCCGGTGAAATGCTCTAGCCGGCTTTTGGACGCCCGGTTCTGTCGGGAACCCCGGTTTTTACAGTATGTTTTTAATGTTTACGGATTCTTTTTCGGGGATGTGTTTGATCATCAACTTCAATTCGGACAGTTGTCCCCGGGAGAGCGCGGTGTTTTTTGTTGCGACGTACTCCTTGACCTTGGCCATGGAGAATTCGATATTGTCGATTTCCTGGTGGTCCAGAACGGTGGGCCACCATTTCGATTTTTTATCCCAGATTTTCTCCAGTTCGGCAGTTTGCGCGTAGGCCATGTCCCACTGGTTTCTTTCAAGCCCCCGCTCTATTTGTTCGATATTTTGCAGCAGCTCTCCGGCGGACGCCGTCAACATGTGATTCGTCCAGAAACCCAGCGATATTACCGCCGCAAATATGATAAGCAGAACAGCCAGCACTCTCATAAATCGAAACTCCCCCTGCGATAGAATGTAGCAGAAGTCATACCGCTTTGGACTTGACCTGATAAAACAGTTTCCCCTCGGTGTCGAGGCTTGCGAAGAGCACTTCCTTGAAGCTGTTGACGCCGAATTTCTTCAGTTCCGATGCCAGCCATTGCGCGTCCAGATTTATTTTGGCCAGGTTTTTGTGGAACACGTAGCCGTCGATGATGAGCGTTACCGGCAAACCCTCGTACCCGGTGGGCAAATTCATGTCCGCGGGAACGACGGGCCTTTTTTGAGATTTCGGTATCACGCTCAGTTCGCCGCTGGTTTCCAATATGGCGAATTCCACGTCGGCTATGTTGGGCATGTTTTTGGCTCTCAACTGTTCCAGCAGGTCGTTGATGTTGTAGCGCAGCCGGGAGAGCTCCTTTTCGACTATCTTTCCGTTTTCAATCAGCACGCTGGGGGCGCCGCAGATGATCCCCCTGGCCCGCTCGCTTTTCAAGGAAATATAGGACAGCGCAACTTGAGCCACCAGCAGGGTAAAAATCGGCAAAAGGCCGCTGAACAGCGGGACTCCGGTATTTTCCATGGGGATTGCCGCCAGGGCCGACAGCATGATTACGATTACCAATTCGTAGGGCTGCAGCTGCCCCACCTGCCTTTTCCCCATCAATCTCAGCCCGACCACTACCAGGGCAAACAAGATAAGGGTGCGTATAATTCCGAGTACCATATAGCACCTCTCCATGCTGTATTTTTTTTATTATCTGACGGTATTTTAAATTTATGTAACGGTTTTCGCCGCCTGGCCGTTGCCGCTGCAAAAAACAATCCGGAATAAAATTCTGCATGCGGGGTACCAATATATCTGCAAAAAATTGTGAGGAGGGTTACCGGTGACAGTAGCTTCGCAGGTAAAACAAACGCTTGCCAGCCTGAAGAGCGCCCAGGCGAACCTGGAGTCCTTTGCTCTCCAGACCCAGAACCAGCAGGCGAAACAGCTTTTTACCAACGCCGCGATGCAGGCAAAGGCCATTGTCGATTCACTGGAGCCGAGGGTCAGCCAGCTCGAGAACGAAGAGCCCCAGTACAAAGGTTTTTAAACCGCCGGAATAATTTCGGGGCAGAGGTGCAGGCAGGTATGACCGTGGGAGCGCAGGTCAAACAGACTCTGGCCGGCCTTAAAGGTGCGCGGGCCGCCCTGGAGAACTTCGTTGCGGTTGAAGAAAACCCGGAGGCGAAGGCCGTCTTGAGCCGCAATCTGCACAAGGTCGGCCGCGTCATCGCGGATATGGAAAAAAGGCTGGCTGTCTTGGAATTTGAGGAACCGCAGTATAAAGGCTTCTAGCATTTTTAGAAGGAGAAATCCGAATGCCCGATTGGTTTAGCGTCTTGCTCCGTTCCGCCGGCTTGTTCGCACTCACCCTGTTTCTTGCCCGTCTGATCGGGAAAAGGCAAACTGCCCGGATGACCTTTTTCGATCTGGTGACCTGCATGGTCATCGGGGTGACGGCCGCCGTCATTTCTTTGAACCTGGCCGGAAACCCGGCCGATGGATTGATTGTCCTGGCGGTTTGGACCCTGTTCCCGGCGCTGATTTATGTTTTGGCTATGAAATTCAAAGCCGTAAGGGACATCGTTCAGGGCAAGGAAACGGTCCTGATCAACCACGGCAAGGTTCTGGAAGACAAATTGCTGGAAGCCCGTCTTACGCCTGAAGATTTGTTGAGCCAGTTGCGCCGGAAAAACGTATTCAATTTTGCCGATGTGGAGTTTGCCGTGCTCGAACCCGGCGGAGACGTAAGCGTGCTTCTCAAAAAGGACAGGCGGCCCCTCACCGCCAGGGCGGCGGGTTTAAGCGCCGGTCAGGAAAGCGCGCCCCAGACGGTTATGCTTGACGGGATCATTATGGACGAACCGCTCGCGGCTATGGGACTGAACCGGGGCTGGCTGCATGCCGAACTGGAAAAGGCCGGGGTGGCGCCTGAAAACGTCTTTATCGCCCAGGTGGATTCCGCGGGGCAGCTGTACCTCGACCTGTTCGACGACGCTGTGCAGGCGCCCAAACCCAAAGTCAAGGAGCTGACTTTCGCCACTCTGAAAAAATGCCAGGCCGACTGCGAACTGTACGCTTTGAGCACAAAGCAGCCGGAGGCGAAAAAGATGTACGGGAAATCGGTGGAGACGCTTTCGGAAGTGATCCGGGAACTGGAGCCGTTGCTGAAGAGGTAAGGGGTGTGTAAAACTGTCCAACAAGAAGAAGAAGAAACTGACTCCGGCGCAGCAGCAGTACCATTCCTTTTCTAAAGCGAGGGAGCCCCGGCGGCCGGTTCTGCTGAATGTCGCCAGGGCGTTTTTGGCGGGGGGGGCGATCTGCCTGCTCGGCCAATTCATTCAGGATTTTTTTCTCTGGAATTTCAATTTTACGGAAAAGACGGCGGGAGACCCGACAGTCGCCGTATTGATTCTGCTCTCGACGGCCCTTACCGCCGCAGGGGTGTATGATCATATCGCCCAGTGGGCCGGCGCCGGAACGGCAGTGCCGGTAACCGGGTTCGCCAATTCCATCGCTTCGGCGGCCATCGAACACCGGAGCGAGGGATATGTGCTCGGGGTGGGGGCGAGTATGTTTCAGCTGGCGGGTTCGGTAATTGTTTTCGGTGTTTTTGCAGCCTTTCTGGTCGCCCTCGTCAAAACGGCGTCGGCGCTGCTGGGAGGGGCCTAGCATGCAGCACGGACGTCAAACCTGGGTTTTCCCCGGCAGGCCCGTCATATTGTCCGCGGCGGCCGTCGGAGGACCTTTTGAGGCCAGGGGGCCACTGGCCGGGGATTTCGACATCCTGCACGGCGATTTGTGGCTGGGCCAGGACAGTTATGAAAAAGCGGAAAAGAAGATGCTGGAAGAGGCGTGTGAACTGGCGATAAAGAAGGCCGGTTTGCAGAAACAGGATATTCAGTTCTTTCTCAGCGGGGACCTGATGAATCAGATCATTTCCAGCAGCTTTGCCGCCAGAACTCTGGCGGTGCCCTACCTGGGCCTTTACGGGGCCTGTTCCAGTTCGATGGAGACTCTGGCCCTGGGTTCCCTGATAGTGGAAAGCCGGTCCGGCAAATATGTCCTCTGCGGTACCGTAAGCCACAACGCGACTGCCGAAAAACAGTACAGGTACCCCACTGAATACGGTTCCCAAAAGCCCCCTACCGCCCAGTGGACGGTTACCGGCGCCGGCGCGGCCGTCCTGGGCTCCGGGGGAGAAGGCCCCCGGGTTGTTTCGGCCACCGTAGGCAGGGTGGTGGATATGGGCGTGTCAGACCCTTTCAACATGGGCAGCGCCATGGCTCCGGCGGCTGTGGACACCATTGAGGCCCATTTCAGGGACCTGCGGATTTCTCCCGCCGATTACGATTTGATCGCCACCGGGGACCTGGGCAGGGTGGGCCGTGAGATTGCCGGAGACCTGCTGAAGAAGCACGGTCTGGAGATTCCGGAAGGAAAATTCATAGACTGCGGCCTGCTCATTTACAGCGAGGACCAGCCGGTGATGGCGGGCGGCAGCGGCTGCGGCTGCTCGGCCACCGTCGTCTACGGACACATATTGAACAGAATCAAAAAGGGAGAACTGAAGAAGGTTTTGATTGTCGCCACCGGAGCTCTCCTGTCCCCCCTCTCCTACCAGCAGAAGGAGAGCATTCCCTGCATTGCTCACGCCGTTTCCATTGAGGCGGACAGTCATAACCCGGTTTGAGGCCGCGGCCATTGCGGTCATTCGGCGTAACCGGCGGAGGTGGATTTTTGTGGAAGCTTATTTTTGGGCTTTTGTGGTCGGCGGGCTTATTTGCGTTGTCGGTCAACTGCTGATGGATGTAGGCAGGTTTACGCCGGCCCATACCATGAGTATTCTTGTGGTGTCGGGCGCCGTCCTGGGCGGTTTGGGCCTGTACGATCCCCTGATTGATTTTGCCGGCGCCGGCGCCACCGTCCCCATAACCAGTTTCGGGAACGCCCTGGTGCGCGGAGCGATGGCTGAAGCCGAGCAGGTGGGAATGATCGGCATCCTCACCGGGATTTTTGAAATTACCAGCGCGGGGATATCGGCGGCCATCATTTTCGGTTTTCTCGCCTCGCTGCTTTTCAAGCCGAGGGGATAGAGGAAGGGTGATACCGTGAAAGCCGTCCTGAAAGTCGTTGTTCTGTCTCTCGTCCTGCTGGCGGCGGCAGGTTGCGGCACGCTCGGCTCCGCCTTGAAGAAGCCGCAGCCGGACCAGCAACTGAGCCGGGACGAAAAACAGATCCAGGTTGATTTGGGGCTGGCCGAAAGAGCCAAAAGTGCGGCCGCAACCGTCAAAGGAGTCAGGGAGAGCGCCGCGGTGGCGCTCGGCGGGGACATTTCCGTCGCCATAAAAGTGAGCGGCTTTGACAGGCTGCGCTTGAAGCGGATTAAGGCGGAGGTTCACGACAGGGTGAAGGAATTGAACAAAGACTGCAATGTGCACGTAACGACCGACAAAAAAATTTTCAAGCAGTTGCGGCAGGTAGAGGAGCAGATAAAAGAGCCGCGGGAGAAATCGCTGACGGACATCCAAAAGAAGGTCGAAAAAATCAATAAGGATATTCAGGGCTGAAAAAGTCAGTCCTCAACCCGTGGAAGGCTGAGGACTTTTTCGCCGTCATTCAATAAGAGTAAAGGTCAACAACCCTTGAAAACCGCTTTCCGTTTGGTCAAAAAAGCTTCTAAGCCTTCTTGATAGTCACTGGTTAGTGAAGATTTAAGTACATTCCGCCGCTCGATCTCTAATTGGCGCTCCAAAAGAGTTAAGAACGCGTGATTTAAATTGACCTTCCCAGCGGCAAACGACCGGGTTGCCCCTGCGGCCAGCTGCTCAGCCCATTGTCTTGTAGCTTCCATAAGCCTGTCATGTTCTACAACCTTGTGAACCAGTCCCATGGCAAGTGCCTGTTCAGCATCATAAACGGGATCCAGGAAAATCATCTCGCTGGTCCTGGCAAAACCCACCATCAGGCCGAGAAACAAAGTGCTGCCCGAATCGGGCGTCAGACCCAGGCTTGTAAAAGCAAGTTTGAATTTCGCCAGCGCGGAAGCAATTCTCAGGTCGCAGGCGAGCGCCAGCGAAATGCCCGCTCCGCCGGTAGCCCCGTTTATGGCTGCCAAAACCGGCTTGGGCATTTTTCTGATATCCAGAATCACCCTGTGAAAGACGTCCAGGAGCTGGCGAATAGGCTTGTCCGGTTCGGTACCGGCGTATTCCTCAAAAGATTTGATGTCGCCTCCCGAGCAGAAAGATTTGCCGTTTCCGGTCAGTACAACAACACGGATTTCCCGGTCCTTTTCACAGATTTCCAGCGCTTTGGCCATGTCTTCGGCAATGCCTAAATTCAAAGCGTTGAAGCTGCCGGGCCTGTTTAAAAGGATCGTTGCTATGGGGCCTTCCTTGGTAAAAATAATATCCTTGAAACTCATTTTTCACCCCTCCTTTTTAATTTCAGAATATTTCTAACTATTAATTCACAGAACACCTCCTTTTTACAGGTTTTTCAATATTTATTTTACTGCAGATTGTTTATACAAAGATAATACGCATACAAACAAACGGTTCAAAAAATTATTCTATTTGTTTGGAAAGCTGATCAAGGACTTTCAGAAAAATCTCAAAATCTTCCCTGGAAAACTTCTCTTTAACCTCGCGATCGAACTTTTTGGCTATGTTTATTAATTCCGGCCCTTCCTTTTTGGCCTTCTCGGTTAAAAAGATGAGCAGGGACCGGCGATCGTCCGGGTCGTCCCTCCTTTCAACAAGTCCGCTGTGTTCCATCCGGTCTAAAATGCCGGTGAGAGTGGAGCCGTCTATGTTGGCGCATTTGGCCAGATCTTTAAACTTTGCTCCGTCGTTTTCCCAAAGCGTGTTCAAAACATAAAACTGTGACGCAGTAATATCATGGGAAGCCAGTTTGCTTTCATAGTAACGTTTTATATTTCGCACTGCTCTGTTTAATTTAAAACAAACGAACTCTGTAGGGCCGCAACCGTTAGTTTCTTTTTTCATAGAAAACGTCCTTTTTGATTTTATAAAAATTATTTGTATACAAACATTTTATATGAAACTCAGGTTTAAATCAATATTTCCAGATCTTTTTTGGGGGGGCAACTCAGCGGCCGTGCAGGGTCGGCAGGCCTTCGGCAGCGGCCGTATTTTTTTCGCCCGCGGCGACTGCCTTACTGGAGCCGGCCCTTTCGTAATAGGCGGCCAGGGCGGGAACCTGCACAATTTCCCGCTCCGGATAGCGCAGGGCGGTCAACTTGCCTCCCATAACGCAGCCCTGGTCGATGTTTATGGTGTTGTTGATAAATTTCGCTTCGGGAACCGGAGTGTGGCCGTAAACGATCAGCGCGTTTCCTCTGTATTCACCGGCCCAGTCCCGCTGTACCGGCAGGCCTTCATCCGTCACCTCCCCGGTGGCGTCGCCGAACAGACAGAAGTTTCTCACCCGCCCGTTCACCTTGCCGATCATCTCTTCTTTAATCCCGCCGTGGAGTGTTTCCAGCTCGCCGCAGCAGCCGTGGATGTCCCCGATGATGTCAAAGGGGCCGGGCAGAGAGACCACGTGGTTCAAGATTTCTATTTTGAATGCGGGATCATTCAGGTTTTCCTCCGAGAGGACCTGCACCTGGTCAAACCCCTCGTCCCCGGCAACTTTCAACGTGTGCCGGAGCATTTTCTGCATCCTGGCGATAACCGGGAGGATCACCCGGCGGTCCCGCCCCTTGTTCTGCAGCATGCACACTTCTTCCGGGATGTTGAATATCAGCAGGGCTACATGGAAACCGTGCTTTCTCCCCATGTTCAGAAGTCTGGTGCGCGCCCGGCGGGTAACGGCTGTTGAATCGGCCGCCGTAAAGCGGCCGAGGGACAGGCGGCGCTCTATGATGTGGTAGAAAAGCTTGAAAGCTTCCTTTGAGGCGCCGATACTGGCTTCAGAGTCGCTGACCAGCAGGCGGCACTTGTCCGAAGAAACTGTCTCCGTATCCTTGAAAAAACGGGAGGCAAAGGTGGACTTACCGCAGCCCGGCGGCCCGCACAAGACCAGGAGGGTGGTTCTGGGCAGCGAAATGCTTCCCATTTTTATGCCTCCGTGAATGAAATAAATTTTCACAAAACATGTGCGTTTTTACAGTTTGCTCTGACGGTCTTTGGTTTATTCCAGGCGGCGGAACTTTATCCGTTCCGTCCCCCGATTCAGGGCCGGCCGGGCAGGCCTGCCCGCGCCGCCGGCGCCCGGTCCCGCTTGCGCGGAACTGTTCAAAGCCGTTGCCGCTCCTGCGGTTGCAAACCAAAAGTTGCTACGTTTATCGCAGCGGCAATGTCTTGCCGGTTCCGGTCGTGTCAGGCAACAAACCGCCTGGCGAGGCGGTTTGTGTGCGGCAGGAATTATTCTTATTTCCCGTCCTTTTTCTTCTCGGAGAAGGGCATTGTGCCGGGGCTTACCGGGCAGGGGGCGCCGCCGATGGCCGGGCAGGGAGCGCCGGGTCTGACGCCGGGGCAGGTCACGCCGGGAGAAACCGGGCAGGCGAAGCCGGGTCCGAATCCCATGCCGGGTCCCGCGCCCGCACCCGGTCCCGGTCCGAGTCCCATGCCGGGGCTTACCGGGCAGGGAGCGCCGGGCCCCGGGCAGGTGACGCTGGCGGCAAACGGGCAGACAGCTCCGGGACGCGCCGCCGGACAGGTGTTTCCAGGTCCGGGAAGGGGTACGGCCTCAGTCCGGTAAGCGGCAAGAACCGTATTCCAGAACATGACTTCCCCAATTTCATCCTTCATACAAAGCAGGATTATCTGACGGGTGCATTCGTCCGGGGCCGCATCCGCCAGCCTGGAAAGGCGCCTTATCTGCATGAGTTCGATGCAGATTACCCTGTAAATTAAAGGAAGAGCCGCACTTGCGTTCATTTTCAATACCTCCACGATTATTTTGATTCATCCTGTTTCTTTTCTTTTTCACTTACCCCGAAGAAGCCGGGAACTCCGGGCGGGTCGACGGGGGGCGCGGTGAATGCCCCCGATATCATCCTGAGCAGATCGGCGGTCCGAAGTTCCTGTCCGGCCTTGTTCATGATTATGCACTTAAGCTGTTCCGACGGTATGCACTGCGCTATCTGCTCATAAAGGGCGGCTTCCATCTGTTCGCCTTCTATAAGCCTTGCCAGGGTTGCCTGGGGATCGGGGCAGCCTATTATGCCGTCCATATCGCCCATCATTACTCCAGCCGTTCCCGGTATACTCTCTTTCTTGATCTCCATGACAAAGGTCCTCCCGTTCTTTCTTATTTCGCTATATCATATGTAAGGCTGCCGGAGATGGTCACTGTTTCCTCCAGATGCATTTTTTTCACTGTGCGGGATACCGGGAAAAAACTGCTTGACACTTTTTCCGCAAATTTTGTATACTGGATAATAAGTTATATTCGGAAAAGGCCGTGAAGGGGACTAAAGGCCGAGTCGAGGGCTGCAGAGAGCCGGGTCAGCTGAAAACCGGCGCCTGTTCACCCGGCTGTACATCACCCCGGAGCCGCCGGCTGAAAGATTTTCGAGTAGGCTGTGCCGGGCCAGGCGCCCGTTACAACGCAGTGCCCGGAAAGGCACACTGAGGGGCTTTCGCTTGCATACGAGCGAGGCTAGCAGGGTGGTACCGCGCAAGGTTTCGACCTCTCGTCCCTGGCAGTTAAAAGTGGCTGCTGGCGGGAGGTTGTTTTATTTCTAAAAAATGAAGCCAGTATTCGGCAGAAAAACCGGGAACGGCCGAAAAACTCCGAAAAAGCTTTATTTTACAGTTTTTTAAAAACCAAAACAGGAATTACCGGTTTTTTGTTGTATTATTTTGAAAAATCGAATTTTTTGGGAGAGTGGGTTTATGATCATCTATCTGAACGGTGAATATGTGCCAAAAGAAAAGGCGGTTGTGTCGGTTTTCGACCACGGTCTTTTATACGGCGACGGTGTTTTTGAAGGCATCCGCGCCTATCACGGAAGGGTTTTCAAACTTGGTGAGCATATTGACCGCCTGTACGACGGGGCCAGGGCCATTGCCCTGGAGATACCCGTTTCGAAGGAAGAGATGCAGGAAATCGTGCTGGAAACGCTGCGGCGCAACAACCTGCGCGACGCCTATATCCGCCTGGTTGTCACCAGGGGCCCCGGCGATCTCGGCCTGGATCCGAAGAAGTGCCCCAAGCCTTTTGTCTTCTGCATTACGGCTTCCATTGTGCTCTATCCGGATGAAATGTACGAGAAAGGGCTGGAGGTGATTACCGTCTCGACGAGGCGCAACATACCTGTCGCCTGCAATCCCCGGGTCAAGTCCCTGAACTATTTGAACAACATATATGCGAAGATCGAGGCAAACCGGGCCGGTGTTCTCGAGGCGCTCATGCTGAACGCCGACGGTTACGTGGCCGAGGCCACCGGAGACAACGTTTTTATTGTGAAGAAAGGCGTTCTTATAACTCCGCCTCCCTTTGTCGGGATACTCGAGGGAATTACCCGCAACGCGGTAATGGACCTTGCCCGTGAGAGGGGGATTCCCGTTGAGGAAAAACTGTTTACCCTTTTCGACGTTTATACCGCTGACGAAGTGTTTCTCACCGGCACCGCCGCCGAGGTTATTCCCACCGTCAAGGTAGACGGCCGGGTTATCGCCGACGGACGTCCCGGCGTAATTACCAGGCAGTTGAGGGATGCTTTCCATGAGCTTACCAAGGCGGACGGCCCCCTTATTTATCCCCGGGAGGCTGTCTGCTCCGCGAAATAGAATATTCTTTAAATTCATACGGGCGAAATCAGGCCGGCCGTGTCCGGCCTTTTCTCATACCTGATCCCCGACGTCCGGTTCCGTATAACCACCATATAAAAAAGGAGGAATAAAACGTGCGCAGCGATGTAATGAAAAAAGGCGTGGAAAAAGCTCCCCACCGGTCCCTTTTTAAGGCGCTCGGTTACATCGACCGGGAAATGGAGCAGCCTTTGATCGGAGTGGTGAACTCTTTTAACGAAATAGTACCCGGCCATATTCACTTAAATGATATAACGGAGGCGGTCAAAGCCGGAGTGCGCACCGGCGGGGGCACTCCGGTCGAATTTCCGTCCATCGGCGTATGCGACGGCATTGCCATGAACCACGCCGGCATGAAATACTCCCTGGCCAGCCGGGAACTGATTGCCGACAGCATCGAGGTGATGGCGGAGGCCCACCCGTTCGACGGGCTGGTGCTGGTTACGAGCTGCGACAAGGTGGTGCCCGGGATGCTGATGGCGGCCGCCAGGCTGGACATTCCGGCCATAGTCGTCAGCGGCGGCCCGATGCTGGCCGGAAGGTATAAAGGAAAGGACGTGTCGATAAGCAACCTTTTTGAAGCGGTCGGCAGGGTGTACGCGGGTACCATGACCGAGGAGGAGCTGCACGAGCTCGAGGAGGCGGCGTGTCCCGGCTGCGGCTCTTGCGCCGGAATGTTTACCGCCAACTCGATGAACTGCCTGACCGAGGCTATCGGTATGGCCCTCCCGGGCAACGGGACGATACCGGCGGTTACCGCCGCCCGGCGCCGCCTGGCCAAAATGACCGGAATCAAAATCGTGGAACTGGTGCGGAAAGGCATCCGCCCGTCGCACATTATGACCGAGACGGCCTTTAAAAACGGACTTGCCGTCGACATGGCCCTGGGCTGCTCGACCAATACCGTCCTCCACCTGCCGGCCATTGCCTCGGAGGCGGGAGTGGAGATAAACCTTGACGACATCAACTTCATCAGCGAGCGGACGCCCAACCTCTGCAAGCTCAGTCCCATGGGGCCGGTTTTCCTGCAGGACCTGGACGAAGCCGGGGGAATTCAGGCGGTGATGGCGGAACTGGCCAAAAAGCGCCTGATCGATCCGGACGCCCTTACCGTCAGCGGCACCGTCGCCGAGAATATTCGCGGCAAAGAGGTGCTGCGCAGGGATGTTGTCCGCAGCGTTGAAGACCCGTACAGTGCGACCGGCGGCATCGCGATCCTGCGGGGCAACCTGGCTCCGGACGGGGCGGTTGTGAAGAAAGCGGCCGTAGCCGCCGAAATGCTGAGGCACAAAGGGCCGGCCCGCGTTTTTGAATCCGAGGAAGAAGCCGTTCAGGCCATTGCCGCCCGTAAGATCAACAAGGGCGACGTAATCGTCATCCGTTACGAGGGGCCCAAGGGCGGTCCGGGGATGAGGGAAATGCTCACCCCCACCTCCGCCGTGGTGGGCATGGGGCTGGATAAAGACGTGGCCCTGCTGACGGACGGGCGGTTTTCGGGAGCGACCCGGGGCGCGTCCATCGGCCATATTTCCCCCGAAGCGGCCGAGGGCGGCCCCATAGCGGTGCTGAGAGACGGAGACATTATCGAGATTGACATGCTGAACAATTCCTTGAGCGTTGCGCTCAGCAGCGCGGAAATAAACGCCCGGCTGAAAGACTGGACGCCTCCCGAACCGAAGGTAAAGAAAGGATATCTTGCCCGCTATGCCCGCAGCGTGACATCGGCGAGCACGGGTGCGATAATCAGGAAGGAAGAAAAATAAAATGGCCAAAAAGGAATTGTCCGGGGCGCAGATCCTGGTTAAAAGCCTGGAGGCCGAAGGGGTCGATACCATATTCGGCTACCCCGGGGGGCAGGCTTTGCCGATATATGACGCCCTGTACGACGCCGACATCAGGCACATACTGACCAGACACGAGCAGGGGGCGGCCCACGCCGCGGACGGTTACGCCCGCGCCACCGGGAAGCCGGGGGTGTGCCTGGCCACTTCCGGTCCGGGCGCCACCAACCTTGTCACCGGTATCGCCAACGCCTACATGGATTCCGTGCCCGTGGTGGCCGTCACCGGCCAGGTCCCGCGGCGCCTCCTGGGGAGGGACTCCTTTCAGGAGGCGGACATCGTGGGCATTACCATGCCCATTACAAAACACAGCTATCACGTGGAGGATGTCTCCGAACTGGCGCAGGTGGTTAAAGAAGCCTTTCATATCGCCACAACCGGCAGGCCGGGACCGGTGCTGATCGACCTGCCCTCGGATATTTCCCTGTCAAAGATCGAGTACCGGGAGCCGGAGGAGATCTGCCTGCCGGGCTACCGGCCGCCGGCGGACGCCGATCCGGAGCAGGTAATCCGGGCCGCCGGAGCCATTGCCGGGGCGGAGCGGCCGGTCATTTACGCCGGCGGGGGCGTGGTCATTTCCGGCGCCCATGAAGAACTGCTCCGCTTCGCGGAACTGCTGGCGGCGCCCGTCTGCACCACTTTGATGGGCCTGGGCAGCTTCCCCGGGAATCACCCGCTGTCCCTCGGCATGCTCGGAATGCACGGAACCAAGTACGCAAACTACGCCGTAACCGAGTGCGACCTCCTCATCGCCGTCGGCGCCCGCTTTGACGACCGCGTTACCGGAAAACCGGAGACGTTTGCGCCGGAGGCCAAGATCATTCACATAGACATAGATCCGGCGGAAGTAGGGAAAAATGTTCGGGTAGACATTCCCGTTGTGGGCGACGTGAAGAGAGTCCTGAACCAGCTTCTGGCGGTCCTCCAGCCCCGTCTGGGGGAAGCCTGGAAGAAGAAAATCGAGCACTGGAAAAAAGAGTATCCTCTGACGTACTGCGAAAAGGGGGAGTTGAAACCCCAGGAAATCATAAGGGAAATTTACAACCTCACCGGGGGCGACGCCCGGATTACCACCGAGGTCGGCCAGCACCAGATGTGGACCGCTCAGTATTACACCTTTACCAGGCCGCGCTCGTTTATCTCCTCCGGCGGGCTGGGGGCCATGGGTTTCGGCATGCCGGCGGCAATCGGCGTCCAGGTGGGCTGTCCGGAAGAAGTGGTCTTCGACGTAGCGGGCGACGGAAGCATCCAGATGAATATCCAGGAGCTTTGTACGGCGGTGAACTACGAGCTTCCGATCAACGTGGCCATTATAGACAACGGCTACCTGGGCATGGTCAGGCAGTGGCAGGAGTTGTTCTACAACCGCAGGTACTCCCAGAGCGAGTTGAGAAACCCGGACTTCGTCAAGCTGGCCGAGGCCTACGGCGCCGAAGGCATCAGGGTGACGAAGCGGGCCGGGGTGGCTCCTGCGCTGGAACAGGCGATCCGTTCCAGCAAGCCGGTGATGATCGATTTTATCGTGGACAGGGAGGAAAACGTTCTTCCCATGGTCCCGCCCGGCGGCTCGCTGAGCAAGATGATCGGATAAGAATGGAGGTGCTTTTATGACACACACACTTTCAGTGCTGGTGCACAACACCCCGGGAGTGCTGGCGCGGATAGCCGGCCTTTTCAGCAGGCGGGGTTTCAACATCGACAGCCTCGCCGTGGGAAGGACGCACGACCCCACGGTTTCGAGAATGACCATCGTGGTGGAGGGTGACGACCAGATCCTGGAGCAGGTCACCAAGCAGCTTCATAAGCTAATCGACGTCATTAAGATCAGCGACATAACCAAGGACGTCTATGTCGACCGGGAACTGGTGATGATCAAGGTCCACGCCGAAGCTGCGGCGAGAGCCGAAATCATGCAACTGGTGGATATTTTCCGCGCCCGGATAGTGGACGTGGGACGCAAGAGTTTGACGATAGAGGTGACGGGAAACGAGGGCAAGATCAACGCCTTTGAGGACTGTCTGCGGCCCTTCGGTATCAAGGAACTGGTCAGAACGGGCAAGATCGCCATGCTGCGGGGCCTCAGATCCAGTTCTGTGGATAAAGAAAACAGCCATAAAGAGGAGGATGTTGACTAATGGCAAAAGTTTACTACGACCAGGATGCAGATCTGAATTTGCTTAAAGGCAAGAAAATCGCAATCATCGGGTACGGCAGCCAGGGGCACGCCCAGGCGCAAAACCTCCGGGACAGCGGGCTCGAAGTGGTCGTCGGCCTGCGCAAGGACCTGCCGGACTGGCAGAAGGCCGAGGCCGACGGGCTGAAAGTGACGACCGTGCCTGAAGCGGCGGAAGCCGGAGACGTCATTCAGATCCTGGTGCCCGACGAAATCCAGGCCGCTCTGTATAGGGAGGAAATCGAGCCGTATCTCAAAGCGGGCAACGCCCTGATGTTTTCCCACGGCTTCAACATTCACTTCGGTCAGATCGTGCCGCCGGAAAACGTCGACGTGTTCATGGTGGCGCCCAAAGGGCCCGGCCACCTGGTGCGCAGGATGTACGTGGAGG
>Ga0208825_1001885_pt1 | contig 14867 bp, 16 predicted proteins | sample AD_UKC113_MetaG_FD_184450 | JGI IMG/M metagenome (GOLD analysis project Ga0208825, IMG submission 184450) | Active sludge microbial communities of municipal wastewater-treating anaerobic digesters from Hong Kong - AD_UKC113_MetaG (SPAdes)... | ecosystem: Engineered > Bioreactor > Anaerobic >...
CATATTCGTACTCCCGCACTTCGGCAATCATAATTTTTTCGTGGTGCGTCGGTTTGGTATACTCCTCCACGTTCAGCAACTCCTCATACAGCTTCTCACCCGGCCGCAGCCCCGTGAACCGTATTTGTACCTCTTTGTGCCCCGAAAGCCCGATCATCTTCTTGGCCAGATCCACAATTTTCACCGGCTTGCCCATGTCAAACACGTAGATCTCGCCACCTTTGCCCATCGAGCCCGCTTCCAGCACCAGCTGACACGCCTCGGGAATCGTCATGAAATAACGGATGATTTCCGGATGCGTCACCGTCACCGGCCCCCCGTTGCGTATTTGCTCTTTAAACAGCGGAATCACCGAACCGTTCGACCCCAGCACATTGCCGAAGCGCGTGGTAATGAATTGCACCCGTTGTCCTCCCTGCCGCTGCAGGTACTTGGCCAGCGACTGAATATAAATCTCGCAAATCCGCTTCGAGCACCCCATTACGTTCGACGGGTTCACCGCCTTGTCCGTCGAAATCATCACAAACTTTTCCACACCGTATTCCACAGCCAGGTCGGCCACGATCTTCGTCCCCAACACGTTCGTCTGAATCGATTCCGACACGTTCTCCTCCATCATCGGCACATGTTTGTAAGCCGCCGCATGAAAAATATACTGCGGGCGCGTCTCCTCAAAAATCCGTTTCATCCGCGAACCATTCGCCACATCCGCCACAAAAATCTGCGTATCCACCTCACACCATTTCTCCTTCATCTCCAGCCGCATATCGTTCAACGGCGTCTCCGCCTGATCCACCAAAACAATCGTGTACGGATTAAAAACCGCCACCTGTCGCACAATCTCGCTGCCGATGGATCCCGCCGCACCCGTCACCATCACCCGCTTCCCCTCAATGTGCGAAGCAATGTGCTGCATATTTATCCGTATCGGTTTGCGCGGCAGCAAATCCTCTATCTCGATCTCCCGCAACTGCGACTTCCTCGTCAGTCCCCCCGTCAAATCGCTCAGCGGTGGCGTGGTCAGCAACGTAATGTTCCTTTCGAAAAACCGGTCGAGCAGCGGCGTGTTCATCACCTCCTCAATCTTTTGAGGCGACACAATCACCGTATCCACCCCCTTTTTCTCCATCACGTCAAACATCCTGTCGTCGTTGGCATACACATTCACCCCCATCAGCGTTTTCCCTATCATCGGCACTTCGTCAGAAATAAACCCCGCAACGCGGAAATTAAATTCGGGATTGCCGTTCAGCGAGCGCGCAATGCTTATGCCCCCCTCTTTTGTGCCGTAAACAAACACATTCTGCAATGCTTTAGACTGATGTGTTATGTATTCGTAAAACTCCTTGATGCAAATTCGCGAAAACACCATCAACATCATGTTGAGCACATAAGTAGAGAAAAACAGCGTTTCCGAAATGCCGAATGAAGGATGACGAAACGAGAACGTTTTCAGCAGAATATACGACAGGCCATAACCCAACGTAAGTGAATAAAGGATCTTCAGCAAGTCGGTAAAAGCCGAGAAACGCAAAATTCCGCTGAAGGTGCGAAACACCATAAAGAAGATCACGTTGAACACCACCAGCACCAGGGTAATCCAAAACCCCTCCATGCGCACGTTCGTACTGAATCCGTCGAAGCCGTAACGCAAGAAATACGTCAGCAGGCATGAGAAAGCAATGATAGCCACGTCAATAACCAATATTGAAAAACGCGACAAAACCCTGTTCGACAGGTACTCTCCAATTAACTTTTTCATTTGCGCTTCTCTAATCTTTTACAAATATAAAACAAAAATTAATATCGTACACCAAACGGAGGATGAATTTCGGGGTTAGAAAATAGAGAATAGTCATTAATACATATTCCTAATGACGCCGGCAACGCGTTCGATATCCTTGTCGGTGAGGGTAGGTCCCGAAGGCAGACAGAGCCCGTCGTCGAACAACCTCCCTTCAGTATTGTCACCGTAATAGGGACAATCGGCAAACACCGGCTGCAGGTGCATCGGCTTCCACAACGGACGCGTTTCGATATTTTCTTCTTCCATTTTCAAACGCAACTCTTCCCGAGTGAACCCGGCTTCTTGTGGATCGATGACGATGCACGTCAGCCAGTAATTCGAATTGAAATCGCTGTTAGGATTGGTATGAAAGGTAATTCCGGGCAGATCGTGCAGGAGCGTTCGGTACAGCTGATTAATTGCTCTCCTTCGGGCAATGTGCTCTTCCAGCACATACATCTGTCCGCGTCCGATGCCCGCGCAAATGTTGCTCATCCGATAATTGTAGCCAATGTGCGAATGCTGATAGTGTGGCGCGTTGTCTCGTGCCTGTGTGGCGAAGAATTTCGTCCGCTTCGCCTCCTCTTCGGTGCGGCACACCAGTGCACCCCCACCCGAGGTAGTGATCATCTTGTTGCCGTTGAACGACAAGCAGGCAAATTCTCCAAATGTGCCGCATTTCTGTCCCTTGTATTCCGCACCCAGCGCTTCAGCCGCATCCTCCAGCACCGGGATATCGTATTCGTCGGCAATGGTCAAAATCGCATTCATCCTTGCCGGCATACCGTACAGATGCACGGGAATAATCGCTTTCGGCTTCTTACCCGTTTTGGCGATACGGTCTTCGATGGCTTCCCGCAGCAATCGGGGCGACATATTCCACGTATCCGGTTCGCTGCCCACGAATACCGGTTTTGCACCCTGATACGCAATCGGGTTGGCCGAAGCCGAAAAAGTAAAACTCTGGCAGATCACCTCGTCGCCCTGCGTCACTCCCAGCTGCACCAATCCCAGGTGAATAGCCGCCGTGCCCGCACTCAGCGCCACAATATGCTTGTCCTCACCCAAGTAATTCTCCAGGTCTTTCTCAAAACCATCCACATTGGGACCCAATGGCACTACCCAGTTCGTGTCGAAAGCCTCTTGTATAAAGTCTTGCTCTTTTCCTCCCATGTGAGCGAGAGAGAGCCATATACGTTGTTCCATTATTATTCAATATTTTCTATAAGCATTTGGGCTTTTGTATTTAAATCGCCATGTTTTTCTAACAATAGCTTGGTTAATTTTTTTTCGTTATTCGACTTTATCTCGGGAACACGTTTTCGTGACAATACAATCCGCCCACACACACGATGAATGTCAATTCCTGGCTTATGAATCAATTCATTTAAGGTATTCATGATTTGTTTTACCGCTTGTTCGAAATCAGAACCTTTTAATTCGACAAGGCGTAAAGTATCGTCGTCCCTTGTATATAATCCATAATCACATTTTTTCTCTTTTGAGCTTTTCATGATGCCTTCATCAATCCTGTACACTGCAATTTCCATATCATGAATATTCTCTCCTTTATATTTCGACTTACCTCCTTTCGGGTCTTTCAGCACAACAATTTTCCTCTTGTCTTTACTCTCGATATATGCATTGTCGTTATACTTCTCATCAAACTTCATACTTCAGATTTGTTAACTTATCAAATTCCCTATTTAGTTGACGTGATAGCTCATCTATCTTTTCCGCTCTGATTTGTTTTTCTTTTTCGTCGATGATGGATACGATTTTCCCATTTTTCACGAACCATGCGCCAATCTCATCAAAATCCACCCAATATTTTTGAGGTATGATTTTAGCGGCTTTTTCTTTTTTTTGTTTCCCTACTTCGGCCGCATAAAGCAAATTGTTCAGCGAAGTCAGGATGTAGGGACTGTGCGTAGTAATGAAAATGCTGTGCTTCTTATGAGTATTATGGATCGAATCCATGAGGTTGTTCATCAAATCATGTTGGGAAGCGGGATATAGATTTTCTTCAGGTTCTTCCAGAAAGATAGTGGAAAAATTAGGTTTCGACATTTTTTCAACAAGTTGTGCATTGATTTTCTCTATATCGAAATTTTTGTTATCTTTTCCAGATTTCAACAGGTCATTAATCGTAGCACTCAGTTTTCTGTATATAGTTTTGTCTTTGATGCTCATTTTCTCCTTTTCTTCATACATACCTTTTGTCACAAACTTCATAATCACCAAAAGCGGTATAAGCGACTGCAGTCCGCTCGAAGCATTTGTAAAATCGATGGCATTTTTCTCATTCACAATCACCGAATCTTTGTTATCCGATTTGTCGAAAAGGTATTTGGCTTTCAGATTCAATATATTCAATGGCTTGCCCGCATAATATTTTCGAGCCTCTTCCCAATCGGACATAAAACCGTGAATGTTGTTTTCCTCCAATTTCACTTCAAACCAATTGGGAATGGATGCCACTATGTTTCTTTCGGCGGGGATATAAATCAGTTTCGGTCGTATGTAAGCCAATCGATTTTTCCATTCAAAGTGGAAACTTTCATCTTTTTGAATATAAGAAAACTTCATGACGTCGGTTTCGTATTCAATCGACGAATCTTCATTGAAATAACCTTCCAGCTTGTGAAAGGTAATCAGTATTGATTTGAAACTGCTTTTTTTTGTGAAATAATCGGGAGATTGGGCTGCCACTATTTCCTTTTCAACCCATGCACAATGACAGGCAATCTTGCTGATGGTACTTTTACCTGAACTTTGCAACCCGATAAGCACATTTATCCTTTTCAGTTCGATAGAAATACCCTCGATAGGCCCTATTTTTTTTATTGTTAAATGCTTCATTCTACCAATGCTTTGTTGCAAAAGTAATCATTTTTTTCGTTCAGATGTTTTTCTTCCCTGCAAAGCAAATATAAACTTTTTTTTCCTGCCCGCCCATATGGGCGAGAGAGAGCCATATACGTTCTTGCATATGATAACAAATTGAATTTTCTGTTATGATTATGGAATGGATAATTGTTTAATTACTTTGCATGGGTTGCCGACAGCCAATACCTGGTCAGGAATATCTTTGGTTGCTACAGAACCTGCTCCGATAATGCTCCATTTCCCTATTTTTACACCCGGAATAACGACAGTGCCTGCACCAACCCATGTTCCTTCACCAATAGTAACATTTCCACAAAGTGTAGCATGTGGAGATATATGCACAAAGTCATGAATCTTGCAATCGTGATCAACCGATGCTCCGGTATTAATGATGCAATGCCTTCCTATTTCGCTGCATGATTGAATAATAGCACCCTGCATTACTACTGTTCCTTCTTTTATCGAACAAGTATCTGATAAAACGGCTGAAGCATGTACCGCCGTTTCAAAGCAAATACTTGATAGCCGCTCTGCTATTTTTTTACGCGTTTTATTATCGCCAATACTGATGATTAGCGGTGACAAATTACCTAAATTGTGATATACTTTATAGCCCAACAATTCATTGATCGAAGGATTATCGTCTATCAGTCCGAGAATATTTTTCCCTTGCGATTTCAGAATATCGATAATAACTTTAGCGTGGCCGCTTGCCCCGTATAAAAACATCTAATTCAGTTTTAGAAGATTGGATGACAGATAAACATATAGGATATCCTTAATTTTGATCCTGAAAGTACACTTTGTTCAATGACAATACTTCCAGATCATCATTTCTAAAATCCGCGTCATTTGTTAGCAGTACATAATTCTTTTCTACACAAAGACTGGCAATTAACTGGTCGTTGAAATCACCTTCTTGGGTTAGGACCCTATCTATTTCATCTTTATTCCAACTTTTTTCGTCAACGGAAAAAGTTGGAAATATTACGTCTCGCATCATTTCACGGGTTTTCTGCCAAGCGTATTTTCCACTTTCGCTATCACGGAAAATTTTAAAGGATAAATCATTTTCTTTGATGTCATTTTTTCGGAGATAGGTTTTGTATTCCATCCTTAATGCACGGTTGATCACTTCCGATACTATTATAACATCAAAGGCGATCTTGTTCTGATTTTCTATTAATTTCGAGAAAACCCGTGAGTAATTCTTTTGCGCCCAATCGTTGGGATCAATCGTATAAAAAACAGACAATATAATATTGGCATCAAAGAAAACCGTTCTTTCTTTCAAATGAAGAATATCTTCTTCTTTGTAGTGCTTTTTCATCCGGCTAATCCTCCAATATCTCTTTTATGTCGTTTTCTATTTCCTCCTGATGGGCATAAAAAACGGGAGCACCTTTCATAACCTTTTCCCAAACAGGCTCAAATTGTTCATTTAAATCCGTCTTACTTAAATAATTACCAATCTGCTCCTCTGTGAAATCTTTGAACAATTGCCCCACCGCTGTATTTAAAAAAGCTGTGATAATTAATATGATCCCCTTGAAAGAGAGCGTCACATGCTTTTGTTCGGACAACGCTTTATGTAGTAATTCGTAAATTTTCTGTCCGTCGGCCGAGTCAATACAAAATGGGCTGTTAATAACAGTACGCACATTAATGATAATATTTTCTTGTTTCATATAGATTCCTTTCTTTCACTTTTTAAATAATACGATGAAGCATCATCTGTCCGGAATTGCAAATTTACAACTGTTCCGGGAAATTTACTTTCAAAAGTTTTAAATATTTCTTTCTCATGAGAGAACTGATAAAAACCATCATCGCTTACAATCTGCATGAATCCCTTGTTATATTCTATTAAACTTCTTAATATTGTCAAACCGTATCCACCGGGGATATTCTTTTTGGTGGTATTTCCATCAACCATGGCCCATCGGATAGCCTCCTCTGATGAAAGCGGTTTGGCGAGAAAATCGCTTACTTTTTCGCGAATGCCTTCCCCTTGGTCAGATAACGTGAAATCCAATAATTTTTTTTTTGGGTAAAATTGCCCGCATGCATACACATAAGGTGTATTCGTATGCACACTGGCATTTGAAAAGATCTCACTGATTGCGATCAATGTGTGCGTTTTTAATTTATCCGACATGTGAGGCATGTCGTTACGCTCCAGGAGTTTTTTCAACACGTAAACAGCGAATTCCTTACTTTCGGTGGGTGCGAATTTCCTGTACGGGATGGTTGTTTCCTGTTCATCAAAAACGTTTTCATATCCGTATTCGGATAAAAACCCGTTTCGTTGTAAAATATTTCTCACGTCCCCACGTACATTCAAGGTAATCGTATTTAAATTATCAATGAGTTTATCCAAAATTGCCGCTAATGGTGAGCACATGTTAGCCGCGAAGAAATTTTCTATGTCTATGTTAATTGTTTCAAACCAACTCTCACGATTGTTCTCATACAAATTGATGAGTTGGCTAAACCCATAAAAAGTATTATTTACCTTGAATAAACTACTCATGTGTGGTATTTATTGCTTATTAGTCATTCCACTTTACTTCCTTTAAATGGTTCCATCGTTGCACTGTCCTGAGAATTGATTCCTTCGCGTTTAAATACCTTTTCAATGGTCTTTAAAAGGATTTTAATGTCCAAAGATAACGAAAGATGATCAACATACCATACATCATACGCAAATTTCTCCTGCCAGCTGATGGCATTGCGCCCGTTTACCTGCGCCCATCCGGTCATTCCCGGCCGCACTTCGTGGCGGCGGTGCTGCACCTCATCGTATAGCGGCAGATATTGTACGAGTAACGGACGTGGACCTACCAACGCCATATCCCCTTTCAGTACATTAAGCAATTGCGGTATCTCATCGAGCGACAGCGAACGTATCCACCTCCCAATCGTTGTCAACCTTTCGCTGTCGGGCAACAGATTGCCGTTCTCGTCCCGCCGGTCGTTCATCGTCTTGAATTTAATCACCTTGAAAATCTTTTCATCCTTTCCCGGTCGTTCCTGCACAAAAAATGCCCCCGATCCCTTATTGGCAATGGATAACCATATCCACAACAACAGGAACAGAGGGCTTATGATGATAAATCCTATCAGAGCGATTACAAAATCGAACAGTCGTTTAAAGAAATGTCGGTACATATCTCAAATAATACTGTCTGGTTTATGAAAGAGCAAAAGTTGGATAAACCCAATTGAGTGGTTTTGCTCGTCTTATCAATAAAGTGAGCAAATTGGAATTTAAAATCTTTCAGAGCCAAGTACTGCGATTATAGACAAAACCAGACTAATAATTTCCATAATTATCCCAGTTGTTCAATGCATACATTCTCATACCATTATTGGGTGCATAGAATGGATATATCTCCAGAAATTTCTTTTCAGCCTCATAGAAATCGTCAGGAAGCAGACCTTTTAAATGTAGAAAGAGCATTCCAATCACAGCAGAACGCGACATCCCCTGATTACAATGCACCAGTACTTTTTGATTGGAGATTTTTTCATTAATTGTTTTGAGTGCCTTGTCGATTATCTCTTTCGGAATATATGATGGATCGGGAGCATCCACCAAATTCAATATTAAGTGACCGTCTCTTTCTGCAATCAAATACTCCGGATGATCTTTAGGGGCTGACCTTCCTACGTAACGCAATGCATTTCTGTGATAGGGTTCTTTACAAGCATGAATAATATACCATCCCTTCAAATCATACGATAGGAATTTATAGTCATCATCTGAACCGATAAATAAATTCGGGTAAATCTCTTTCATGGATCTAAGATCTTTGCATTTCAGAATGTGAACAGTTGAGATAAGATTTAGTTAAACGACAATTCATCAAGGTACTTATTGACTTGTGAGATGGAAGAGAATTTAATATCGGAATCAAAACAGGAAAATCCCCTTTAGCTCCATAGGTTTTTCCCCAGCGTTCTATATCATCTCTGGTAACTAATCTCACGTCGAATAATTATTTTACTATTTTAGTTATGGTGAATCAGTAGATTTTGATGTTGCTGTTGCTTTTATACCTCTTGTTACCTTTGAAGGCAAAACAAATAAAAATTCCGATAAAGTTTCTGTGAATTCTATAGCTTGTTTGGCTTCTTCAATAGTAGGGAGTTCTGCGTCTATATCTGAATGTCTCTGATCGTTAGCTTCAAGTCGAACCTGATGTGCCCATTTAGCCATTTCAGAAGTTATTAAATGATCATTTGAAGCCTTATCTATTCTCGAATACAAACTACCTTCAGTATAACCTTTTTCTTTAAACATAGCATCTACTGCACTTGCACAAAGCATTATCGAACCAGCAGGAGCATAAACACTATCAATTGCCTGTTGTAAAAAAGCCTTTACTTTAGTTGGAAGAATTTCATTGACGGTTTTAGGTTTCGGATAAATATTCACAACTTCGTTAGAATTGTAATTGGTTTCAGCCGTCACGATCCCACCACAACGTGCACATTTATAAACTCCCCAATTTCTCGGATTATGTCCATTATCTGCTTGAGTTTGAATTTTCTCGTTAACAACAATCAAATTAGGATTATCAACCGAACAGTGAGGACATCGCTTTAACTTAAGCGTTTTTTCTAAAAATACATTCATTCATATATTGTTAATAAAGTTATTGGGAAATATTAATTTTCTCGCAAATTACTAATAAAATTTTAATTAGCAAAATAAATCAATAATTTCACGCAAAACGCTTCATTATAATTTCATAACTCTTCTCAACGGTATAGTTCTCCTCTATTCCATGTAGGACAACAAACGGAAAAGATAATTGGGAATGGTAAACCGGGGGAAGATATAATACTCCCTATTCTCTGTACCGTCTAAGCGGGGTTTTTAACGTAAATTCTTTCAGCAATACTAATTAAAATTCAAAACAGGTTTTTCTGAGAAAATAATCAACTTCTTGCACGCTCTGGTTATGGCAACATAGAAATGCTTGTAACTGTCAAACTGGTGTGCATTGAGTATAACAACCGTATCAAACTCAAGCCCTTTTGTTAATAGAGTTGTACCCAGACATTTACCGTAAATCTTTCTCCCCACACGCCTTAGCCTGTTTTTCTGCTGTTTCATGGCCTCATATACTGTGATTTTTTCTGTGACAGCAGTATTTAAGGCTCTTAATATACTGTTTAGCAATTCAACCCTCAGACTCTTTAATCTTAAATCATCTTTCATAAATCGAATTATAGCGTATAATCCATTTACAGACGGTTCATTAAAAAAGCTGTCAAGCAAGTTTTTTAATTTGAGGTAATTATCTCTGTTCGGATTGTCCTTTCTAATCAATCTATCCTTACTAAACCATTTGTTCAATTCTGTTTTATTGAATAATTTTGTAAAAATGCATTCATTGAGCTCTTTTATTTTTTGCGGAAGATCATCAATTGTTTCTACAATCCTGTCTATCTGAATACACACATCATAGTGATCCTTTTCATCTATTGCTTCCAACAATGTAAGTTGGCGTTTACAGTCGATTCTTGCCTTTAATCCTGCTCTTGACTCTATACTACTGCTTGTGAAAACATTTGGTACAAGAATAAGTAAACTTTCCAGTTCTTCTAAATGACGATCATTGGTGATTATTCCCCTTACATATCTGGAATAATCAGTCTTTGGGTTATAAATATCTTCCCCTCGAAACTGATAATAAAAAAGCCCTTTCTTATGAAAATTATTCAAGTCAATTTCCTTGTTTTCAGAATCCAAAACAGTGCGTATTTCTTTTAAACACTCCCCCAACTCATTGTTGTTACCCTCTTTTCTCCATCTCCATGGTGTATCAAGTGATAGTTGACATTCAATATCCTTCAGATCGTGATTAATATCTACCAGAGTACCGTTAAAATCAAATATCCCCTGCATCGGATCTCCCAAAATGTGCGTCGGCAATACTTCTGCTAATGCCATGATCATGTTGTGCTGACTCTTACTACAATCCTGATATTCATCTACAAACAATCCATCGTATGAGCATTTGACAATTCTTTTAACCGACTCCAAATTAAAGAGCACTATTGCTTTCTCAACAACTGCTTTAAAATATTGCTTGCTTTCTTGTGGTGGTAAATCGCTGTTATTACAAAGAGACAACACATACTTTTGAGCAAACCCACAGATTGTGTTAATATGGCATTTAGATGAATCTATTTCCAGCTCTCTCAATTTCTCGTTAATTGAAGCAATACCTGCATTAGTATGAGTTAGGATTAACTGTTTTTGATTATCAGGACAATACTTAATGCACTCAGCAAGAGTATATGTTTTTCCATATCCTGCAGGAGCTTTTAATAAGCTCTTTTTAGCTGATATGAACTCAGGGTAATTCATATTCCATCAATCCAAGACATCAACTCTTCATACTGAGATTTTAATCGCTTATCATCATCCATCTCACTTAAAGACTCAAACCAAATACGGCCTATTTTCTCACCATGTTTGATTTCTTTGAACCATCCATTAGCTTTTTTATCTCCTTTAGCTTTATCCCCAATTAACCTTCGAGTTTCAGCCGAGTCTTCCAGTGAATCTATTTTATCAACAGAAAGTTGTGCAGATATACTTTGTGCTCCCTTTAATTCAATTGCATATTCTAATAATTCTCGTACTTTGCCCCAGGGAAGATCGTTAAAAACTTGTTGCTCAATAGCGTTACCTTGATCGCAAGCAACAACTTTAATACCCTCTTCTTCTAATGAAGATTTCTTTTTATTTATAGCGTTATCATCTGAATCACAAAAAGCACAGACATCAAAGCCTGCCTTTTTAAAATCAAGGCAATAATCAACAAACCTACTACCGGTACCATCTACCAATGAGATACCATTTAATTCCAGGTTATCGCATCCGTTATTAATTCTATGATCATTTAATGCCCTGCAAATTCCAACCTCAGTCGCACCTTCACAAACAATCAGTCTCTTCGCAAAAAAAGCATTCGGATTATTTCTGATACAGCCCTGAAAATCATCATTGAAAGAAAATAATCCACCTCGATTATCGTTTTTCTTCAGGAAAATATCTTTTGCCTCAAGCTCTACAATGACATTATTTGAATGAGTTGTAATAAATATCTGTCCTTGATTATTCTGTTTAAGCCGATTGACCAGAAACTTCACCCTGTCGGGCTCCAATCCCTGCTCTATTTCATCAATCAGTATTATTCCACCCTCATATTTAATAAGATCCAATTGAATAGCAATCGACAAAAGTCTTCTTGTACCTTTTCCTTTTAATCTAAACGGGATGTTAGATTCATCGTGCAGAGTTATACTCCCCTCTTTAACAAGAAGATTCTTAAAGTCAATCAATACTTTCAGTTCATCCACTGACAACCCCAGGCTGAGTGCGGATTTTTGAATGCTCTTTACTATATCACTAAAAGAGGCAAAAGCCTCAGTATTATTTATATTATCATATGCTTTCCTGTTAGCATCTACTATTATTCTGTCGGTATCGATATCATCATGGTTTTTCTTCAATAAAGCATACAATGGTGAACCTTTATCCCAGGAGAAATGTCTATCTATATAATCTGAAACAAGGAACACGTTGAATTTTGCTCTGTCTCCAGCACTTATTTCAATATTATCCTGATCTTTCCTATCATTGACAACATACCAAGCGGGTTCCAAATCTTCGTGGACAACCAGTCTGATAGTTAAAATATCACTGCAACCAGATTCCTCTTCCGAAAAATAATCTACAATCTCATTATCGGGGTTTAAAATTCTCTTATATAACCCAAATTTAGACTCACTTAGCAGCTCAGGCGGTAAATCTTGTAAACTAGCCTCAATAACAATGGATTTAGTTGTATCACCATTATGAAAGTCGGTATCATAAAATCGGTAATCCCATCTTGGTGACAATACCGCATGTATAGCATCTAATATCGTTGTTTTGCCGGAGTCTCCTCTGCCAATCAAACATACGAAGAACTGGTTATTGAATACGTGCTCAAAATGTTCAATACCCCTGTAATTGTATATTTTTAATGTGTGAATTCTTGACATCTTTTACCAGATTTATAGTCATCATCAGAACCAATAAATAAATTCGGGTTAATCTCTTTCATAGATCTATATACAACGATTGCATCAAGATCGTCGGCATTATGCAATTATCTAAACGGATGGGAATTATTTTAGTCTGTCCGCTTGTCATTTTCATTAATGCATTCTGCCATTCCAATTTCACCATTTCACTATTTAAGCTATTATTAGAAACGAAGAAGAAAAACAGTTTACAATTGGGTCAAACCATCATTCATTTTGTCAATTATACCATCACCAGGTTGAATTGACCAAGAATCATAGAAAACATTTTCTTGTCCAAAAATATCTCTTAGACGTAGAGCTATTGGTTCCACAATAGCTTTATCTTTGAAATTGTGTGAAAGAAAGATCATAATATAATTTTTAACAGTTTGGAGAGAAACATATTCCTTTTAAATTGGAAACTCAAACGTAAAAAGAGGCATTTTTAAACGTATAATTTTTCGATGCTTCAAATGATTTCTTTGACATTTTTTTCAGCACATCCCTATTATCTCTACAATATAGAATAAAGTTAGATATTTCTGAGACTTGATCAGCCGAGAAATTACGACCGTTTTGATGACTTTTTATTAAGTCAGAAAGTGCGGAATTTTCCGGAGAAATTGATAATAAAGCAACACCTGCAGCCATCAGATTATAGGTTTTACTAGGAACGCTAAGATAAGCCGTTTCCTCATTTAAAGTGACTACTCCTAGATCTGCTGCAGCCAAAGAAAACGGGAGCATGTCTGGATCCTGCCATCCCAAAAAAAGACAATTATTAAGATTCTCTGCTTTGACTTTACTTATAAGCTCATTTTTCATTTTCCCATCACCAATAAACAGGAAAATAATATTTTTTTCATTTATAAGTGATTTAGCAACGTCAACCAACACGTCCACATTATGTGTATAACCCATGTTACCCGAATACAATACAATAAATTTATTTTCAATATTTTTATTTTTGATGAAAATATTTTTATTTTTTGGTATTGGTCTTATTTTTTCAGAACCACTCCAATTAGGAATTACAGTAATAGAGTCCTTATGTACATATTGTGACAGTTTTGTGGCCATACCCTCGCTCAGTGTGTAGATTTTTTTTGCCCTTTTATAAATTCTTTTATTCAATAATACCCATGTTTTGTAAATTAAATGATTCTCACTAATTCCTATGTTCTTAAGAGCATCAGGATAAATATCATATATAAGAACAGAATATACTCTATTTAAAAATAATGCCGATACATACGATAAAGGTGGATTTGTTACGAATAGAATATCCCCTTTGCGATATTTAATTAGGAGTTTCCAAAATATCTGAATAGTACCCCAAATCCAGGAATAAATTCTAGAAAAGCTATTTTTCTTATTATAAGAAACAATTTTACTGATCTCAATGTTTTTATCAAGTGGCCTCTCCAAAATTTGGATTTTCCCGGTTATGAGAACAACTTTTTCATATTTTGTTGCATAAGCGTTAGCAATATCCACCATTAGAAAACCGGTGCTTTGATTAATCAATACTATTTCTTTCATTGAGCAAAATTTAACACTCCTTATTTTTTGTACCGTCTAAGCGGGAAAAACTCGCACGAAGGCACTTGCTTCAATGCTGCGGCATGAAAGATATAATCCACCCCGATCATCACATCGTCCACCGAACGCTTGTCGCGCACATCGCCGATATAGAATTTGATTTTAGGGTTCTGGTATTGATGCCGCATATCGTCTTGTTTCTTTTCATCACGACTGAAAATGCGGATCTCTTTGATATCCGTATCGAGAAACCGCCGCAGCACGGCATTGCCAAACGACCCCGTGCCGCCGGTAATCAATAGAATTTTGTTTTGAAATATCACCATGAATTATATTTTGATTTGTTATTCAATGACCGATTTCCAGATATCAGTCATTTGTTTCCATACCGAAGGCATAGAATATATTACATTTACTCTTTTTTTTGCATTACTCCCATAAGTAGAAGCCAACTTATCGTCATTCAACATTTTTATGATTGCACTCTTCAGTTGTTCAATATTTTTTGGTTCAATGCAAATACCGGCGGGTTCATCTCCATCAATATTCAGCATTT
>Ga0208825_1001887_pt1 | contig 14862 bp, 14 predicted proteins | sample AD_UKC113_MetaG_FD_184450 | JGI IMG/M metagenome (GOLD analysis project Ga0208825, IMG submission 184450) | Active sludge microbial communities of municipal wastewater-treating anaerobic digesters from Hong Kong - AD_UKC113_MetaG (SPAdes)... | ecosystem: Engineered > Bioreactor > Anaerobic >...
AGGTTTGTCACGGCAGGGGGCGGATCGTCGGCGGGCATGTTTTCGTCCCAATCCAGGACCTCGGACTCCTTCCAACAGTCTTGCACCACATGAACATGAGGGCCTCGGGGGGCCCACACCTCCGGGTCCGTGGGACCGAAGACCACCACGGAAGGTGTGCCCACCGCAGCCGCCAGGTGGCTGGCTCCGGAATCGTTTCCGCAATACAGGCGGGCTTCGGCCAGGAATGCCGCCAGGCGGGAAAGAGAAAGATCTTCGGCGAGCAGGCATCCCCGGGATCGGGTCGCCCGGGCAAAGGTTTTCAGCGGGTCGTCGGCAGGCCCGAGGATCACGACGACGGGTCCGACTTTTCTTTGGAGGAGCCAATCCACAAGGGACCACCAGCGCTTCAACGGCCAGACCTTCTTCATTCCACCGCTTCCGGGGTGAATCACCAAGGGCTGTGCCTCGGCGTCTCCGGTCCACCGCTCCAGCCAACGGCGTACCTGTCGTCTTTCTTCCCCATCGGGATCGATGCGCGGGATTCCCGTGCAGCACCGCCAGCCCAGAAGATGCAGTTGTTCTGCGAGAAACCGCCCCACGTGACGGCGGGCGTGGGGGTCCGGAAACGATTGAATCCAGTGGACGGGGACCCCGCAGCGGGCGGCCAGCCTCCGGGCAAGAACCCGGCTGTTCGACTGCCCGAAAACGAAGATGACATGGGCCTGGGCGAGAGTGCCGGGAACCGGGGCGTCCATCCAAAGCTGCTCGTGGTAGAAAGGGGTCAGGGCGGGGTCGTCCCGGGAATGAACGGCGCCCAGGTAGGGCTTGGCTGCAAGCAAAGACCCGTATTCTGCTTTGGACCAAAAATCGATGAAGATCCCCGGTTCCGATTCATGGAGACCGTCGAACAAGGGCAGGGCCGACAGAAAATCCCCCAAGGCTCCTTGGTGAATGACCGCAAACCGTCGTCCGGTAACGGTTTGGCGGACCCGGTCCTCCCGGGCGCACCCCTCGGTCTCGGACCGTACGTGCTCGTTGGACTTGAAACGAGGCAACATCCTCAGTTTGTCCCGGACATGGGCAAAACGTCGAATACGGAAAGAGCGGGACAAGTCATTCTTGCCCTGGGAGGGAAGCTCCCGCTTGGGTCTGTTCCTTGGCCAGTTTCTGGTCGGACCATCGTTTCAGAAAACCCGTGACTCGGGAAACCACAGGAGGGGGAGAAGAGGGTTTCGGCAGCACGCCCTGTTTTTGAAGGGCTTGCCGCAGACATCCTTTCAGGTGTTCGCAGGACAAACAATGGGCTTGGGGCTGGATGATTCCGTCTTCATCTCTGGGACACACTTGACGGGGGTCCCCAAAACAGGTTGGAGGACCCTCATGAGGGGGAACGAACCGGCTCTTGTCTTTTTGATGAAGGCTCATGGCACATGGACGGGAGGCGGGCTCCCTTCTCCCCGGCATTATTCCAGTATTTCCAGGACTGCACGTTTCCGAAGCTTGGTGGCCGCTGCGTTGAGGATCGTCCGCAGGGCGTGAGCGTTGCGGCCTTCCTTCCCGATGATCTTACCCAGATCATCTTTGGCCGCCCGAAGCTCGATCACCGAAATCTGATGACCCACGATTTCCTTCACCACAATCGCTTCCGGGTATTCCGCCAAAGCTTTTGCCATTACCTCTACGAGTTCCCGCACTCCATCGTCATTCATAAATTTTCTCTACTCCCTAGTCGCAAACTTACGTTCCATGCCGGTGGGATTCCCAAAAATGCCTTCCCTTTTGACACTCGATTCGCTACCTTGAGCATTAGCCAAATGATTCTATTCGAGTTGAGCCGAACATGCAACAGATTGCTGACGGGCGGCCCCCGCCATCTCCCGGCGGTTACGTGAAAAAACCGTACAATGTGCGGCGGAATGCCGACGCAGGCGGGGAAAGTGCGCCAAGAGGACCAAGAAGGGCGGCAGTCGTTGAATTTCAACCGAGAAACGTGGATTCCGAGACTGTTGCCGAGTGGTTCCGGAATCCGCCGGAGCCGCTTTCCGAGAGTCTTTCCCGCTATCAAAGAAAGATGGCGGACTATCTTCTCGAGATGGGTCGCCTGGACGGCCTCGAGAACCTGGAACGGTCCGGGACTCTGCCCGGGGCGGCGTTGAAGTATTTTCAACGAGTTCTGGATTTGTACGATGAGGCGGTCCAACTGTTCCTGGGGTACCTTCGTCGCTCGGGGATGGACGTTCAGTGCACGGCGGGCTGTTCCCATTGCTGCTATCATATGCCCACGGGCGTCAGTTCCATGGAGCTGATCTATCTCTATTACGGCATGCAACGGAGCGGGAGTTCCGGCCGCCTGTTTCGGCGGTGTTTGGAAGCCGAAGAGGTGTGGTTCGGAATTTACCGGCAGGTCGGAGCCGATCCCTCGACCCCGGACCCCAGATCGGCCCTTTTGACCCGATATCACCAAGAACAACGCCCTTGCCCCTTCCTGGAGGAGGGGCGTTGCCTCGTTTACCCGTATCGTCCTTTTGCCTGCCGAATGCACTTCAGCCTGTCCCCCCGGTACTGGTGTCATCCCCGTCGGGCGCAGAATTCCGAGACCGTTCAATTCAATGTGGAACCGGGACCCTGTGTTCTCGACGCCCTGGACAGGCTCGAGGACCGAATGCAATTGGCTGCCTCGGACGTCTTGGTGTGCGGGATGCTGGAACTGACCGTCAATATCCTGCACTTCGAACCCCTGGTCTGGTCGTGAACGGGAGGATCAAAAAGGTTCCATGACCCTTGAGCTGCCTGATTGGATGGAAGAACGGCCCTGGGTGGAGACGGTTTCCCTGGAACTGCCCCTTCCCGGGTTGCACGACAATACGGCGGACTGGGACCGGCTGGAGAGGGCACTGGAACAGGGGGGCTTTTCCCCGGTCCTTGTGTCGCCCCGTTGTCTGTCCGGATTCATTGCTTCCCTGCGGGCCGAACGTTTTCGAGTCTCTGCGGTTCTGGGGCAAACCCCCTGGGGCTGGGAGTTGATCGAGGTTGGGCCCTACGAACACGATGCTCCCGTCTTGGGCCTGGCCGTGGACCTGGGGACCTCGCAGCTGGTCTTCTACCTGGTGGACCTTCGTTCTCGCCGCCTCTTGAGCCGGATTTCGGCTCCCAATCCCCAAATCCCCCTGGGAGAAGACATCCTCCAAAGGATCCTGTTTGCCCGGCACCAGGAGAACCGAACGACTCTGCAACGCTCTCTGATCACGGCCTTCAACCGGTCCGTCGGGCAGATGATCGAGGAACGGGACCTTCCCCCGTCCCGGGTGTTTGCCGTAGCCGTGTGCGGCAACCCGGCCATGAGTCATTTCTTCCTGGGGCTGGACCCGTCCAATCTGTGCAAGGAACCCTACATTCCTTCGGCAAACCGTTTTCCCCTGCATCACGCCGCCGATCTCGACCTGGACATCCATCCCCGGGCCCCGGTGTATGTTTTTCCCAACGTGGGGTCCTACTTTGGAGGAGATCTCCTTGCGGGGATCCTGGCCGCGGGGATTCACCGTTCCGAGGATTTGAGCATTCTGGTGGACGTGGGCACCAATGCCGAGGTGGTCCTGGGGAATCGCGACTGGCTCATTGCGTGTGCCGGGGCGGCGGGACCGGCTTTGGAAGGCGGGGTTGTGGAACGCGGCATGATGGCTTCCCCGGGGGCCATCGATCGGGTCCGCATCGATGGGCGCACATGGGAGCCTTCCTTTCACGTCCTCGGGGACGGAAAGCCCCGGGGGATCTGCGGGTCGGGCCTCATTGACCTGGTGGCGGAAATGTTCCGGGCGGGCATCCTCACCATCCAGGGAAAAATCAATGTACAGGCCGGGTCGCCCCGTGTTATCGTAACCGACGACGGCCCGGCTTACATCGTGGCGCACCGAGAGGAAACCGAGGACGGCCGGGACCTGGTCGTCACCGAGGTGGACGTGGGGATCTTTCTCAAGTCCAAGGCCGCCATGTACACGATTCTCAACGTGATCACCCGCAAAGTCGGCGTCACTTTTCAGGACCTCAAGCATTTTTACGTTGCCGGGGCGTTCGGCAACCGCATCGACCCGGAAATGGCGATACGAATCGGGATGCTTCCGGACTTGCCCCCGGATACCTTCCACGGCTTGGGAAATACGGCGGGAAAAGGGGCGGTCATGTTGCTCCTGGACCGCTCTCTGTTCGGCCGGATCGAGGAAATTCGAAAACGAATCACGTATGTGGAGCTGAACGTGAACCTGGAGCTGATGAACGAGTTCCGCGGAGCGCTCTTCCTGCCGCATACCGACCCCAGGCTTTTTCCATCGGTTCGTATCCCTCAACGAGACTGCCGAACAGATGAATCCGGACCTTTCCACGGGGCCTTGCCATGAGATCGAACCATCACCCGGACATCAAGATCAGGCGGGACGAGAGACCCTTTTTGAGCGGAGTTCAAGTCCTTTTGTGCCTTTCGGGGATCTTGCTGGTGCTCAATCTTGTCTTGTTGTACGGGATTTTCTTCTCCCCCCAGGGGATTTTCGGATTTCGACAGCAATATCAGCAGATCGTTGCCATGGAATCCAGGATTTTCAACCTAAAAAGCGAAAACCAGAAGCTTTTTCGTAAAATTCAAAGCCTCAAGTCCGACCCCCAGGCCCAGGAGCGTTTGGTTCGGGATCACCTGGGGTGGGTGAAGCCCAATGAGGTCATGGTGGAGTTCCCTCCCCCTCGAAAAGATCCCCGCTGATCCCGGGGTCTCTTCCTCCCCGGCGTGCCCCAATCCCGGGCTCGGGGGCCAAAAAAACCTTGACGCTCGGAAAACCAATGTGTTAGCTATCCCACTTTGCGGAACACCGCTCCTTGCTCCTCCCTTCATCGGGGAGGGGCTGCCAACCCACAAGGAGGATCAGGAATGCGCAAGTACGAGACTTTTTTCATCGTCGATCCCGACCTGCCCGACGAAGTCCATTCCGTCATCGACGACAAACTGCAATCCATTGTCCAATCCAACGGCGGCATGGTTTTGTCCTACGTTCCCTGGGGGAAAAGGAAGCTGGCCTACCCCATCAAGAAGCGGTCTCGAGGGCTTTACGTGCTCATGGAATATGCCGGAGGATCGAAGTTGGTGGCGGAACTGGAAAGAAACCTCCGATTGGACGAACGAATCATCAAGTTCCTCACCGTGAAGCTCGACGACAAGTTTGATCCGGCGGCCCTGGAGGCTGCCGAAGCTCCCGCCCGGGAGGCCGTCGCGGAAGTAGAGGAGGCCCCCACCTCCCCCCCGCCGGAGGAAGGTGCGGAGGAGGCGGAAGAAAGAACCCCGGAACCCCTGGAATAAGACGGCGGGATCCCGAGATCTCGTAGCTGCAATGGAGAGGACTCATGGCGATTCGACCCAAAAGACGTACCTTTCACCGGCGCAAGGTCTGTCGGTTTTGCATGGATGGCGAACTCAAGATCGATTACAAGGATTCCAAAACCTTGCGGTACTTTGTCACTGAAAGGGGCAAGATTGTCCCGAGAAGGATTTCGGGAAACTGCGCCAAGCACCAGAGGGAATTGACCCTGGCGATCAAGAGAGCGCGGCAAATTGCTCTGCTTCCTTACACGACGATTCACACCATTTGACGAGAATGCCCCGGTTGCACCCTTTGGTCGTTCCCGTTCGTGAGCGAACACACCGATGCACCACCGGGGAGCGGAACTCGTGTTCGCCTCCAACGGGGGCGGCACGATCAGGCTTTGCCTGTCCGTGATTCTTTCACGGTGAAGTTGAATGGCTATTGGAAATGGAGCATCACCGGGCCGGGTAGGGCAGAGGGGAAAAGAAGTTCTCCTGGGGATTGGGGGTACGCTGGCGTTTTTCTTTTCGGCGATCTTCGTCCCCATGGTGGGGCTCTTTGCGGGAATCTTTACTCCCTTTCCCACTTTGCTCTTTTTTTATCTCTGGGGTCCCCCCTGGGGATATGCAATCCCCGGAGGCGCGGCTCTGGTTGGGACCCTCGTCCTCGCCGTGCTGAACCTGGGGCAAAACGCGCCATACCTCCTGGAGATGCTGGTTTTCGGGCTTTTTCTCGGGTTTGCCATGAGGCGCCGGTGGCCCGTGGAAAGGGTGGTGGCCGCTTCCACAGCCCTGGTGACCGCCATCGGGGCCTTTCTCTTGTGGACCTCGCTTCATGGAACGGAAGCCGGGTTTCTCAAGGCGTTGGAGGAGGACTTCGGAAACTCCGTTACTTCGACCCTGCAGCAATACGGGGCCTTGTCCAAAGACCATGGGGAGATGAACGACGCCGTTCAGCGGGTGATTCCCGTCATGGTGCGGCTCTTTCCCGCCATAGCCGTTTCCTCCGCCATCCTCATCTCCTGGGTCAACCTCCTGGTGACCCGGCGATACTGCCGGAACCGAGGCGTGTCGCTGCCTCCCTGGGGGGAATGGTCCCATTGGAAGGCCGGCGAGTCCCTGGTGTGGGGGGTGATCGCAGCGGGTTTTTCCCTGCTGCTCCCCGTGAAGATGCTCCAGTTGGTGGGCCTCAACGTGCTCATGGTGATGGGAACCATCTATCTGCTCCAGGGGTTTTCCATCCTTGCCTTCTATTTCGAGCGATGGAACCTGCCCCGGGCGCTGCGGGCCTTTTTGTATGCTCTGTTGTTTGTGCAACAGTACCTGGCCCTGGGGGCGGTTCTGCTGGGCCTTTTTGACGTATGGGCCGATTTTCGGCGCCTGTCCAAAAAACCCGTCGAGCCCGCCTGACCCGGCTTCTGCCGGTACGTGCTCCCGTGCCTCCCTCTGAACGGGAGGGACCGGCCAAGGATTGCCGGGGAAGGACGGCGTTGGTTTACATCAGGACACGGCGCATCATGACTTGCTGGAATGACGAGAGTTGCCGGAAGGAGAGGAACATGAAAGTCATCTTGACCGAAAACATCGCTTCCCTGGGAGAAATCGGAGACGTGGTGAACGTCGCCCCGGGATACGCACGCAATTTCCTGCTACCCCAGAAGATGGCCATGGAGGCCACGGGACGAAACGTGCGCGAACTGGATCACAAGAAGCGGATGCTGGCTCAGAAACGGGAAAAGATCCGCCAGGAAATGCTCTCCCTGGCCGAGAAGCTCAACCAGGTGAAGATCACCCTTCGACGAAAGGTATCCGAAGAAGACAAGCTGTACGGCTCCGTGAACTCCTCCGACCTCACGAACGTGCTCCAGGAGATGGGATTCGACCTGCCCCGCAAGAGCATTTCCCTGGAACATCCCATCAAGGAGCTGGGGGAGTACTCCGTGCCGGTGCGGGTGGACGCTCAGATTACCGCCACCATCTCCGTCACCGTGGAGAAGGAAGAATAGAGTCGATGGACGCCGTTGCTGAAGAGCTCAAGAAGGTCCCTCCTCAGCAGATTGAAGCCGAACAGTCCCTGTTGGGCGGTCTCCTCATCGACAACGACGGGCTTCCGGCGGCGTTCGAAGTGCTCCGGGGCGATGAATTCTACCGGGACGGTCACCGGTTGATTTTTCGGGCCATCCAGGAGCTTTTCGACCGGAACGAGCCCGTCGACCTGGTGACCCTGGCGGATCACCTGGGGGAAAAACAGCAACTCGAGCAAGTGGGAGGGACCAGCTACCTGGCCTCCCTCATCGAAGCGGTGCCCTCGGCGGCCAACGTTCCCGTCTACGCAAAGATCATCAACGAAAAAGCCCTCCTGCGCCGCCTCATCCAGGCAGCCGGCGAAATCATTTCCCACTGCTACGGGGGAGGAAAAAGTGTCGAGGAGATCCTGGACGATGCCGAGTCGGCCATTTTTTCCGTCACCGACAACCGGATCCGCAGCAGCTATTTCCTCATCAAGGACATCGTCAAGAAGAGCATCGAGGCCATCGAACGATACCAGGAACATCGGGAAATGGTCTCGGGGGTCCCTTCCGGCTTCAAGGACCTGGACAAGCTCACCGCCGGGTTTCAGCCGTCGGATCTCATCATCATCGCAGGGCGCCCCAGCATGGGAAAGACGGCTTTGGCCTTGAACATTGCCAGGAACGTCAGCGTGCAAAACAAGATCCCCGTGGGGTTCTTCTCCCTGGAAATGAGCAAGGAGCAGCTGGCCATGCGGCTGCTGTGCATGGAAGGCATGGTGGATTCCCACAAGATTCGCACCGGCTTTCTCAGCCGACAGGAATGCGCCAAGCTGCTCACGGCCGCGGGGGCCTTCATGGACGTGCCCCTGTTTATCGACGATACCCCCGCCATCACGAGCCTCGAGCTGCGGGCCAAAGCCCGGCGCATGATGGCCGACAAGGGCCTCGGGTTGGTCGTCGTGGACTATCTGCAGCTGATGAGAAGCCGGGAAGGGGCGGAGAGACGGGAACAGGAGATTTCCGAGATTTCCCGATCCCTGAAAGCCCTGGCCAAGGAGCTCAATGTACCGGTCATCGCCCTTTCCCAGCTCAACCGGAAGGTGGAGGAGCGCAACAACAAGCGGCCCATTTTGAGCGATCTGCGCGAATCGGGAGCCATTGAACAGGATGCCGACGTCATAGCCTTCATCTACCGGGACGAGGTCTACAATCCGGATTCGGCGGACAAAAACATTGCGGAAGTCAGCATCGGCAAGCAGCGAAACGGACCCATCGGCACCATCAAACTGCATTACATCAACTCCTATACCCGTTTTGAAAACCTGGCCCACGGGATATAGGATGCCCCGGGATCCTGAAAACGCTCAACCGGCGTACCCGTACGGCACAGGACCCAGTACCCGCGGGGTCGAATTTCGTGGTACCGGCGCGTGGTACTTTTGATCCGAAAAGTACCACGGATGTTGCAAAAAACAACAGGGGGCGCAAATGAAAAACGAGGCTACAAGCCATTCTGAGGATTTACGGGTTTCTCATCTTCGTTGGTGGTGGACGGAGAGGTCAAGTCATCAATGTATTACGACAAGCCATTCTATGAGTACCACATTCCCGGCGTGGTACTGTTGCGTGGTACTTTTCCTTTTTTTTCTGTTTTTGATCCCCACAGCAACCATGGCGGGAGCGAAGGAGAATTTGCTGCTGATCGGGTGGGACGGGGTACAATACAATCACCTTCAGGAAATGCTCTCGGCAGGAGAGCTCCCAAATCTATCCAGGTTTCCGGTTCTGGTACGAACCGAGATCACGGATCATGCAACCTCGACCAAGCCGGGTTGGGTTCAGATTCTTACCGGGCTTGAAGCATCCGTATCGGGAACCAGAAGTAACGGAATCTACCGGCCATTTCCTCAACGAGCCTGCCTCTTCGATATCTTGAAGAAAGATGCTCCAGGCCGAAACCTCTGGACCGCATTTGTTGCAGGGAAGGATCATCACCTAGGGAGCATGGGACCTGGGGTTAGATGGATCGATGGGGATGGGAAGCCAACATCTTCGAGAGACGGGGAACCGTGGTTTCACGCCAGGAAATCGTTCGATCTCTGGATGGGAGACATGGACCGCGATGCCGATGAGGTGGGTACTCTTGCGATCAGTCTTCTTGATCGGTTTGCAAAACGGAATCAATTCGCAGTATTCGTCCACTTCGCGGATCCGGATTGCAAGGGACATAGATTTGGAGAGAACTCACCCGAATATTCTCAGGCCGTTTCCGATTGCGATGCCTGGCTTGGGAGGATACTTGGGAAGCTGGATGAGTTGGGAGTCGCCGGGAAAACCTTGGTGGCCGTGGTGACGGATCATGGATTCGACGAAGGTGAATTCCGTCACCACCGGTCTTATGATGCATGGCTTGCGGTCCGTACCCATCGGAATCCGAGGTGGCATGACGGAGACCAGAAAGATGTTGCACCCACATTACTTAGAATCATGGGATCAGGAACCGAAGGAATGACCGGGAAACCTCTATGGTGGTAAGATCTCCTTTGTTGCCTACAACCTCATAACCTTCGGAAGGTGGAGGAGCGCAACAACAAGCGGCCCATTTTGAGTGATCTGCGCGAATCGGGAGCCATCGAACAGGACGCCGACGTCATAGCCTTCCTCTACCGGGACGAGGTCTACAATCCGGATTCGGCGGACAAAAACATTGCGGAAGTCAGCATCGGCAAGCAACGAAACGGGCCCATCGGCACCATCAAACTGCATTACATCAACTCCTATACCCGTTTTGAAAACCTGGCCCACGGGATATAGGGATGCCCCGGGACCCTGAAAAAGCCCCGCCTGCGTGCCGTCCGGCACAGGACCCGGTACCCGCGGGCACCTTTGCGGGTTCCTGCAACCGTGCATTTTCGTCCACACCCTCAAGCCCGTCGTCATGAATGTCTGCCACTCCCCCATAACCGGAAAGAACCACCCATGAAAAGAACCGATCAGTATTGGGACGCCTCCGTCGAGGCCCTTTCCCGTTCGCAACTCGATCAGTTGCAGCTTCGGAAACTCAAACAGGTCCTCGACCGAGTGCAAAGCTCGGTGCTCTACGGCCCGAGATTGAAAGAGGCGGGGCTCTCGTCCGCAGGACTCTCCGCCATCGAGGACATCCGCCGGATTCCTTTCACCACCAAGGCGGACCTTCGGAGCCAGTATCCCTTCGGGCTGGTGTGCGTGCCCAAGGATCGGCTGGTGCGCCTGCACGTGTCTTCGGGCACCACCGGACAGGCCACGGCGGTCCTGTATACCCGGGGGGACGTGGACCGTTGGGCGGACCTCCTGGCCCGCTGTATGTACATGACGGGGGCACGCCCGGGTCATACCTTCCAGAACCTTACCGGCTACGGCATGTTCACTGGCGGCCTGGGGTTTCATTACGGCTCCGAACGCCTGGGGCTGTTGACCATCCCTTCCGGGGCGGGAAACAGCAAACGGCAGATCCAGCTCATGCGGGATTTCGGCACCAACATTCTGCACATCATCCCCAGTTATGCCCTGCGCCTGATGGACGTCCTGGGAGAGATGGGAATGGATCCCAAGCACGATCTCGAGCTGAAGATCGCCTACCTGGGGGCGGAACCCTACTCCGAAGAAGTCCGGCGGCGGGTGGAGGACTTCTACGGCATCAAGGTTTATAATAGCTACGGGCTCTCCGAGATGAACGGTCCCGGGGTTGCCTTCGAGTGTCCCTTCCAGTCGGGCATGCATATTTGGGAGGATGCCTACCTGGTGGAAATCGTCGACCCGGAAACCCTGGAACCGGTGGAAGACGGAACGTTCGGCGAGCTGGTCCTGACCACCCTGGACCGGGAAGCCATGCCCATCCTCCGGTATCGAACCCGGGACGTCACCCGCATCCTGCCGGGCGATTGTCCCTGCGGGCGTGTCCACCGCAGGCTGGACCGGATCCGGGGACGCTCCGACGACATGTTCATCATCAAGGGGGTGAACATCTTTCCCATCCAGGTGGAACACGTGCTCATGAACATCCCCGAGGTGGGCAACAACTACGTGATCGTGTTGCGCCGGGAAAACGATATCGATGAAATGCTGGTTCGGGTGGAGGTGACCCAGGAGCTATTCGTGGAGGACATGCGTCATCTGCACCGGGTTCGGAAGGAGATCGTGCGAAATCTGAAGAACGAGCTCCTGGTTACGCCTGCCGTCGAGCTGGTGGAACCCAACAGTCTGCCCAAGAGCGAAGGGAAGGCCGTCCGGTTGCTGGATCAACGAACGCCCCGGAAAGGAGGTTGAGCCCATTCGAATTTTTGGCGACACTTCCGGTCTCAAGGCGACCCACCGGCAGAGAATTCAGAAGCTCTACCGACGGAAGATCCCCCCCCAGCAGGTGATTTCTCCGGATCTTGCCCGGGATCTTGCCCGGATCTCTTACGAGTGCGGCCGCCAAATCGGTCTCCTCGTTGCCCGAAGCGGCACCGTGGAAATGGTGCTGGCCGGAGGGCCCGGGTCCCTCTACATTCCCGATCTGCCCAAAAGCCGCGGCGGGCGCAGCCACCTGCGCGGGCTTCGCCTCGTCCACACCCACCTGGGGGAAGAACCCCTCTCCCAGGACGATCTCATGGACCTGGTCTTTCTCCGGCTTGACTGCGTGGCGGCCGTGTGCGTGGACCGGCACGGAGGCGCCACCCGGCTCGAGGTGGCTCACATCCTTCCCAGCAGCCGAGACCGGGAGCCCGCATGGCGGATCCTGCCGCCCCTGCCTTGCTACGATCCGGACCTGGATATCCGACAGATGGTTCAGTCCCTGGAAGAAGAGCTGGAGAGAAACCGCCTGGCCGTCGAGGCGTCCCGGGCCGAAGACCGGGCCATTCTGGTGAGCGTGACCAGCGCCGATAAGGAGACGGCCCTGGATTCCATGGCGGAACTGCAGGAACTGGCGCGCACGGGAGGAATCGAGGCAGCCGACACCATCATCCAGCGGCAGAGGGAAGTGAACCCCAAGTACCTCATCGGGAAAGGAAAGCTCAGTGAGATCGTGTTGAGGGCCCTCCAGTGCGGGGTGGATCTTCTCATTTTCGACCAGGAGCTCAATCCTTCCCAGGTGAAGGCCATCACGGACACCACCGAGCTCCGAGTCATCGACCGCACCCAGCTCATCCTGGATATTTTCGCCCGGAGGGCCCACAGCCGGGAAGGCAAGATCCAGGTGGAGATGGCCCAGCTCAAATACCTTCTGCCTCGCCTGGGCATGAAGGACGACGCCCTCTCCCGGCTCACCGGGGGCATCGGGGCCCGGGGCCCCGGGGAGACCACCCTCGAGATCAATCGGCGGCGGACCAAGGATCGCATTGTGCACCTGGAAACGGAACTGGCCGCCGTTCGCAAGAACCGGGAACAGCGGCGGGCCCGGCGAACCCGAAAGGACGTTCCCGTCATCTCCATTGTGGGCTACACCAATGCGGGCAAGTCCACCCTCCTCAACACCCTCACCCACAGCGGGGTGTTTGTGGAAAACAAGCTGTTCGCCACCCTGGATCCCACCAGCCGTCGCTTGCGGTTTCCCCGGGACATCGAGGTCATCATTACGGATACCGTGGGATTCATTCGAGACCTGCCCAAGGACCTGATGGAAGCCTTTGGAGCTACCCTCGAGGAGTTGAGCGATGCGGATCTTCTTCTCCACGTGGTGGATCTGAGCAACCCCCAGTTCGAAAACCAGATCCGCGCCGTGGATCGGATCCTCGCGGACCTGAACCTCCGGCAAAAACCGACCCTCCTGGTCTTCAACAAGATGGACCGAGCGGACCCGGCCTTGGTGGAGCGGGTGTTGCGGCGCCACGGCGGGGTGGCCGTCTCGGCCCTGTCCACCAAGACCCTCGAACCCCTGATCCTGGCCATGGAAGAGCAAATCACGGCCCAGCTCGAGGAGGGATTGTTTCCCCGGGCCTTGGGGGAAACGGAAGAGGGGGGCTCGGACCCATGGACGGCAAGGTCCCCATTGCCTTGAACGGGACGGAGCCGGGGAGGAGGGACGAGCCCGTTTGTGCCTGCGACGGCGCCGCCTGCCGGGGCGACGCATGGGCCTCGGGGATCGAGGAAGGGGGCAAAGGAGAACTCAGAAACCCGGGTGTTCGGCGAGGATCTGCCTGGATCGTTCGATGTCCTTTCGGATTTGAACGGCCAGCTCCTCGGGGCCCGAAAAGCGTCGCTCCTCTCGAAGGCGATCCACGAATTTTACCGTGATGGGCTTGTCGTAAATGGTATCGTTGAAATCGAAGATGTGGACTTCGAGGGAGAGTTCCCGGTCGTTGAAGGTGGGATTGTAGCCCAGGTTGCCCGCGCCCCCGTAAAGCTTCCCGTCGACCACCACCTGCACGGCATAGACGCCGGGTTTGGGAGTTACCTGCCAGGCTTCGGCCTTGATGTTTGCCGTGGGAAACCCCAGGAGGCGCGCGCCCCGTTGGCGGCCGTGTATGACGGTCCCGGAGATTTCGTAGCTCCTACCCAGGAGCTTGTTGGCGGTACGCAGGTTTCCTTCGCTCACGAGGTGGCGAATGACGGTGCTGCTCACCATCGTCCCCTCGAGCTCGATCCCTTCCACCGCTTCCACCCCAAAGCCGTATTGGTCTCCCAACTCCCTGAGAAAACGAATGTTTCCCTCTCGACCGTAGCCGAAACGATAATCGTAGCCCACCACCAGGGCCTTGACCCCGATCCGGTCCACCAGGATATTCTTGACGAAGTCCCGGGCGGAGATGAGGGCAAATTCCCGGCTGAAGGGGATCACGATGGCCACGTGGATGGACGAGTCGGCCATGAGCTCGATTTTTCTCTGGTGGGAGGTGATGAAAGAGAGCTCTTCATTGGGGTTGAGTACCCGCAGGGGATGGGGATAGAAAGTGAGAACCACGGATTCGCCGTTGATCTGGGCGGCCCATGCTTTGACCCGGTTGAAAATGGCCTGGTGTCCGCGATGTACGCCGTCGAAATTTCCGATGGTGAGAACAGGGTTCTTGAGAGACCTGGGGATGGGATCGATTCCCTCAAACACTTCCATGATGAGCGTTTGCACCTCCAAACAGAAAAAAAATAGACCTTGACAGCACAAGAAAATTAGCATACGAAACCTCCAGTTCCAATGCAACGCTTTTTTGCGTGCCGAAGTGGCGGAACTGGTAGACGCGCTAGGTTCAGGGTCTAGTGGGCGTACGCCTGTCGGGGTTCGAGTCCCCGCTTCGGCACCACGACAATCCAAGGGGTTAGGTCAAGCGGCCTGACCCCTTTTTCTTTGTTTTTAGCCACAATGGGTGACACAGAAAAAGAGATCGGCCCATCCGGCTAACGAGTACCTTTGGGCATGAAGAGGGTACAATCTGAGCTTAAAAGATTCATGGTCCCTGAAGCCGAAGCCTGTCTCTTGAGGGTCTTGATTTTATTGTTGATGCCTTCGACTACGGCGCTGGTGATTGGGGGCTCGAAGTAGTTGAGCAAGCCGGTCCGATACCCGGCGAGGGT
>Ga0208825_1001889_pt1 | contig 14856 bp, 9 predicted proteins | sample AD_UKC113_MetaG_FD_184450 | JGI IMG/M metagenome (GOLD analysis project Ga0208825, IMG submission 184450) | Active sludge microbial communities of municipal wastewater-treating anaerobic digesters from Hong Kong - AD_UKC113_MetaG (SPAdes)... | ecosystem: Engineered > Bioreactor > Anaerobic >...
ATGAATATCCCGATAATTATTTTCCTCATATCGATGATGGTTATTGTCTCGTGGCTTGAATCTATTGGAGTTTTTAAGTTCCTTGTCGCTAATATAGTTAAAAAAATAGGTCCATATCCCAGGAGAATTTTTTTAATTTTAATGCTTTTTTCAGGAATTCTTGGTGGACTTGTCGATGAAGTTACAGCAATACTTGTGGCTATAACAATTGCTATTACAATATGCAACCAGATGAATATCAATCCATTCCCTTTTGTAATAAGCCTTGTTTTTGCTACAAATACAGCATCAGCACTTACTATGATAGGAAACCCAATCGGTATTTATATCGCCTTTTCAGCTGATTTTACTTTTACCGATTTTCTTAGATGGTCAACACCTATTTCATTTCTTATTACGATAATTATTTCTCTTCTTTTGCTTTCCTTGTTTAGTAAATCCATTCCTAAAAAATCAAAAGTTCACTTTTTCGATATTGACCCCTGGGAAGGCATAGCAGATAAAAACAGAGTTAAAAAGGGTGGGCTTCTTTTTCTCTTCTTGATTATTTTGATTGGATTTTCAAGTCAAATAGATAAATTTTTGCATCTTCCGCCCAACACAAGCACAATAGCTATTCCTCTTGCTTTTGTTGGTATTGTGATATTTTTAGAAAAAGAAAATGGCAAAATCCTTGTTGAGCAAGGAGTTCAATGGTGGTCGATACTTTTTTTCATGTTTTTATTTGCAAATGCTGCCTGCCTGGAATATACCGGTGTTACACCGAAATTAGCCTATATGTTACTATCATTTTGTCAGAATATTAATTTCAATTTATTTAATTCCCCCAATAGTGTTACGATCATTTCACTCATAATAATCACAGTATTCACGGCAGTAATGTCTGGTTTTGTCGACAACTTACCAATCATTGCAGCTCTTGTGCCGGTTGTTAAAACTTTAAAGATTGCAGGACTTGGACACGCAAATATCTTATGGTGGGGTTTGTTGTTCGGGGGTTGTCTTGGTGGTAACCTTACGATAATTGGTTCTTCTGCAAATATGGTTGCAATGTCTGTCTATGAAAAATCTGAAGGCAAATCAATAAATTTTGCTACCTGGATAAAATATGGCATGCCAGTTGTTATAGTGTCTGTTATTCTTGCCCTTGGTTTATTGATATTGCAAATTAGTATCTCTCTATAGAAGTAATTTCATGCAAACAATTATTGTGTATGATAAGTCATATCCTAGAATTTTTATATAGATGATAATATTGTAAGCTTTGTTTATTTATTGTTCTGATTTAAGTAATTACATTTTATTAATAAAAAAGATGGATAATTTTTTCATAAATAATCTACATATTAAAGTTGTACAGGATGAAAAATATATCAAACTAAAGCTTTTTTTAAATTTTTAAAAAGAAGGCAAAAATGTCATACACTATTATTAGACTTCGTGGGATATTAAAAGAAACTGATGCAATCTTTACTTCCTTACCAATTACAGAAACAGAACATACCTGTTACCTTTCAAATATCTTTTTACTGGTAGAGAATATAATAAACGATAAGTCTATTACAGATGTTATAATTCAATGTGAGGAAGATTTTACCTGTCTTGCTGGACAGGTTGAACAGTTGTTCAATCTTTTCAAAAGAATAACCGTCCATGGCAAAACTACTTACTTTTTTTCTAAAACATATGATGAAAAGGCTTTATATCTTGCAGCCTCTTGCAAAAAAAGGCTAATTGCACCAACAGGAACTGTAGCATTTTTAGGGTTTAAAAAGCAATTTACATTTGTAAAAAGATTACTTGATAAATATGAAATTGAAGCTGATATCATTCGAAGAGGGAAGTATAAAGGTGCTGCTGATATATACAGGCTTGATAGAATAGATGATGCTCAGAAAGAAGCTTATTCCGCTATAATTGAGGCTACATATGAGACTTTTATAAAAACAATTACAGCTTCATTTGATATTGATAGAAAAAAATTTGAAGAAGAGATACTGGGAAATTTTGTAACTCCGGAAAAAGCCAAACTTGAAAAACTTGTTACAGATATTGGATATATCGAGGATCTTATCCTTGGATTCGAAAAAGAAAAGAAAAAGAAGCATGTATTTAAGAAGATTCCTCCATATTTTGGAAAAGGGAAAAGAGTAGCTGTTCTGGTTTTTGATGGTGGTATAAAGGATGGCTCAAATCAAAAAGATTTTTTGATGGGTAATAAGATCGGTGATAATTATTTTGTTAAACAGATAGATAGATTAAGAAAAAATAAGAAGATAAAAAGTGTTATTTTAAAGGTTAACTCACCAGGTGGTTCAGCATCTGCTTCAGATACGATAGCATTTAGTCTTTTGAAGCTAAAAGAAAAAAAAGATCTTGTTGTGGTTCAGTCGGCGATTGCTGGTTCTGGTGGCTATTATATTAGTTTCCCTGGTGAAAAGATATTTACTCAGAATACGACAATCACTGGTTCCATAGGCGTAATATCGCTTTTTCTATATATAGACAGATTATACCAGAGGTTTGGAATTACACATTCAGTTTTAAAAAAAGGAGAAAATGCTGATATCTTTTCTCCATTGATAAAAAGATCTCAAAGTCAACTAAAACTCATTGAAGATGAAGTGGATAGGATATATAAGGGATTTGTCGAAAATGTGGCAAAAAATAGAGCTCTTACAGTTGAACAGGTTGATGAGATTGCAGAGGGAAGAGTCTGGTCTGGACTGGATGCTGTAAAAATAAAGATTGCCGATGAAATAGGAGATCTGCATAGCGCCATTGATTATTTAAAAGAAAAACATAAAACAAAAAACTTTAAAGTAGAGTTTTTTCCGAAGAAAAAGGTATCCTGGCTTAGTCGTTTGCTATTATCCAGGAAATCTGAGTATATCGATATTGATGATGAAGAGAATGAAGGTGGCAGCATATCATCTTTAAAAGATCGTCTATCTTATTTTGAAAAGGTTTTAAAAAATTTGAAATCTTTAGAAAGTGGTAAACCTTTGCTTTTAATGCCAGAAATTTTTATCGAGAATTTTTTGTTGTAGATATAATTTTATTCAAGATTTATTTCTCTTTTGGTTTTGTATAGATAAAAACATAATCACCTATATTTACTTTTGAATATATATCTTTTTTAGTAACTTCCAATGATGTTACTGTTTCAGAAAGTTCTTTTACCTTTCCATATCCCATAACTCCGCTGTTCATATCGTATCCGATGCTGTTGAATATTTTATGTAATTCATTTTTATTAATTATTATAAACTCGGTATCTTTAGTTATTCCATTAGCCCATCCAAGATTTATCAATATCGTATTTCCGATTGCCTGAACGACTTTTCCTCTTATTGGAATAAGGCTTAATATCATATCTCTCAAATTTGATGCTATTTCAAGGATTGGAAAATCTACACTTGCAAAGAAAGTTCGAGATTCAAGAAGATATAGGTTATCTGGGTTAATTATCTTTATATATACTCTATATCCATCCCTTGGGGTTGGTTCTATCTTTTCAACCAGAAGTGCATAATCAAGCTTTTTATTTTTGCAGATGTTTGAAATCTCCTCAAGTGAGTTAACATCTTTTTCAATATAGTTAAAATTGATGCCATATATTGAAGCAAATTTGTCAAAGAGCATTTCAGCAAATATTGAGTTTATATTATAGTGAGGCTCTCTAAAATCAGATGGAAAGGAAAATATGCCAACATTGATAAAACTATCGATGATAGAATAAGGTTCTATTTTTGATTTAACTTCAAGACTATTTGCAAGAGCATGATTCAATAGATCTATCTTTAAATCTATGCCACTATAACCAAGATCTTTAAGAATTTTATACTGTTGCAGTTGTTTAAAGTAAAGTTGTTTGCTCTTGTAAACTTCTGATAGCTTGAAACGGTAGTTTGAATCCAGTGGCATAAGTCTGATGGCTCGCTTAAGCATAATTTCACCCTTGGCAAAATAGCCATTATTAAAAAAGAAATTTGCCCACTGATAATTATAAGCTGCAAGATCCTGTTTGTTTTGATAGAATTCCATAATGTTTGCTTTAACAAGTGCTTCTTCAAGTGTATAGCGTACTATTTCATCGTAAGGAAATATAGACAGGGCTTTTAAAAGATATTCTATAGATTTCGAATAGTTTTGATTTGTAAGATGAATATAAGAGAGGAGCCATAAAATATTTAAATTTGAATTATAGCTCTCATATAATGTTTCTACATATGATAAAGCTTTTGAATAATCTCTATTTTGAATAGCCATATAGGATTTCAAAAGGTAACCAGATGCGTTATTGGGCTCAAGTTCAAATAAGCGAGATAGAAACTCTTCCGTTAACCTGTAATCTTTTTTTTCAAAATAGTAATATGCAAGCTCTTCATATATAGAAGGTTCATAAGGTGCAAGATCAAGAGCTTTTCTAATATATTGCAAAGCCTCTTTCTCTTTGTCAATGGACTTATAGAATCTATAAAGGTAAAGATTGACCTTCCAGTCATCTGGATATCTTCTAAGCAGTCTTGCATATATATCAAGAGCTTCATCAAGCCTCCCCTGATATATCTTTATTTCCGCTTTCAGAAAATATGCATCAAGATAGGTTGGACTTTTTGAAATTATATCATCTGCAATTTGTTCAGATTCTTTAAAATTACCAAGTCTAACATATACTTTTGCTAAAAGTAACATGAAATCATTATTTTCAGGTTCCAGTTTTTGACTTTTTTTTAATATATCTAAAGCTTCTTCATATTTTTCAAGAGTATAGTAACATAGAGCAAGATGATAATATGCATCAAAAAAATTTGGATTTATTTCTATGGCTTTAAAGTAATATTCTATGGCATGAATAAATTCTTTTTTATTTTCATAGTAGAGTCCCTTTTGGTAATAGTCTATAGCTGCTGAATTCTGGAAGGAAAAAAATAAAATTAAAAATATAATAAGAGACATAGAAGCAATTATCTTGCTTTTATTTAAGCTTTTCATCCCCTCTCTCCCAACATTAGATAAAGAAAAAAAGCAAAGTAAGCTCTTCACCCTTTTATATAATATCAATTTGTGTACGAATATATATAATATCCTTCAATATTCCAATCTTTGTTTGCAAAGAGAAAGAAGAATAATTTACCTGATGAACCATGTTTTACGCATTAATACTTGTCTCGCTTTTTTTAAGTTCAAGGCTTTCCTCTAAAAATAAGGCTAATCTTGATTGATCATATATTTTTATTTTAGGAAAATCTTCGATATAATGTTGCACATCAGGATCAAGAGCAAAATTAAAGAAAAAAAAGCAACTTTCGAGATTGTTTTCTTCTATCTCCTTATTTATAGCTTGAAAAAGGGCATATGTCAAATCATAAAGCGCTGATCTTCTAAAAACGAACAATGCACCGGTGTGAGGATAAGAGATTGACAATGCAAATACTCTTAACGAAGCAACATCTTTTTCGGTTGAGAAACTGGATCTAATCTTTTTAGGATAATACTCAAATAGTTTTACGATACGTAAATTTACCTTGATAAAACCTCTATCAGTTAACCTTTGATAAGCAGAAAGTATTTTTTTCTTCATCTCTTCACTTTGAGGTTTATCTTTAGTTATTTTTGCAAATTCTCTTTTTAGATAATTAATAGATGGCATGAAAATTCTTTTTGAACTGTAACCAAAGATATCAAGAATAATGCTTCCAGTATTTATTCTTTTTAAGTAATTATTAATTCTATCTTCATTCATTATCTGTTCAACATTATCAATACTTTTATCCAGATCAGATGAAAAAAGATTAAAAGTATTTCGTCCAACAGAGAGAAAATGATTTGCATTATTAATATCTTTGACAAAAAATAGTAAAAAAATAGAAAGTTCAAGTAACCTGGACTTTTCTGATTCTCTGTTCTGAGAATGCAGAGCCTTATCAAGTGAAATTAAAAAAGATGTTTTTTGAGAATTTAAATCCTGGTTCATTAAAAACATGCAATAAAGAAGAAGAAACTGTTTATAGCATTCAAATATCTCATCACCTACAAAGTTAGCTTTTGTAAGCCAGAGAGATGCATTTGAATAATCTTTTTTAAAGATATTGTTAAGACTAACGATAAAAATGCTTTCTTTCTTAGCATGCGTGATAAAAAGGCTCATTGCATCCTGACTGCTTTTTTCTTTCAACTTTAAAAAAAGGGCCACTATATAATCTTCATAGTAATCTATATTTTTAGGGCTTATGAATAAAGCTCTTTCAAAATAGTAAATGGCATTTTCATATTGATTTAATATCATGAAGAGTTTGCCGATGAGGTTACACCATCTTGCATCGTACTCTCCCTCTTTTTCTATCTCAAAAAGCTTTGAAAATGCTTCTTGCGTTTGGTTTAGCTCATATAAAATCTCAGCCATAGTCGTATTATGAAAAAGTTTGATATATTTATCATTTATAAAGCCTTTTTCGATCATAAGTTGCATGTAATGAAGGGCTTTTTGTTTATTTTCAATATTTAGATAACTTTTGTAGAGTAAAGTCAATAAAACTTTATCATACTTATGAATCTTAAAAAAATTTTCAATATTTCTTATTACATCAAAGTATTTTTTGTTATTAAATAGCTTTGTTGATTTATTTATAGTTGATACTAATGCTATCTTTGGAATTAAAAATAAAATAACTATTATTAAAAATAAGATTGCGGTATAAGGGAAATATGTGGATTGAACAATAGGTTTTAAAACATTAATAATATTATTTAATAATAATTCCATACCTTTGTTTTGCAGCATTTTTTAGTAATGTCAAAAGTTTTATTTGAAAGGATTGACATTACCTATTTTTAGTAATGTCCAGGCTTTAGAGCATATGATATAGGTATTTACTAAGTTGACAAATCTGATAACGATCCCAATTTTTTATTTAACATCATATGGAAAAAAAATAGTTTTGTATTATCATTTGCTAAACAGCTTTCAAGAAGTATCTCGATTTGAAGAAGTACCAAAAAACAGCAGGGATAAATCTATGTTTGATCAACAACTCATAAAAAAATATTCTAAAACATTTAAAGCAGGAAGTCAGATATTTTCAGAAGGTGATTTTGGAAGAGAGATGTATATAATTCTTAAAGGGGAAGTTGAAATTTTTCGAATCCTTGATGGGAAAAAGAGTCAACTGGCTGTTTTAAAGCAGGGTGATATATTTGGGGAACTCGCCATAATAGATAAATTTCCCAGATCAGCAAATGCTATGGCTTTAACAGATTCAATAGTACTTGCAGTTAACTCTTCTGCTTTTGAGTCGGTCATTCTTGAAAGTAAAGATTTTACTAAAAAGATAATAAAACTTCTTTCAACTAGAATACGAAGGACAAATGATATAGTCCTTTCCATTTACAAAAAAGATAGAGAAGATAAAATAATATCAGCCCTTAATTCATTTTATAACATAGAACTTGCCGCAAAAAATATCAAAATTAAGGGAAAAATTGAAAAAGATAAGTTTTTAAACTATATTGAAACTTATAAAGAGCTAAATCCAAAAATGGCTGAGCAGTATTTACTTGACCTTAAAAAACAGGGGAAAATTGAGCTAGATGGAAATATTATCACACTTATAGACATAGATAGAAGACAGAAACAAAGTGAGTAGCATTCATCTAAAAGCTGTAAGGCGATTTACACTCTATCCATGATAGGTATAAGACAGATAAAAACAAGTTCTTCGTTTCCGCTATTATAAAATTGATGCTCTTCAAATGGAGGGATAAGTACAACATCACCTTGTTTTATTTGTTTTGATTCACCTTTTGAGTTTCGTAACTCTCCACTTCCTTTTAAAATATAGTTCTCATGTTCCCACTCATGGGAGTGAAGAGGTGTATGGCCATTTTTAGCAATTCTGAAAATACGCATAATGAAATTTGGAGCACCCTGTTCTTTGCCTATTACAACTTTAATCTCAGCATCCTTAGCACCCTCATTTGTTAATGGCTCAAAAGCAACTGAATCGGTAGATTTTGTATATATCTCCAATTTTTGCCTCCTTATCAAAATTCAATCCTGGATCTAATAAAAAATATCTTTACAATATATTAACAAATTAGCTGACAATAGTCAAAATATATGAATATGTTATTACAAAAAAAATAGAATTTTTTATTTAAAAACATCAAAACTGACTGTAAATAAAGCTAAAATTGAGTTTTAAAAAAGATAAAAAAATAGAATAAATTTATACAAAAGTTTAAGTTTTAGAAAAACTATGCAAAATACATGAAAACCCAGATAATTAAATCAATACCAAATATCAAGAGAAGACTTAAAGATGGAAGCATGGATAGGGAAAAAAGAGTAAATAAACCATTATGAAATAAAAGAATAAATTCATAAAAAGAAATTGATAATAAAAATAATCCAAGCATGAAGAATATGATTTGAAAGATATTACCAAAACCAGAGGTTTTTTTCATACCAATATAGCTTAATTTGAAGGCGACCACAAGGGAAAAAATAAGGCAAAGATACGATATTATCTTGTTTTTAATATAATTGGTAAAAAGTATAGGTGAATAGCCAATGTCTGTTATAAACTTTTTTAAAGAAAAGATGGTATAAAGAGGGAATTTGTCAAAAGTTTCATATAAAACTATATTTTTAAAAAAAGCTGGATTTACATCAAAATAGGTCATTACATGTTGCTGGTCGGTGCTTTTAAATATAAAGTATGTCTGTATTTTTTTACCATATTTGTAGTATGCAGTTTCTTTAGTATCAAGATTATAGATATGTATATCAAAAAGATAGATATCATCAAAGTAGTATACAACTTTTTCAATATATACAAGATAGGAAACCTGATCTTTTTTTGCATCGTTAAGCTTGAATAGTAGCGAGTTTAAACCAGGATAGTCGATCTTTTCTGCTGCATCACTTACAAAAAAGTCCAGTTTTTTATAGAGATTCGTGGCTTCTTCTAAATATGGAGTGATGGATTTGTCATCTGGATATTTTTTGTGAAGAGCGGTAAAAAGTTTGTAGGCTTCCACATATTTTTTTTCTTCTATATATTTAATGCCAATTTTTTTCTGCTGCATTATATATATTTTATCGTTATTTTTAGAAAGTGATTCAGTCTGGTAGAGATCTTTTACCTTATCGTAAAGTTGCTTTGCATTACTATCATTAGGAGCTAAACGAAGGTATCTTTCCAGATAATATATAGCAAGGATATATTCTTTTGTCTTTGTATAATAGAGTGCAAGATTGTAAAGATTAGCAGCGTTTATCGGTGGTGCCGGTGTAACCTCTGTTTGTTGTGGTTTTGGTATTTTACTGTATTTTTTTCTTTCAAGTTCAGCGACAAGATCTATAACATCCGTATTTTTGGGTTCAAAGGTTAAGTACTTTTTATAGTAAGTAATTGCCTGATCATATTTCTCTGCAAGTTCAAGCTCCTTTGCCTTTTTTAGATATTGATAACTTAGTTTTGTTGTGATCTTTATTTCAGATACTTTTGCATCGAGTAAAGGTTTTACGCTTTCATTAAGAACAGCACTGAAGACGAATGCAAAAATAAGAAAGATAAAAAAAGCTATAACATAATCAATATCATTTATATCTGTTTTGTTTTTTATTCGACCAATACTATATAAAAACCCAAAAGAAATAATTACCGAAGCTGCTAAAATAAAGGGAAGAAGTTCTATAACAAGGACAAGAGTGGAAAATATAACATACTGACTTTTTGATTTTTTTAAAACACTTTCAACATCATAGGTGATATTTTGATAAATAAAAATTATAACAAGAAGTATTAATATTATATAAAAAACAAGGGTAATTGTTTTTTGCAGTATATATGAAGAACCTTTGCTTTTTGCCATTTTATATCCTAAAAAGAATTATTTTTTTAACCTTCTCATCTGTGCTTTTTCAGCCTGTGAAACCTTTGACTTGAAGATTTTCTTACCATGCTTTATATACATTATTAAAATTTCGAAGATAAGAAATATTGCATAAACTATTGATGGAAACAATAGTATATATTTTTTTTCAAGTTTAAGATCTTTAAGGTAATATATAGAAAAGTGATGCAAATATAAAAAGAGATAGATCAAGATACTTGTTATTATAATGGATTCTATGTAGGATGGAAACTGCCAGTTTTCATTCAAAACAATATAAGGTATCCAGCAAATAACTAAAAAAAGAGTAAATAGATAAATGATGAAATATATGCCACTTTCAGTTATTGTTTTTTGAATCTCTAAAAAATATATGTTTCCTTGTTCTATTATCTTTTGAGTGAATGATAGAGATTTTATTTCTCCAATTGCTGGAAAGTAAGGGAAATCTTTTCCAATCCCGGATTCAAGTGCATTTATAGTTATTTTGTTTTTGTTAAGATTTATGGTAAATTGACTAATCTTAAATCTATCATTTTCAAAAAAATAAGCTTTCCCATTTTCAAAATAAAACTGATAACCAGGGTAAGTGACTATGGATTTTTCATAGATAAAGGGGATAGAATTCGCGATTTTTGGAGAATACAGCCCTTTTATCGTTTTTATCCTTGTTGGTTCTTGAAAAAATGTAATATATAAAGATCCAAATATAATAAGGCAAAAAAATATTATCGCAATAAAGGCTGAAGTTTTAGATGCATCTTTATTTGCAGCATAGAAAAAGGCTACTATTGCAGTAATAAAAAGGCTTATTGGAATTAAACCATAGAGAATGATATCCAATTTAATTATAAAGTAATAGAAGATAATAAAATTCGAATAGAGAGTTTTTAGTCTCTGGATCTCGTCTGCATTGCAACTTAGAAAAACTGAAATAACTATGATTAAGGAGAGAATAAAAATAACAAGTAGATACTTTAATACATAAATAGAGTCGGTTATTATCTTTTTCATGTTGAAAGAAAATCCTTTCTTATCTATGATTATGAAATATACAAATCAATTTTAACTTAAAAATTAAATAAATACCAGAATTTTTAAAATTCAGTTTTGTGAAAATCTCCAAACTATAAATCTTGTAAAATTTTGAAAAACAACTATTATTTTATTGTTTCATTATTGTCAGCCAACTTATGTAGCTTTCCTCATTTCCTTTTTATCCAGTAAAAGTTTGCTTTTTGCCACTTACAACAGTCAAAAGTTTAAAGTCGAAAGTCAAAAGTCAAGCAAAAAGTCAAATTTTTTCTCAAATTTGCCCATACCTGGTTGTGAAGAGCCTGAAAGTCAATACTTGAACTTATCTTTTCGCTTGATCCAGATGAAAATAAATAACCACCTGTCGAATTTAATCTTGAGTTAAGCTAAAAACAACAAAAATTGGAGTTAACTTTGAAAAAATTTAGTATTTTTATTTTTTTCATAATCTTCTTTATAATTTTATCGTCACAAAATACCAATTTTTTTTATGATATCGTATCAGATTTTTCGATAAATTATGATAATACGCTACTTTACTATTATAGAAGCCTTCAAAGGCAGAAAGAGCAGTTTTTTATATACGGTTATGATTTGACTACAAGCCAGTTTTATGGTTTTTCTCCATCAAGCGAATTTGTTACCACTAAACCATATAGTAATTTTGACAATTCAGCAATGGCTTACGGAGCCCTATATGAGGGCAATGATTTTGTCTGGTACAAAGACTTTAAAGAGAAAAAGGGGTACAAAATACTTTACTCAATTTCTGGCAGACTTTCATGCTTGGCACTTGATAGAACTGGAAAGAACATTGCAATAGGTTTTGATTACCTTGATCCTCAAAAGTTTATATATATATCTGGCGTTAAGGAGTTTTATACTTACCCTCTTTCAAATTTTGGAAATATCGAGCATCTTTTCTTCACAATTGATTCTAAATATCTCCTTGTCATCTATCGATATAATCAAAAGTACTATGCGGACCTTCTTACTCTGGCTGAAAATCCTTTTTCAGCATCAAATTTCAAACCAGATATTATTCGAATAGCTCAGGGTGCCGATAATATGCTCTTTTGCAATGAATTTATGCTCATAACAGAGGAGAAGGGTAGCATTTTTCTCTATGATTTAACCAGTTACGAGAAAGCCCGTATAAATCAGCTTCACATTTTCAAAGATTTAAATCTTCCGGAAAAAGCTATTTTTCTTATAAATAGTACTCTTTACGATGAGCAACTTAACAAAATAAATTTTGATTTTTCGCAGTTGACCAATTTTATATCAACCGGCCAGAATTTCAAAAATCAAATAATTTCCTCTATCTCAAATTCTGATGATCTATTTTTTTCACAGAATTATCTTATTTTAAAGGATATGTTGTCAAATCAATTTTTTATTTTCTTTTATGACCCAGAGGCAAATACTTTAGTAGCGTTAAATAGCTTTCCAGCAGACAGTGACTTTTTTAAAAGCCATGATTTAAAAAACATAAAGGCAGTTGATAAATCTGGAAATATCTTTGTTTTATTTTATTTTAATGACCATACTTTTGAAAAATCATATTCAATTTATTATCTTGATTTAAAAAATAATGAACTAAAAGTAGTTTTTTCAGATAATATTTTAAGCATTGATAAGATTATCCATAGAAAAGATGGAGCGTTTATCCTCGTTAAAAAAGCATATACAAAAGGTGTTTTTAGAGAATTATTTCAATTTAACTATTCCAATCAAAAGCTCTTTAAAATCTCAGGTTATGAAAATGTTTTAGATAGTGAACTTCCATTTTTAAAGAGAAATTATTGATTTATTATATTTTAATCTTTATAATTTTTTTTAATTTAAATTATACTTTATAAAAAATACTTGCTGTCTAATTGCTTTCATCATATTGTTGGAGATAAATTCACATTTTTGTTTTTTTATAATTATTGTCTAAAATTATTAAGAATAAAGGCATACAAATATTATTTATTTTACCAGGGCTTGATATTGTTTTCTTAATAAAAATAATTGGATTATTGAAATTAATGGCTCTCCTGCAAAAAGGTAGATTTTGCTAGCTTTTTATTTTTCTTTTTTGCAGGTTAGAGCCATTAGTCGCGCTCCTGCACATATTTGTTAGATATTTTTTTTAAATTTATACCTTATTTCAGGAGCGCCATTAATGGCTTTATTTTTTAGAGAGATAATACAATTTTTTTGAATACTTATGATAAAATTAAAATAAATTAATCCTGAAAGGGTCTTTATGAATATCTTAATATATGGCTTTGGAGCTGTTGGAACTGTGCTTTCGACATGTTTTAAACTATCTAAAGGGGATAATATTTATATTTATCGTAAGCATAAAGCAAATCATCATGAGTTTGTGCCACAGGTGGAAATAGCGACAGGCATAAGGCAAAAGGTTTCTCTTTTTAGCAATCCAGTTAAATTCTGGGACAAAGAGAAGATAGATATTGCATTTATTACCTTAAAAGCCTCTACTCTGCCAGATTCTCTCTTATATTTGAATGAAAATATTTCTAAGGACACACTTGTAATCTCTTTAATGAATGGCATGGGATGGGAAGATTATTTTAAAGATTACAATATCTACTATGGTCTTATAATGTATAATGCTTACAAAGAAAATGATGAGAAAGTTCATCTTGCCTCTAAAGGAGAGATACTACTCGATAGTAGAATTGAAGGAATGATCAAAGATAAAGTTTGTGGCCTGCCATTTGTTTTTACAGATAATATTTCAAGTTATAGATATAGAAAGTTATGGTTGAACACTTTAAACGGATTTTTGAGTTTATTTAATCTTTCACTTTATGAAATTTTCAATGATAAAGAAAAAAACAAAGACGGTAAGATTCTAAGCTTATTTGGAGCTTTTTTAAAGGAAACGGAGGTTTTGTATGAACTGTTGAGCATCAAAACAGACAGATTTAAGTCTCTGGATCCTCAAGATTTGATTGAGTTAATAGATAAAATAGATAAAAAACTTGAACTTGATGACAGACAGAAAAATATGCTTGTCAATTTCACAAGGGGAAAGAACTCTACCTTACAGTCGATAGAACAAAAAGAAAAAACTGAGTACAGGTATATTGGTGGGTATTTAACAAAACTAGCAGATAAAGTTGAGTTTAATTATCAGTTAAATAGATTTGTAACAGATGAAATAGCATACTACGACAAAACTCTTTCTTTAAGAAAAATAGAGGAGCAAACATTAAATCAATTTTTAAAATAGAGCTGCCATAAATGATTATGAGCTGGATGGTGAGCTGGTAAACGAACTAACATCAAATCAATTTTTTAAGCCTATATAAAGAATATGGGAAGCAAAAGATTAAATTTTCAGAGATTAAAAACTCTTCAAAGTTTTGAAAAAGGATATTTCAAAAATAGGCTCTTCGCTATAGACAAAGTGTGCAAAAATATTAAAAGACAACTACCTGTGAACCGGTGATTTTACCATCTCTTAGAAGATTTATGGCAATATTAAGATCTTTAAGTTCAAATTCGTTTACTTTTATTTCAATATTAATATTTTCGATTTTTTTAAAAAATTCAAATCCATCTTTTCTTGTAAGATTTGCAACTGAAACTAGTTTTCTTTCTTCCCATAGATCTTTATAGCTGAAAGAAGGTATGTCACTCATATGAATGCCTCCACAGACGACAATTCCACCTTTTTCAATATTTTTTAAAGCTGAGATCACAAGTTTTCCAGCAGGTGCAAAAATTATTGCAGCATCAAGTTTAATTGGGGGGTTTTGCGTGGAGTCATTAGCCCATATTGCACCATATTTCAAGGCAAATTTTTGTGCTTCAACATCGCCAGGAGAAGTGAAGGCATAAATTTTTTTCCCTTCTAGTGATGCTATTTGACTGATAATGTGAGCTGATGAACCAAAA
>Ga0208825_1001892_pt1 | contig 14838 bp, 10 predicted proteins | sample AD_UKC113_MetaG_FD_184450 | JGI IMG/M metagenome (GOLD analysis project Ga0208825, IMG submission 184450) | Active sludge microbial communities of municipal wastewater-treating anaerobic digesters from Hong Kong - AD_UKC113_MetaG (SPAdes)... | ecosystem: Engineered > Bioreactor > Anaerobic >...
CTCGACACCCTGGCCGAGGTCCTGGGCGTGGTCCCGGGCCGATTGCATCCGGCCACCTCCACCCCCGGTCAGCTGGTGCTGCGATACAGCAACGGGGTCGCCGTTCGAGGGCAACGGAAATCGGCGGTCTGCAGGCGGGACTTCCCCATCGATTGTGTGGCCGTGGAATTCTTCGGCAACCCCGTGGTGAAACAAGACCTGTGCAGGACCATCCGGGAGGCGGACCTCATCCTGTTCGCCCCGGGAAGCTTGTACACAAGCATTCTGCCGATCCTGCAGCTGACGGATGTTGTGACTGCCATCAAGGAGAACCGGAAGGCCCTGAAGATTCTGGGAGCCAACTTCTGGATCCAGGAGGGGGAGACCGACATCTCCCTGCGGGGCAGGAATCGAGGGTTCACCGTGTCCGAACTGGTGGAAGCTTACGACCAGAACGTGCCCGGCGGGTCGGCGGGCCTCTTTGACGTGGTGCTGAGCGCCAATCTCGAGCACGTGCCCGGCAACGTGCTCAGCAATTATGCCCTGGAAGGCAAGAGCCCCATTTACCTGGACCGGAGCCGGCTGGCCGGGTTCGGCGTGCTTCCCGTGGAGGCCACCATTTACTCGAGGCGGCGTTTGCGGGTGGCTCACGTGATCCACCACGATCCCGAAAAATTCGCCCTGGCGGTCCGGGGCCTGGTGTTTGCCCACGATCGGTTCAACCTTCGGTGCGAGTCCCTTCGCCCGCACGCTTCCCGGCCCTTGCGGCAATGCGCACCCGTGGGAATCTCCGCTCTTTGCGACTACAGGAAGGCCATGAGCCGAGAGTTGGACCCAAAGCGCTTCCTGCCCCGGCAGCTTCGGCGGGTCTTCGATGAGATCCTCTGGGAAAACCGGGACATTCGTCCCGGACATCTCCGAAACTTCCGGGGGGCGCGGATCATCCCCTCGGCCCGGTGGCACCGGAGCAACGAGTGGGACAACGTCCTGGGCTACTACGACCCGGAAGATAAGATGATCTATCTCCATGAGCAGTTGCGCAACGATCCCGAGCGACTCAAGGGGAACCTGCTGGTTGCGCTGGGGGAGTCGTTGCTGGGACGGTATCTCGAGGGTCGCCGGTGGATCGATTGGGAGTCCCGGGGCGAGTGGGGGGCAAGGTGCTACGAAATCCGGCTGCGGCCGGAAGAGGAGCGGGAATGTTTCCTGGGCGACGCCCAGCTCAAGGAATACCTGCGCCTGTCCCGCATGGTTCCCAACCCCGAAGACCCGAGGACCTACCGAATCACGCTCAACGGCAACGAAGGCTTCACTCCTCCCGGCCTGCTCTTTGGCCTTCTCTACGCATGGTATCTCAACAACGATTACGGTGAAATCCTCGAATACGAGATGTCCCTGTTGCGTCGACCTCCCCAGAAGCTCATCCCTTGTCAGCTCCAGGAGCGCGATCGAAAACAGGCACTCATCGCCTTGTTTCGCAAGGAGGTGTTCGAACACGCGGAGTGAATGAAGGAAAGGGTCGAGTTTGAACCCGGATTGAGCGATCGGACTGGGACGAATCCCGTTTCGTCGTTCCCGAGCATGCGGGAATCCGGAAAAGGCGTGCATACCCGCTCGCCTTGGCGGGCATGACGCCCGGATGCTCTCGGGATTGCTCGATCCAGGTTTGAACTTTTGAAATGGGGGTCCGGTCCGGAATTGGAGGAGAAAATGGAACTTAGACCCAGGAGTCATCAGAAGATTGTCGAGCTCATCCAAAAGGGGGTGGAGATCCCGAACCCCCTGACCTTGGACATCGGGGACGAGGTGCTCCCGGAGAACATTTCCGGCAACGGGGTCAAGATCTATCCCGGGTGTCGCATCTACGGCAAGGAAACCGTCATTGCCGGGGGCGCCAAGATCGGAGCCGAGGGCCCCGTCACCATTGACAACTGCCAGGTCGGTCCCATGGTCGAGCTCAAAGGCGGCTATTTCAAGGGTTCCGTCTTTCTTGCCAAAGCCAATATGGGAATGGGCGCTCACGTGCGGGACGCCTGCATCCTCGAGGAAGAGGCCAACGGGGCCCACTGCGTGGGGTTGAAACAAACCATCCTGTTTCCTTTTGTGACCCTGGGCAGCCTCATCAATTTCTGCGACTGCTTCATGGCGGGGGGAAGAAGCAGGAAAGACCACAGCGAAGTGGGAAGCTCCTACATTCACTTCAATTACACGCCCGACGGAGACAAGTCGACCCCTTCCCTCCTGGGCGACGTTCCCCGGGGGGTCATGTTGAACCAGCCCCCGATCTTCCTGGGAGGCCAGGGCGGCCTGGTGGGTCCTCTTCGGTTGGGCTTTGGAAACGTGTCCGTGGCGGGAACCATCCTGCGGCACGATACCCCGGAAGACCGAAAGAAGATCATCGGGCTGACCTATCCGCCCACCGTCGTGGATTTTGTCCCCTACCGGTATCCCAATCTCAGCCGAATTCTCAAGAACAACCTCATTTACCTTGCCAACCTTGTCGCCCTGGAATGCTGGTACCGGAACGTACGCAAGCCGTTTTTTTCGACCATGGAATATGGAGAGCTGTTCTACCGGGGAGTCCTGGACAAACTGGCCGCAGCCAAAAAAGAACGAACCGGCAGGCTCAAGGCCATGGTCCAGAAGGTCCCTCCCTCCCACGACCAATGTCGATGCGGAAAGGAGTCGGAAAAGGGGTGCGAATTGCACGCCAATATCGACGCCGTTTGCGAACTGTTCGGGCAGAGCCTGTCGGATCCCCGGGAGGCCCAGCTTGCCGAAGGTTTCCTGAACGCCTTCGAGAAATTTCGCGGCGCCAACGGCCGGGACTACATCCAGGTCATCCAGGCCATGCCGGAAAGCCTGTCCGCCGAAGGGGTCCGGTGGCTTCAATACGTAGTGGATGCCTTGTGCAGGAGGGCAGGAGCGCTTCTTTCCTCCTTTGGCCTTTTCTGAAGCACCGATTGTTCTGAATACATGATCAAGGAAGGACAAAACATGGGTACTTTATTCGGTACAGATGGAATCCGGGGCGTTGCAAACCAATATCCCATGGACGCCGCCATGGCTTTTGCCGTAGGACAGGCCGTCACTCATGTGCTCAAAAGGGAATCGCACCGGACGCGGATCATCCTGGGAAAGGACACGCGCATCTCGGGCTACATGCTCGAAAGCGCGCTCCTGGCGGGCATCACTTCCATGGGCGGCGATCCTTACCTGGTGGGTGTGCTCCCCACCCCGGGGATTGCCTTCATTACCGAAAGCATGCGCGCCGACGCGGGAATCGTCATTTCCGCTTCCCACAACCCCTACCAGGACAACGGCATCAAGATTTTCGGGGGGAACGGGTACAAGCTTTCCGACGAACAGGAGGAAGTGATCGAAAAGCTGATCCTCGAGGGAGACCTGCCCAAGAAGGTCCCGCCCCCTCACCAAATGGGACAGGCCTACCGCATCAACGACGTCCACGGCCGGTACATCGTGTTTTTGAAGAACACCTTCCCCCGGGCCCTGTCCATGGAGGGGATGAAGATCGTGATCGACGCGGCCAACGGAGCGACGTACCGGGTCGCCCCCGAAACCTTCACGGAGCTGGGCGCCAAGGTGGACATCATTCACAACACTCCCAACGGGATCAACATCAACGACCGCTGCGGCTCCCAGCATACCCAGGACCTCCGAACCCGGGTGGTGGAAAAGGGCGCCGCCATCGGCCTGGCCTTCGACGGAGACGGGGACCGGTTGATCGCCGTGGACGAAAAAGGCCGCCAGATCACCGGAGACCAGATCCTGATCATCTGTTCCAAGATGCTCAAGGAGCAGGGCCGACTGAAGAACAACCTGCTGGTAAGCACGGTCATGAGCAACCTGGGACTGACGGTTGCCTGCAGGAAGTACGGGTTCAGGCAGCACGCCTCCAAGGTCGGCGACCGCTATGTGCTCGAGGATATGCAGCAGTTGGGCGGCGTCCTGGGCGGCGAAGAATCCGGTCATGTCATCTTTCTCGATCACCACACGACGGGAGACGGCATTCTCACGGCCCTGCAGCTCATCGCAGCCATGCTGTCCTCGGGAAAACCCCTCTCCGAGCTCGCCGGTTTGATGGATATCTTTCCCCAGAAACTGATCAACGTGAACGTCTCCCGAAAGCCGGAACTCTCGACCCTGCCCGAGGTGGTTGCGGCAATCAAGGACGTGGAATCGGCCCTGGGCGACCAGGGCAGGGTCTTGGTGCGTTATTCGGGCACCCAGAACATGTGCCGGGTCATGGTGGAAGGGCCGACGGACGAGATCACCGCAAAGTACTGTCAGCAGATCGTGGACGCAGTGAAGGCGGCCATTGGATGACCCAATCAGGCTACGCGGTACGGACCGGATACGAGGCCGGGAGCACCCGGGGAGATTCCGTTATCGGAAAGGATTCTACATGGCTTTCACCATTTACGTAACCAGCGACTGGGACCAAATGAGCCAAGTCGCCGCCGAGTTGATTGAATCGGACATACGGCAAAAGCAGACGGCGAAGCGCGAGTACGTGCTGGGCCTCGCCACGGGGAATTCTCCCACCGGTATTTACAAGCATCTTGCCAAAGCGTTCAATGCCGGACGCATCAGCCCCCGCACCATCCGCACCTTCAACCTGGACGAATACGTCGGACTTCCCGGGGAAAACCCCCAGCAGCGGGCCCTCCATTGCGAATCCTACAGCTACTTCATGATCTCCGAATTCTTCGGACTCTTGCGGGAGAAGTTTGCGGAAACCAACGTTCCCTGGGGAACCCTCGTGGACCAGGACCACCTGGTCCGGGCCCTCGAAGACCACAAGGACTGCTATGAGTTCCAGGGCACGGATGCAGGCAAAGCCATCGTCATCGGAGACCAGGCCCAGGGATACCTCAAGACCATCAAGGAGGAGATCCTGGACGCCTACTGGAAGAAGATCGATGCCTGCGGCGGCATTGACCTGCAGGTCATCGGCGTGGGAGGACGGGGACACGTGGCCTTCCACGAGAGCGGCATTCCCTTCGAAAACAACAAGGTGATCCTGGTCAAGCTGGATGAGAACACGGTGGCCAACGCCGTGGAAGACGGCCACTTTGCGAGCAGGGAAGAGAGTCCCCGGTATGCCGTCTCCATGGGTGCGGAACAGGTCTACCGGGCGAAGACGGTGGTGCTGGTGGCCAACGGATCCCGCAAGACCGGACCCGTGACCGAGGCCGTCCTGGGAGAAGTCACCCCGGATGTTCCCATCAGCTACGGACAGAAGTACGCAGCCAGGGGCGGGAATATGGTCTATGTCCTCGATGAGGTCGCCGCAGCCGAGGTCTTGAAGCGATCCGCCGAGGTGAAAGCCAAGGGCTACCGGATCGTGGATAAACGGGGGGAACCGTTTGCGAAGGTCGAGTCTTTGACCTTTATCCGGGACGTCCGGACAGGCCGACTGGGGTAGCGAAACCGACCTGCAGAACCTGGAGCCGGCCGGGGAAGACGGTCCTTGAGCCCGCCCCGGCCGGGCCCTTTCGGGGTTGATCTGATCAGTGAAGTTCCTTCTCCCCCGGGAAGAGGATTGGGGTGAGGGAGGATGGCCTCTGAAAGCCCCCTCACGCCTACCCTCTCCCCCCGAGGCGGGGGCGAGAGTAGTTTCGTCGGTCCTCAAGACAACCCTATTGTCGCTCGGCCCATCCCCCCCTGCTCGCCCCACCGGCCCCAACGTGAGGAGACCGACGGGGATTCGATCGGGGTTTCCGGAGGAGGATCGTCGGGCAAGAAGGCGGGCGCTTTCCTCGATCCCCCCTTTTGGCGACCTCGGGGTGCTTTGTGCCTCTCGAGGGAATAGACCCGATACGGACCCCCACGGGCGCCCTCCCGGGGCGACCATTGGCCGCGAATGGGCGGCGGGCAGACTTCGAAAGGGCTTGGGATGAATGACGGCCTGGAGCAAAAGATTGTCCGGCTCCTGGAAGAAAAGGGTCCTTTGACGGGGTCCGAGATCCTGGAGAGAATCCGGGAGAGGAATTTTCTGCTTTGGAGGACCTGTTATCTTTCCAGCAAGCTGGACATCCGGACCCTGGGTACCCGGTATCTGAGACTGGACCAGAAAGTGGACGGGTACGCCCGGCTCTCCCCCTCCATCCTCCGTGAGTTCATGACGTATACCTTGGTGGGGGTTTCCGGGGCCCGGGAGGGTCTCGACCGGAGAGCCGACCGAATTCTCCGACACATCCGGGAAGTGAGCCAATCCAAGTTCGCCCTGGCTCACTCGATAGCCACCCGGCTGCAGAACGACCTGAACGACCGATGGCCCCGGGAAGGACGGTTGTGTTTCATTCTTGCGGGGGACATCGTCTACGACATGGCCCACGATGTTCCCCGTCCCGAGGCCAGCACGGGTGAGCTGGTCAACGGATCCGACATCGATTTGGTGGTGGTTGCCGACGACACCGTGCCCGACGACTTTCTCGAGGGGCTCGACGGGGCCATTTACCGGGAAAAATACCGCACCCTCATCTCCCCCGGCGTCCGGGAAGAACTCGACTACGTAGTGAAAAAGATGGAACGGGTGAGAGAACAGCTCGGCTTCGATACGTTCAAACGGATGGTTGCCTGCAAGATCCTCCGGGAAGGAGCGTTGCTTCTCGGCAGTGAAAGCCTTTTCCGGGAGATCAAGACCCTGCTTGTCCGGTCGGGGGTCGTGGAGAAGCTCGAGGAGATGGAAAAGCAGGCCGGGGCCTTGAGACGACGGGCGGAGGAGCACCTGCTGCAAACGGACCCCTCTCGAATCGTCGAGGAGGACTTGAACCATTTCCACACCAGCGAAGAGACGGAAGAATTCGAATAGGTCCGCCGCCTGCCGGTTGGATGTTGCAGAGTCACCATCGCCGTGGTTCGACCAGCATGTTGCCCATGGGCGATCCTGGATCAAAGCTCGACCTGCAGACCCAGCTCGATCACCCGGTCATGAGGAACACTGAAGTAGGCCGTTGCCGTGCGCGCATTTCGGGACATGTAGGCGAAAAGCGCCTTGCGCCACCTCTGCATCTTCGAATCCCCGCCCGTGAGCAAGGATTCCCGACTCAAGTAATACGTCGTCGTGGCGGGTTGGGTGGAAAGCCCCTGGAGGGAGGCGAGCTGCATGATCCGGGGAACATCCGGTTTTTCCGCAAACCCGTAAAAAGCAATGATACGGAAAAACCCCTGGCCCAGATCCTCGATCTTTACCTTTTCCTCGTCCGGCAACACGGGAACGTCCACGGAACGGATGGAAAGAAGAACCACCTTTTCGTGCAGCATCTGGTTGTGCTTGTAATGGAGAAGAAGAGAGCTGGGAATGCCCACGGGGGAGACCGACAGGAACACCGCCGTCCCACGGACTCTCTGGGGATCGTGTCTCTCCACATCCTCCAGGAAAAGATCCACGGGCAGCCGGGAACTGAGCATCTTCCTGGCCAACTCGGCACGACCGTCCTTCCAGGTTACCATGGCCGTGGCAATGACGGCCGCAATGGTCAGGGTCACCCACCCTCCGTCGAACAGTTTTAGGAGATTGGCGCTGAAGTAGGAGAGATCGAAAGTCAGAAATAAGGCCAGGAGGGGAAGGGCCTTGGCGAGGGACCAGCCCCAGGTCCTTGTGATCACGAAGAAATAGAGAATCGAGGTGAATGCCATATCGGCCGTTACGGCAATGCCGTAGGCCCCGGCAAGGCCGCTCGATTTCTTGAACACGAGCACCAGCCCGATGCAGGCGATCATCATCAGGTAGTTCACTTCGGGGATATAGATTTGTCCTTGGGTTTCCCGGGAAGTGTGGACGATCTGCAATCGCGGGCACAGGCCCAGTTGAACGGCCTGCTGGGTCACGGAAAAGATCCCGGAGATCATCGCCTGGGATGCAATGATGGTGGCGAGGGTGGCCAGAAAAACCATGGGATAGAGAAGGTACCGGGGAACCAGTCCGTAGAACGGATTGAAAGCCATGTTCGGATCTTCCAGCAGGAGCGCGCCCTGGCCGAAGTAGTTGAGCAAAAGGGAGGGAAACGCCAATCCCAGCCAGGACAGTCGAATGGGGTTGCGGCCGAAATGGCCCATGTCCGCGTAGAGGGCCTCACCGCCCGTGATGCACAGGACCACCGAACCCAGGACCACGATTCCGTGGAGCCGGTTCACGGCAAAGAACTCGTAGGCGTGGAGGGGATTCACGGCGTAGAGGATGTCGGGCCTTTGAAGGATTTCCTTTCCTCCCAGGACGGCAATGGTAACGAACCACACGATCATGATGGGCCCGAAGACGCTGCCGATGTCCGCCGTCCCTCGATGCTGTACCAGGAAGAGAAGCAGGAGCACACCGCAGGTGAGGGGAAGCACCATGGGTCTTGCGGCCTCCGTTGCCACCTCGAGGCCCTCGATGGCCGACAGAACCGAAATGGCGGGAGTGATCACCGCGTCTCCGTAGAGAAGCGACGCCCCGAGGATCCCGAAGAGGACTATCGCCGAATGGAGCTCGGGGGACATTCTTCGGCCCGCGGAAGGGATGAGGGCCAGCAGGGCAAAAATCCCACCCATGCCGCGATTGTCGGCACGCATGACAAAAACGATGTATTTTACGCAAATCACCATGGTCATGGACCAGAAGACCAGGGAGAGCACCCCCAGGACATTGCCCTGAGTCAAGGCCACGGCATGGGTCCCGTGGAAGCACTCCCGAATGGAATACAGGGGACTTGTCCCAATGTCTCCGTAAACAACCCCCAGAGAACCCAGGGCAAGGGATAAAGTGGTGCGTGAAAAAAGAGGGGGCGACTTGTGCGGGGAACCGGGATCTCCCGGCGACGGCTGCGGTTCGGACATATTCACAACCCGGTCCATGATGGAAAACGGCTGGAGGCGACAGCAACGAAAATTCAGCCTTGGCTTATAGTCAATCTCCCTTCCCAAGTCCACCACTTTGACCCGAGGGAGGCTGCAGACGGTTCTCGGGGCGATCGGACGCGGGCGACTCCGTCGGGGGGATTCTTCGACGGCTCCCGTTTGTGGACAGGGACCGGGGGGATCGGCGAGCCGGGCATCGAGGAACCGATGCCGGCGTCCCTCTTCATTGGAGTTGATCTCCGCCGGGCGGCTGTGGTTTCATCATGGGGCTTTAGCCGTCAAGGGTTTTCGGGGCATGTGGCTTCGTGGGCTGGAGGGTCGAAATGATGGAAAAGGCTGTGCCTGGAAGAATGAATGTGCAATTGGCCCTTCTCAGCGGCCTGATCCTGTTGGTCGTCCTGGTTGTCGCCGGTCTTTGGTACAAGGACAAAGAGCACGACCTGGAGAGCGTTTTCCACAGTACCCTCCAGAAGCAGGAGATCGTCTCCCGGATGAGGATCAGCCTTCTCAAGTCCGCCGAGCTGGAGAAGGCGGCCGTCATGGCGGACACCGACCCGTTATCCCGCTCCCTGGCCGACCAGTCTTTGCAGGCAGCCGAAGAAACGGACCGCCAACGCCGGGAGTTGAATCGTCTCATCGAACACGATTCCTTGGCGGAAGAGGTCGCGCTGCTCAAGGAGTTTGATCATTGTTGGAGTCAGTCCCGAAAGATCGACGCGGTGCTCCTGGATTTTGCCGTGGAAAACACCAATCTCAAGGCGGCGCGACTCTCCTTCACCACGGCGGGCAAAACCCTGGAACTCTTCCAGCAAAGGCTTACGGACTTTCTCGGGAGCATGGCCTCGAACGAGCGGGAATGCCGGGGGGGCAAAGCGGTCTTTGCGGCCCTTGCAGCCGGTTTCAAAATCCAGTACTTGCACGCGCCCCACATCGCCGCTGCCAACGACGAACAGATGGACGCCATTGAAAAGGAGATCGAAGCGTCTCGGGAGGGGGTGAAAAGCTCCCTGAAGGAGCTCGAGGGGCTCGCCTCCGAAGAAAACCGGGAATTGTTGAGGCCGGCGGCGTCCGCGTTCGCCGAGTTTGAAGCGGTTTGCGCCGAAGTGGTCCGGCTCTCCCGGCAGAATTCCAACATCAGGTCCTTGGAGCTCTCCCTGGGTCGGAAGCGAAAGATCACGTCCGAGTGCGACGAGATCCTCGAAGGCCTGCAGGCGGTGATCCGGAAACGAACCCCGGACGCAACCCGATAGAGTCTCCCGAAGGCCTGTATCATGAGGGCCCGCTGTCGAGAGGATTGGCTTGTTTTTCGGACATGCAAAGAATGGGGCGTTGCCGGGAGGAAGAGAATCTTCCCTTAGGCCTGCACGGAACTCGGCACCGGGAATTCGTTTGGCCCCAGGCCCTTTATCGGGGGGCGGGGCGCCTGCCGATTGAGCCGCAGAAACGCTCTTTTGCGTGGACAGCGGGCGGGGAGTGGGGTAAATTGCCCCACCGATTGAATTCCGGGTTTCATCCGGGGCGGGAGGAAAAGCCGCGGAGGAGCCGGGTAGGGAAGCGGTTGCCTCCGGCCCTCCCGCCGAGGCAGGTCTGGTGCAACAGGAAGGATATCATGAGGAAGAATTCCCCCTCCAGCGTCTTGGTTCTCGGCTTATTGGCCCTGGCTGTGCTCTTGAACTGCTCCGGCTGCGCAACCTCGCCGTCCACGAAAACGGGAACCGGGACGATGTGTCCCCTGACTCCCCCCGTCGAACCCACGTCCGTCGGTCCCTCCAAGCCCGAAGCCGTGGTGTTCATGGTTCCCTACCACGCCCCTCCCAAGAAGATCGACCTGTGCGGGGAACCGGTTCCCACCGAAAGACAGGAGGTGCTGGAACGGTTGGACAAGGAATTCACCCTCATCGTCTACAACCATGCCCAGGTCTATCTGTGGCTCAAACGCATGGAGCGCTATTTTCCCTGGATCGATGAGCGGCTGAGCGCCCAGGGTCTTCCCTCGGACCTCAAGTACGTGGCCATTGCCGAAAGCGATCTGCTTCCCAACGCCTGCTCTCCCAAAGGGGCGGCGGGACCCTGGCAGTTCATGCCCGCCACGGGCCGAAACTACGGATTGGATCAGCGGGGCGACTGCGATGAACGTTACGATTTCGAGATGGCCACCGAAAGCGCCTTCCGTTACCTCCGAAACCTGAACAACCGGTTCAAGAGCTGGACCCTGGCCATCGCGGCCTACAACTGCGGGGAGGGCCGGATCCAGGAGCAAATGAGGACCCAGGGGACCCGGGATTTCTACCAGATGAAGCTGCCCCAGGAAACGGAGCGGTATGTGCTCCGAATCCTCGCCATCAAGGCCGTCCTGGGAAGCCCCGAGCAATACGGGTACCATCTTCCCCGGGGAGAAGGATACCCGCCCTTCAAGGTGGACCGAGTCAAGGCCACGTTCTCGAGGACGGTTTCCATTCAATCGGTCGCAGCCGCCGCCGGAACCAACTACCGGGAATTCAAGCGGCTCAATCCGGTTTTCCGGGGAGACGACATCTCTCCGGGCACCTACGAACTCAAGCTCCCCCAGGGAAGCGGAGCGATCTTTCAGAAGAATCACGCGGCCGCGGCAACCTCGACCGCGGACGTTTCTCCCGCAAGTCCTTCCAAAACCGGTGTGAGCTCCGAAGATAGAAAGGCCGCCGACGCCCGGGGCAGAAGCGACTCCGCCAAAGGCCGATCGGCGCGCGTCCACGTGGTGAAGAAGGGAGAGACCTTGTCGGGGATTGCCAGGAGCCACCAGGTGAGTGTCCACGAGCTGCAGCGGGCCAACAAGCTCAAGGGCAGCGTCGTGACTCCCGGCCAGAAGCTGCGCATTCCCTGAGGAATGCCCCCCGGGAAGCATCCCGTAGTCAATCCCCTGCGAAATCGAGCCCCTCTTTGGAGAGCAGGGCAGCCCCTCCGCCTCCGGCCCTCGACCTTCCATGGGAAGCCCAAATCCCCGGGCGCGTCAGGACAAAGTCATATCGCACCGGGTCCTCGGGAACGAGGGCCGCGAAGGCTTCGGTCACTTCCACGACCGCACGCCAATCCGCCTGGCGACGCCGGGTCAGCCCCATGCCCAGGGCAATCCTGTGCATGTGGGTATCCAGGGGAACCACCAGCCGGGACGGGTCCATCCGGTGCCAGCCGCCGGGATCCACGGCATCGCATCGGACCATCCACCGGAGGAAAAGATTCAGCCGCTTGCAGGCGCTGCCTCCTTGGGGAGACGGCACCAGCATGTTTCCCTCGAGGGCGCAGCCCAACCGTCCGGCGAAATGGGAGAGCGCCGCACACAGGCTTCCGTCGGCTTCTTCCCAGGCCCGGACGAAAAAACTCTCGAGGGAGCCGTAACGGATCACGGCTTCTCGAATCCCCCCCAGGAGTTCCGAAAGATGGTCTCCGGTGGTGAATCGGTGCTTGAATCCCTCGAGGATTTTTCGAAATTCCCGACGGTCATGCCGAAGAATGAACGTTCGCGGGCTGGGGCCCAGCCTTTCCAGGACCCGGGAGACACTGGACAGGACTTGGGAAACCCTGCCGTACGCCAGGCAGGAAGCGAGAATTCCCACGATTTCCCGATCCCCGGGATCGGAATACCCGTAGAGAAACTCGAGGGGGTCCGGATGAACGAATTCCCGGCGGTTCCATTTTTCGTAGAGGTCCTCGAGGCCTTCGCGGGTGAAGGGAGGAACGAAATCCGGGAGAGGATCGGGAGCGCGATCCTTCATCGCGCCTCGATCCTCGAGGTTTCGGACATGGGGTGGGTCCGGCAAGATTTCACCTCCTCCCTTGACTTGGGTCAAACACAGCCATTCCCGGTAACTATAAACTGGGTTTGGCGGCAGACAACCCGCGAAGGACGGATCGCTTGCCGCGGAGCATGGATTTTGGCCGGGAGATGAGTCGTGGCGTTAAAATGGGCAAAAGATGCGGAAGAGGCGGTTTCGAAGGTCCCCTTTTTCATTCGTCGGAAGGTACGAAAACGGGTGGAAGAAGAGGCTGTTCGAGAAGGTGCCCGGGAAGTGGGGCTGAATCACGTTTTGGCATGCAAGCAGCGATTCCTGCGGAATATGGACCGGGAAGTCCGAGGCTACCGGCTGGAAGCCTGCTTTGGAAAGGACGGCTGCCCCAACCGGGCCGTGGAAGACGACGGGACCCTAGATCGCCTGGAAACGCTTCTTGCCCAAAAGAATCTCCGAGATTTTCTTGTGAGCCGGATACAGGGTCCTTTGAAGTTCCACCACGAATTCCGGGTTTCCGTGTCCTATTGCCCCAATGCCTGCTCGAGACCCCAGATCACGGACGTCGGGCTGATGGGGGCCCGGCTGCCCGCCCTCTCCTGCGAGCCTTGCACGGGCTGCGGATCGTGCATCGAGCAATGCCGGGAAGAGGCCGTCGCCATCCCGGCCGATTCCCGGACCCCGACCTTGGATTTTCCGCGCTGCCTAGCCTGCGGACAGTGCATCGCGGCCTGCCCGACAGGGAGGCTCCAACCGGGGAAAATCGGCTACCGGATCCTTCTGGGAGGCAAACTGGGCAGACATCCGCAACTGGGTAGAGAGCTGCCCGGCGTCTTCACCGCCGAGGAAACCCTGGAAATCGTCCGGGAATGCCTGGATCATTTCATCCGGCACAACGAGGGCGGGGAGCGTTTCGGAGAGGTGTTGAACCGGGTGGACCTGCCGGGGGAAATATGGGAAAAGTACGGACATCGGACGTCCGAGCCCTGCCGCGAATAGACGGACTCGGAGAAAGGGAAGGAATGCCATGAAAAAAGTGAGTCTCAGCGAGACCGATCAGTACGCGGAGAATGCTTTCAAGAGGTTTATCGTCCACGATTCTCCGTACTTTAAGATCCTCAATTTCAACTTCCGAGCCGGGCAGGAACTACCCGTTCATTCCCACGAGATCGAGGGCCAGGTCTCGATCCTCATCCTGGAAGGAGAAGGCGAATTCCTGGGCAAGGACGGGGCCGTTCTCCCAGCCCGCCCGGGAGATGTTTTGATCAGCGACATCAGTGAGCCCCACGGCGTGCGGGCTCAATCGGATCTTCGAGTACTGGTGACCATCGCTCCGCCGATCTAATCCACGGACAGGCAGGAGGAGATCCTTGTTCAGAACCTGGGGGGCCAAGACTGTCCGTATGCTGGGCGCATGGGTTTCAAGCAGATGGTATGAGGAGGCCCCCTGCGCTTTCCCCCCGACCGAATGGGCCCTGCGGGCGGCCGCGGGAGTGTACCGGGCCGGCTTGTCCTTTCATCAAGGGATCTTGCGACGGCGAGCCCGATCCCTGCCCGTCCCGGTTGTGAGCGTCGGAAACCTGGTGGCGGGAGGGACGGGAAAGACCCCGTTCACCTTGTGGCTCGCCCTGTTCCTGAAGGACTTGGGTTGGTCTCCGGCCATCCTGAGTCGGGGCTACGGACGAAGGGGCGGGGACACGTGCCGGGTTCAGCTCGGCGGAAATCCGGATCTTTGGACACGTCAATACGGGGACGAGCCCGTGCTCCTGGCCCGCAGGGCCCCGGAAGTTCCCGTGTGGGTGGGAAAAGATCGCAGGCAATCGGGGCAGGCGGCCATGGGTCGGGGAGCCGACGTGCTGATCCTGGACGACGGTTTTCAACACCTGGCCCTCCAACGTCACCTGGATTTCGTTCTCATGGACGCCGAACGGCCGTGGGGAAACGGCCGGCTGTTGCCCTGGGGGCCTTTGCGGGAGCCGATCGAACACCTGGAACGCGCCGACGCCCTGGTCTTGACCCGTGCGCGGAAAACCGCCGACCCCGGAAGCCCGACCCCCTCCCCCGGCTTCCCATTGCCCCCCCGGCCTGTTTTCTCCTGCCGGTATCGCCTGGCGGGATTTCGAACCGGTTTTTCGGGAGGGCTGCTTTCTCCCGAGTCGCTGAGGGGGGAGGGGGTGATCGCCTTTTCGGGCATTGCCCGGCCCGATTCTTTTTTCGACTCTCTCCGCGC
>Ga0208825_1001898_pt1 | contig 14815 bp, 12 predicted proteins | sample AD_UKC113_MetaG_FD_184450 | JGI IMG/M metagenome (GOLD analysis project Ga0208825, IMG submission 184450) | Active sludge microbial communities of municipal wastewater-treating anaerobic digesters from Hong Kong - AD_UKC113_MetaG (SPAdes)... | ecosystem: Engineered > Bioreactor > Anaerobic >...
ACAGCTGATCTGGTTGTTCCATAGCTTTCACCCAGAAGAAACTTGGGCGAGCCCCAGCGATCAAATCTGGTCAGATATATTCTGATGAATTCAGCAAAAGCCGAAGCGTCTTCACTCACTCCATGAAATTGGCTTTTTTCTTCACCTGGTAAAGGGCGGCTGTAACCAGTAGAAACAGCGTCAACAAAAACCAGATCAGTGATATCTAACAGCGAGTATTCGCTATCTTCGAAATCGGCCGGCGTCCTTAGCGGCTGACCTTCATCATCCAGGGCGACTCTCTTCGGCCCAATGCCGCCCAGATGTAACCAGACAGTGGAAGAACCTGGCCCGCCATTAAAACAGAACATAATCGGCCTGGTGGACTTATTTTTTATGTCATCTCTGGTATAAGACACAAAGAACATAGAAGCTCCTGGTGTTTCGTCCGTCTTAAGAATAGTTATTTCTCCGACAGTAGCGGTATATGGAATCAATTTGCCATCAATTGTTGTCTGATGCCTGATAACAGTAAAGGGCTTTGGCTCCGGTGGTCGGGGAGGCTCAGCCGGTTGCTGGACGGCGGATTTGACTGCAAGCTGGCCTTTTGGTTGGGAAGCTGCCGGAAACGATAGCAGCAATAATAAAAAACCAAAAAGAACAATTGTCAATAAACACTTCGCCTTTACTTTCATATGACCCTCCTGAAATCGGATATAACATATATATATTAAAGCTTTTTACTGATTACAACTTTAGTCTGTCAGGGCCAGTTATTGAATTGGCTAAATATGAGCTCAGCAATGGGCCCAATCACAGGAAGCTGCATCGCAGGGAGCTCAAATATGAACTGGGTTGAGACGGCAGCTCGTAAGCCATACGAGGTGGAATATTTTTTTTGAAAAGAACTGTATCTCTTATTACGAGAAAAAGTATTTTGCTTTTCGGGGTTCACTACACAGCATTGCTTTACAGCATTGATTTTTACCTTGGCTTTCTATATTATAAGCAAACAATTGGTTAGATAAAATTTTGATAATCTAATCGCTAGAACTTTAAGTAAAGGAGTTATCAGGTGAAAAAACTCAGTAAAAGTCTTTCTCTTGTGGCTATGACTCTATTGTTGGTGAGTTTGCTGGCTTCCCCCGGATTTTCAGGCATCAAGTTTGGCGTTAAGGGGGGCTTTTCTCTGGCTGATCTGACTTTTAAGCCAGAACTAACTAATTCTCCGCTTACTAACAAAGCTGGGGCAGTAGGTGGCATTTCCCTGAACGTAGGTCTAGCCAGCTTTTTCAGTTTGCAACCCGAAGTTCTCTACGTTCAAAAAGGAACCAAGGGTTCAGAAACCATAGAAGGGGAAGAAGTCACTGGCAAGTATGAATTTGATTATGTAGAAGTTCCTCTGTTGTTGAATTTTTCATTTGCTAAAGAAGGTTCTTCTTTTGTCCCCTCAATCTTTGCCGGGCCTTATGCGGGCTTTAATACCAGAGCCAAGATCAAAGTAACAGAGGCCGGCGAGAGTTATTCTGAAGATTTCAAAGATGAAGTGAAAGACACCGAATTTGGCTTGACCTTTGGCATTGGCCTCGGCAAGAAGATTGGACACGGGAAAATTGTTCTGGATGTCCGTTATGATCTTGGTCTGACCAATATTGCCGAAGGCATGGCAGAAGGCGAATCTGTTAAGAATAAAACCTGGCTGTTTATGCTGGGCTATTGCTTCTAATATTTTTATTTATTAGAGCTTACGAGGGAACGATACCAATCATCCTTCCTCTTTTTATCAGGATGTCACCTAAGCTATGGGAAACCGCCAGCGGGGCCACTGTCTGGAGCAACTCTTCCTGGGGGACCTGGACTATTGGTGGGGTAAGCTTCGACAGCAAAGGCCGGGTTAGCGCCGGCTACTCCTACCCAATAGAAAAACAAAGGGAGATACTCACTGCTTTGGTCAGGGCCCTCAATGGTGACTTCTGGCCGACCTATGAAAAGCATAAAGTGAAGGAATAATTTTTATTTAATACACTTGACTTTACTACTTCTTTCATCTCAGACAATCCCGGCGGGCAGCCTCCATCAGAAGGAAAAAAGCCTGCCCCTCAGTCGCCACTCCTGGTGATTGAAAGAGCGGTGAACCACAGACATCATTGACATAGCCCAGGCTATCAACTTTGCTCCTGGCTGCCTGACGCATTTTTTCCGCTTTCTCCAGATAACTCCGGCTCAACCAGCCCAATTTGACATTGCGGTAAATTGAATAGGCCAGCATCTGGGCCAGGTTCGTTTCGACGAAAGTTTTGGGCTTATTGAGGACATCATGGAACAGACCATCATCTCTCTGATAGCGGAGGCAGCCGTCAATAACCTCCTTGATATATCGAGCAACTTTATTTCTTTCTGGCTCGAGCTCAGCCGGCATGGCTCTTAGCACCCTGGTCATTCCAGCGGCTGCCCAGCCATTGCCAACGCCCCAGAAATCCTGACGTTCGAATTTCTTTTGACCATAATCATAAATATGCGAAAAGAGTTTCTGACCTGGATTCCAGAGATATTTTCTCAGGCCTTCAATCTGAGCTACGGCTTCTTGGAAATAACCCATGACCGCCAGAAATGGGGGACACATGTACATGGAATCGATCCAGAGCTGGGGCTTATGGTCGATATGAAAGATCACCCCATCGGCCGTTCTGGGCGCAACTTTAAGAAAATAATCAGCCTGCTTCCGGGCAGCCTGGAGGAGCTTTTCATCTTTTAGCATCCGGCCGGCAAAAAGAACAGCTTCCCCATTGGCGCCCGGGTCGGTCACACCATGATTATCGCAGACCTGGCCCAGCCTCCCATCATCCCACTGACGAAGTACAGCTTCCTTGGCCATCATCACCACCAGCTCCTTATCTCCCGACTCCAGAAGAGCCTGAGCGGCCACTCCCTGTTCCCAGGCCTGACGCTGCATGGTCAGCATAGCTGTTTTGACCTTTTCTAAAACAGGGTCATTCTCGTTGACCGGGCCAAGGCTAAGGCCGGTTCGCCTTGTTCCCAGGAAACCAGCCAGCGATAAACCCAGAGCAGTGCCCAAACTGTCTAAGAAACTTCTTCTTTCCATGGTTCTATCCTTTTTTCTACTTTATTGAATTGTAATCTAAACGAGTCTGACCTGAAAATTAAATTTTACTTGACATACATAGATTTACTATGTATATAATAGCTCTATGTAATGTAAGAATGTAAGGGAGTTAAATAGCCATGGACATTGATAAGGACTTGGTCGCCGCTTCTGCCACGCCCCTCGTTCTCGCTATTCTGAATGAAGGCGAAAATTATGGTTATGCCATCATAAAAAGGGTGAGTGAGCTGTCAGGCGGCGAACTGCAATGGACCGACGGCATGCTTTATCCGCTTCTTCACCGGCTTGAGCGCCACGGTTATGTTGAATCATTCTGGGGGAAATCAGAAACCGGCCGGCAGCGCAAGTATTACCGATTGACCCGAACAGGTGCCGAGCAGCTCGACCGGCAGCGCCGCCAGTGGCAGGTGGTGGATAAGACAATGAAAGGCATCTTAAGCTTAGCAGTTGACCCGGTGGGTGAGCCAATCTGACGTGGTTCGAAAGGAGTAAAAGTGTGATGAGTAAACCAACTCTGGAAGAACGCATCGGGCAGTGGCGAGATTATCTCCAAAAACGGCCAGCGGTTCGCACTGCCGACATTGATGAACTTGAGGATCATCTTCGCAGCCAGATTGAAGCCCTCCGCCAGGCTGGTCTGGATGAGGACGAAGCCTTTCTGGTGGCTGTCAAGCGACTGGGCGACCTGGATGCCATTTCGCGTGAGTTTGCCATCGAATATTCCGAGCGTCTCTGGAAGCAGCTGGTGGTTATATCTGGTAGCCCCACCTCGCCGCTTTCCAGTCAGCGCGATACTACGTTGGCCGTGGGGTTAGCTATTGCCTCCGCTGTTGCCATCAAAATCCCGTCTCTCTTTGGGTACCACCTTTCTGGCCCAGCGTCTGACCTTGCCTTTTATTTGCCCAATCTCAGTCTCTTTGTGCTTCCGTTTCTGGCTATTTTCTTTGGACTAAAGCGGGGACTACGCCAGCTTGACAGGTGGTTCTGGCTCGCTATTCCTTTCATTGCTGCCGGGCTTTTAGTCAACCTTATGCCTTTCAAAGCCGGTGGCCAAACCCAGGTGCTGACCGCCATCCATCTGCCTATCGCCTTGTGGCTGATGCTGTGTTACGCCTATGCCGGCGGCCAGTGGCGCAGCCATGAGCAGCGGATGAACTATGTTCGCTTCTCAGGAGAGTGGTTTATCTACTATACGCTCATCGCCCTCGGGGGAGCCGTTCTGATGGGCCTGACGCTCTTCATTTTCCAGGCTATTGGCCTCAATGTGGAGCAGGCCATAATAGAATGGGTGCTGCCCTGCGGGGCGATGGGAGCAGTCATCATTGCTGCCTGGCTCGTTGAGTACAAGCAGAGCGTCATTGAAAACATCGCACCCGTGCTGACCTGGATCTTTACGCCTCTTTTTACAGCGCTGCTCCTTATCTTTGTGGTCGTTATGATCCTGACTGGTAACGCCATTCAAATAGAGAGAGAAGTCCTTATTGGCTTTGACCTGCTGCTCGTGCTTGTCCTGGGTTTGCTACTTTACTCAATATCAGCCCGTGATCCACAGCAGCCTCCCGGCCGGTTCGATTGGGTTCAGCTTCTGCTGGTGGTCAGCGCTCTTCTGGTGGATGTGCTCGCCCTGTGGGCCATGGCAGCCCGCATCTCTGAATTCGGGTTCAGCCCTAACAAGACAGCAGCTCTCGGCTTAAACCTGTTGCTGCTGGTTAATTTAGCCTGGTCGGCGCTGCTTTATGGGCGATTTCTCGCCGGACGCATTCCCTTCAGGCGTCTTGAACGCTGGCAGACAGCTTACCTGCCGGTCTTTGCTGCCTGGGCCTGGCTGATGGTAGCTATCTTGCCGGTAATTTTCAACTACCGCTAACAGAAATAATGTCGCCTTCTCAGGCTCTGATAATCATGTCTTCCCGCCATATTTCTTGACGATTCGAAGAGTTTAGAAAAAAGCTAAGGACCCAAGTATCTGTCTGGACTTTCTATCAGATATTTTTGGAGATTCAATTTCTTTTTCTTTAGGCCAGTTCTAAAAAAAAGAAAAACCTGAATATATATTTTTATTTGCCCAGGGCCTCGGCCAGGTCGGCCTCAACGCTGGTTATTGGCCCTATCTTGAACTTGTCAACCAGGACATTCAAAACAGCCGGGGTGGTAAAAGCAGGCAGCGATGGCCCGAGCTTAATCTTTTCCACGCCGAGATAGAGGAGGGTCAGAAGGATGGCAACTGCCTTTTGCTCAAACCAGCTTAAGATGAAGGAAAGAGGCAACTCGTTGACCGAACAACCAAAAGCTTCAGCCAGAGCCAGAGCAATCTGGATGGCCGAGTAGGAGTCATTGCACTGGCCGGCATCAAGTAACCGGGGAATGCCGCCAATATCGCCAAATTCCAGCTTGTTGAAACGATACTTGCCGCAGGCCAGCGTCAAAATCAGGCAGTCTTTCGGGACTTTTTCGGCGAACTCAGTATAGTAATTTCGGCCCGATTTAGCCCCATCGCAACCGCCGATGAGAAAGATATGGCGGATTTGACCGGCCTTGATGGACTCAATAAGCTGACCGGCCACCTTCATGACGGCATTATGGGCAAAGCCGGTCATAATGTATTTCTCTTCGGCGTCTTCGGGAAAGCCTGGCTGAGCCAGAGCAGCTTCAATGACCGGGGCAAAATTTTCATCAGCTATATGCTTCACTTCTTCCCAGCCTACCACCCCCGAGGTGAAAATGCGGTCTTTATAGCTTTCCCGCGGTTTTTGCAGGCAGTTGGTGGTCATGAGGATGGCGCCAGGGAATTTTTCAAATTCTTTTTGCTGGTCCTGCCAGGCCCCGCCGTAGTTGCCTACCAGGTGCTTGTACTTTTTTAAACCGGGATAGGCATTGGCGGGCAGCATCTCGCCATGGGTATAAACATTTATGCCCTTACCTTCGGTCTGCTTGAGTAATTCTTCCAGGTCTTTAAGGTCATGTCCCGAGACAACGATGCACTTGCCTTTGACCGGTGTTATCCGAACCCTGGTTGGCTCAGGATGACCGTAAGCACCGGTGTTGGCTGCGTCCAGGATTTCCATTGTCCGCAGATTGATGCGGCCGCATTCCATGGCCATCTTCAGCAGCGGTTCGGCACCTTCAGGTTTTCTGGTCAGGTAGTCAAAGGCCCGGTGGATGAAAGCGTAGATTTCTGGATCCTGCTGGCCAAGTTTTTGAGCGTGAACAGCGTAAGCGGAAAGTCCCTTTATCCCATAGACGATAAGTTCTTGCAGGCCGGCGAGATCATTTCCCAAGGCTTCAAGACGCTTTTCGATGGACACCGCTTGGCCCAGGCGAATAAGTTCATCTCTGTCCTCTACCGCCGCCTCCCACCTGACCGGGCAGTCAAATTCTTCATCCCGGCCGGTAGCTTCAGCCGCCACCTGACGGGCGACAGCTTTGACCTTGACCGCTTCCCGCAGGAATTGATGAATGGCAGCAGCGTCAAAATTGGTATTGGTCAGAGTGGCGAAGATGGCCTGGATGGTAAAGTGGTCAATCTCATCGCGGCGCTGGCCTGCCTCGTAGGCACGGTGGGCATAACGGGAGATATCCTTCAAGGCATAGATCAGAAGATCCTGTAGGGCTGCTACCTCCGGGTCTTTGCCACAAACCCCGGTTATAGTGCAGGCCGTGCCCTTTGAAGTTTGTTCACATTGATAACAAAACATACTCATGGCGATTACCTTTCATTTCTTTTCTTATTCGCTTTTGGAGCGAATCATGACCAGAAGCATTTTGAAGGGGACTTCAGCCGCCACAGCGTGCGGCACATTGGCCGGCATGACGACGGCCTGGCCGGCCGAAACTATCAGGACATCCTTGCCAATCTGAATTTTGGCCTGGCCATCTAGTACCTCGACCAGAGCATCATAGGGCGCTTTGTGTTCGCTGAGCCCCTGTCCGGCATCAAAGGAGAAAAGAGTAATCGTGCCGGCGGGCGCGTCGATCAGGGTCTTGCTGACCACGGCGCCAGCAGAATAGTCAACGAGATCGGCCAGATTAGCGGCTTTTCCCAAAACTTCTGGAGTGACCGGGTTTTTGGTTTTCATTTTTTATTTTTATCTCCTTTTTGGATTGTTTGGCGAGTTCAACACCGTCTGCTACCATATCCGCCAGGGTAACACTCCCCAGATAATCCACCATCGTCTCCTGCAGAGATTCGAGCTTGTCCCTGACCGGGCAAATATGGCGGCGCTGGCAAGTGTCCTGACCAAGCAAGCAGGTGTTAACCACAACCGGCCCCTGGACTGCCTCGATTATTTCGAGTAATGTGACTTTTTCGGCAGGGCGGGCTAAGCGGAAACCGCCAAATGGTCCCATAACACTCTCCACGAGACCCTCCTCATGAAGCTTTTGCAAAATCTTTGAAGCAAAGTGATAGGGGACGTCAGCTTCTGAAGCCAGAACCCGGGTAGCAATGGCTTTACCTGGGGCCTGGGCCAGGGCCACCAGCAGGCGAAAGGCATAATCGGTGTGCTGTCGGAGAAAGTCCATTTTTTTATCTCTCTCTCTCATATAGGATTAAATAAGTCCAACTATATAAGACCTATATAGTCTTATAAAAGCAAAAAGTCAACAGGTAATTTGTATTTTTATTTAATATTGTCTTTTTTCTTTCACCAGCTTAAAACTTCAACAATTTAGTTTTGCTCCCAGAATTAAGCTTACAGCCGCCCACCCGATTTTCAAGAGAAACTGGATTTATATCTGATATATCCAATTTCAAGCTGCTGACTTGTATAGACTCGAAAAAACTTTTAAGCTAAAAATAGATGAAGCAAAAGATACTCAGGGCTAATCTTTTTATCGGGCTAGGACTCATCGCTTTTTCAGCCGTGCTTTTAGCTCTGTCTGTCCCCTTTATGAAGCACTGGTTTTATACCTTCGTCTGGTGGTCGTTTATTTTATTTCTGGATGGTCTTAATTTGAGACTTCAGGGCGATTCCTTGCTGGCTCAGTCGGTCAAAAAGTTTTTCCTGCTGGCTTTCTATTCAATATCATTCTGGTGCTTTTTTGAAATCTGCGATCTGAGACTTCAGAACTGGAGCTACCACGGCTTGCCGGCGTCGCGGGCCGAGCGCTGGCTGGGCTATTTTTTATCTTACGCCACGGTCATTCCGGTGCTTAAGGAACTCGAGATTTTCTGGTACGGCTTTCTCAAGGGAAAGGCTCTGGCCCTTTTCCGCTTGAGAGCCAGCCAGACACTGATGCGCAGTTTCTATGTATCGGGTGCCGCCTGTCTTGTCCTTTCTTTAGTCTGGCCACGGCTTTTCTTTCCCCTTATCTGGCTGGCTTTTGTTTTCCTTCTGGAGCCGCTGAACTATTCGCGGAAAAATCCTTCTTTGCTGGCCGAAGTAGAGCAAGGGAAGTGGGATAGATTCTGGAGTGTGGTTCTGGCGGGGTTAACGGCTGGCTTTTTCTGGGAATTCTGGAACTTCTGGGCCGGTTCCCACTGGGAATATTATCTGCCGTATCTTAACTTTGGTCGCATTTTTAAGATGCCGGTTCTGGGTTATACCGGTTTTATGCCTTTCGCTCTGGAAGCTTTTGCCGCTACTTCGCTCTTTCTAGCTCTGGTTGATAAATGGGGCAAAAAGAAGATCGCCAGGGTCACTTTTTTCCCGGCCTGTCTGCTGTTTGACGCCTTTACTTTCTACCTTATCGACCTCTTTATCTTTAAGCCTTAATTTGTACTTTTCTGTTCGGTTTGAAAGGCACCGTACCTTAAGGAGAAAAGCTAAAACTTCTCGAGAGAAGAACCCGACCGGGAGAGTATCCAGGAAGGAGTCAAGATAATGAATTATCCCGTTCCGGTATTCGATTCCTTCGGCGACCAAAAAATGGAGGCTGATGAGTTTCTGTTGATTGAATTGAGCCCGGAAACCAAAAGGGACCCGGTCTTATCACCTGAAACGACCTCGAATAATCAGCGGCTTATCTCATCTACCTGAATATCAAGTTTAAGTCTAAGTAAAAAATTTACTTGACTTCGTCCGGCTGACTGCAATATGGTGAAGTTAAGAGGGAGGAGATGCCATGAAAAAACTATCAATTTTGTTTCTTATCTTTATTTTTCTTCTGACTTTTCCTGGCCTGGCTGATAAGAAAGTCAAGGACGTGGAAGATGCTACCCATATTCTGGTTGGCGAAGTAACCGGGATTGAAGGTTATTATGATTACAACGAATATGGCGATTACCTGATTTTCAGCCGGGTTACGGTCAGGGTTGACAAAGAGCTTAAAGGCCGGGCTGAAAAATTTGTTTCGTTTTCGATCGAAGGTGGTGAAGTTGGCGAGATGGGGCTTCGTGTCTCTAACACCCCGGTTTTTAAGAAGGGTCAGGTTCATAAATTGTATTTAAAAAAGCTCAATGCTGTTTATAAATTGTTAAAGCAGGAAAAGATCAGTCCTGAGGCTAAGCCGGCAGCCGGATGTTGCGCCACCTTTGCCAGATGGTCATCCAATCAGGCAAGTTTTTTGCTTAATCCCAACTGCAATGATATGAGTACTAACTGCACCATTGGAGAGATTGACCGGGGCTCCAGCAGCTGGCAGCCAGTTTTCAACTTGATTATCACCGGTTATACCTCTATGACCAAGGTAAAACAGGATTATCAAAATATCGTCTTTTTTAGAAAAGCTAAAGGTGGCAGCACCATTGCCGTCACCTATACCTGGTATAACCGAACCACCGGCTTGATTTTAGAATTTGATATGATGATCTATGATGGCTGGAAGTACTTTAGTTTTGATAACACCTGCACTGCCGCCTGCAACGGAGGCTTTTATTTGAGTGTAATTGCCGCCCATGAATTTGGACATGCTATCGGTCTGGACCATAACGATTGCACAACTTCAATTATGTATCCCTATGCCGATTATTGCGACACTGCTCTGGTTCAGTCCGCGGATAGAACCTGCGCTGATACGATTTATTGATTGGGGACTGGCAGGAGCATTTGCATTTAAAGCCTGATTTCCAAGAAGGCAGAGGAGTACTTAGTCGGTGGCCCTAAAACCTGGAATCACGCTCCAGAAAAAACCTGAATTTTAAGCTACCCGAGAAGCAAATTTCAATCTATTTCAGTTTGTTATGCAGGCCGCCGAAGACGGGCTTTTTCTCCGGTAAATATTTCTTGGGGAATTTGACCAGAATGGTGTAGTTGGAATCGACCATCTGAGAGACTTCGGCCTTCATCACCTGGGAGACCAGCTGATTTGAGGCCACCAGTCCCCGATCGAAAGCTTTAGCTATTCAGTTGCCATCTCCTGATGTCGATAAAAAAACCACTTAGCCCAGGATTTCTGATGCTTTTTAGTCTGCCTTAAACCTGGCCAGTAAATCTTTTACGGCGTCTTTATGGACAAGGAAAGCCAGAGATTTGAGCTTCACATAGTCATCGCGATAGAAAAAGTAGCCTTTGACTTTTCCGACATAAGCCGTTGACCATGAATCCTTGACCAAAAACCAGGTATCTTTTGGTGTCTCTTTATAACCAACCAGATGGAGGCCGTGGTCATCGGTAGTGGCCGAGTTAAAAAACCTCAGCTCGCGGCTGTCCTGGTTGATATAATCTCGGGGCACGTCAAAATCAGGGATAACGCCCAGATTGGCCTCAGGAATATTTCCTGGCTCCGTAAAATCAACTGATAAAACCAGAGAATAGCCATTTTTTATAGCCTGCAATATGGCGTTGTAATAATCGTCGAGTGGAACATTGTAATATTCCTGGCTGTGCCACCAGTTGTCCGGCACTTTGAATTCCCCTTTGGTATAAAAAGGTAAGTAGGTAAAGCTCATGACCGCTACATAATCATCGAGCGGCAGTTGCAGCACATTCTTCAGGTAATCAACCGGGCTGATAGCTTTTCCATCGACCTCGACCGTCTGAGGTGGCTCACCCAGATGTTTATTTAATATCTTCTTGATGTTGGCCAGGATTTCTTCTTCATTCCAGAAGTTATTGCTCTTGCAGGTTTGCAGGTATTTGTCCATCTCCTCAAAAAGGGCCGTGTGATCATGCTCGGTTTTGCCCGGGAGAAGGCCGGTATAAGCAGTCGCCGGGACTGCTCCATAGACTTTCATCCTCTCAATAACGGCATTGGGCTCAGAGCCACCGGAAAAAACCGAATTGCCTTTTTCTCGGACAAATCTTCTGGCTTTCTCCACGAATTCCCAATAGACAGTGTACATCTCTGAAAGCTTGACCGGCTCTTTACCCATTCTGGCCATCTCTGCTTCTAAGAATGAGGTGGTGGCAAAACACCAGCAGGATAAGGTTTTATACTGCTGAATCGGTGGCAAATAACTTACCCGGGTGAATTCTTCAATTGAAGCTGGTCGCTCTATCCTGGCATAGTCCATGGTCAAATAGGTCGTTTCCTTCCCATCGATCTGTTCTGTCTTGTAGACAGCACGGTCTCGGTTGTTATCAGGCAGGCTGGCTTTTTCTACATTTTCTTTTTGGGCGCAGCCAAAAGATAAGAAGAAGACCAGAAGACATAATGACACCCGATAAACAAAAGTTCTCTTTTTCATACCTCCTCTCCTTTCCAGACTTAAATCACTAATAAAAAAGCTATTATGTTTCTATAGTTTTGTCAAAAGTTTCAGCCGCCAGTTAAATATCTTGCTTGTTGTCCAGGAAGGCAAAAGCTTAATAATAAACTGGATTTTAAGGTGGTTATCTGGTTTCTGGCCAGCCACAAAAACCTTGACAGTCATTGTTTTTAAGAGATATAAAGGTTTTGTAAGATCTAACCTTAAGCCGGGGTTCCCAATCATGGCTAACCGCAAAAGTAGCCAAAAGGCGAAAATTTGGCCCCGGGAATCTGTTTCACGACCGTTAAAATCAGCTAAGCGGCCGAAAATCATGCTATTAAACTGGACCACCGACCTTTGCTCGATGGAGGCTGATCCAGTCTGAGGACACTCAGAAAGAGGCTATCTGACACTAATTAGCCCAGGGGTAAGTTCTTAAGCAAAAAGAAAATAGCGGGACGAGAATGAGGCTAATGAAAAGGGTCAGAGTGGGGAAAAGAGCGAACAACCTTTTCGTCTGGGAGGGGGTGGTTTAGATGCGCGGATAAGGGCGGGAAGCCAGAAGGAGTTTAGTTAAGGCACTTAAAAAATGGAGGGGAAAAATGTTTTTAAGAAAAAAAGGTTTATTGATAGTTTTCTTCTTAACCGTATTATTGATCATTCCATCTTTTGCTCAGGAAAAAGCCCGGACCCATAAGGACCTGATGAGCGGGGCGTCAAGGGAAGATCGAGACGACTGGATTTATATCCATATAGAAGGTGATCCTTACCAGCTTGGTTATCAGAGCGGGTTCTTAAATGCTAAAGAAATCAAAGAAGCTCTGGACACCATGAAATATTATCTCAAGCATGCTACCGGGAAAGATTGGGGCTTTTTCAGACAGGCAGCCAGAGATCAGTGGGATCCGATCATGCCAGAAGAATATAAAAAAGAATTTGAGGGCATGGCGGCAGGGATAAAAGCGGGCAAGGTTGATGGGATCGATGCGCTTGATTTATGGGCCTGGAACGGCTGGATAGATCTGGCCTGGTATTATTTGCCAACCTTGGACGAAAAACAGGTAGCTACACTGAAAAAAATGTTTCCAAAAAGCCATCCGCCAGCTCCGGGCTGTAGCGCATTTATTGCCACTGGCACTGCCACCATAGACGGTAGAATCGTGATGTCTCACAGCCTCTGGTATGATTATATCTTCTGTTCTCACTGGAATGTCTGGATGGATATCAAGCCGGAAAAAGGCTTCAGAATTCTTACTTATGGATTTCCTGGCTGGATATACGGGGGAACAGATTTCTGGCTAAACAGTGGTGGCCTGATGGTGACTGAAACCACCATTTCGCAGTTTGAAGGGTATGATCCTAAGGCTTTACCTAACTTCATCAGAATAAGAAAAGCCGTTCAGTATGCCGATAACATTGATGACTGGATAAAAATAATGACCACCAGCGTTAACGGGGCTTATGCTAATGACTGGCTGATTGGTGATTACAAAACAGGTGAAATCGCCCGTCTCGAGCTCGGCCTTAAAAATTTTCATGTCTGGAGAACTTTTGATGGCTTTTATGTTGGCTCTAACTGGGCTTTAAGTCCTGAAGTTCGTAAAGAAACTGCCTTCGATTATAACAATTTTAACAGTACAGCTATTTCCAGATATACAAGAGGAGTCAAGTTTCTCGAATCCCATTATGGAAAAATTGATGTGGATCTAGCTAAAAAATTTCAATCAGACCACTATGATTCTTCCAAGTTCAAATATGATCCAAGCGCTAATACCCTGTGCGGACATGCTGAACTGGATCCACGCGGATTACCGGAGTGGGGATGGGACGCCTATTATCCTGGCGGATCTATATGCGCAGAAGTAACAGACAGCGATCTGGCCAAGAGGATGAAAGTCTGGGCCAAATGGGGCCATGGATGTGATTACGACTTCATTGCCAAAGATTTCCTGGAAAAGCATCCTGAATATAAATGGCAGGAACCATATCTCAAAGACATCATCTCTTATCCCTGGACAACATTTGAATCGAAAAAGAAATAAAATGACCCTGGTAATTATTCAGCTCGCATTGTGGTCAACCGATATTCAAGCAACCAGTTCCTGAAGGCGAAGTAATCAGGCGAGGAAAGTTATATTAGATTGGAGGTGTTAAGCTATGAAAAAAAGATTGATCACCTTTTGCCTTCTGGTTTTATTTTTTGGCGCCACTTATGCCCGGGCAATTGATATCAAGACCGGGATAGAAGGATTTTCACTGGCTTTAAGGGCTGATATAGATGGCCTTTTCAGCTTTTACAAGGATTGGAACCGGGCCCCCAAGAGCCCGCTCAGGTTCCCCGACAGAGCCTATCTTGGTATTTACAGTGAATACAAGGATGTGGGAATAGAAGCCAGCTATTATATCTATAAGCCCTGGGCTTCGGGTAGCCTGGCTCAATACTCACATTTCTGGCACAAAATATTTTTCTACTGGAAGCCAAGTGAGACGTTAATATTTAAGGCAGGTATGTTTGATCTTAATTTTGGCCTCAAGTTTGACAGTACCTGGTGGATGGCCCTGCAGTGGCCCCTTGGCTTGGAGGAACCGTATGATACCGGGTTAGGCATCGAATATCACGGAAAGAAGACACCCCTAAATTTTTACCTCTCTTATTTCAGGGAAAAAGAAGGAACTTATCAACAGCCAGCAGCTTATGATCCTGCCCCTGGAACTGGTGAAAAAGATATAATCGTCGGCAGAGTTACTTATCCTTTTAAATTAGGGGAATCAACCAAGCTGGTAGTAGGCCTAGCCGGATATCATGGCCGCACCGAGGAAAATGTCATCAACGAAACGGCCTGGAGTGCAGGAAACAGAAACATGTTTGATGCTGATATAACATTATCTCTCCCCTTTGGCCTGACTTTTAGCGGCGAATACATCCACTTCAAATTCAGTGCAGTCCCCTCTGATGGTAGCTTCTGGATGCCAATGTCCGGTTTTGGTATGCCTGATTATTTTGCCACTCCACTGGAAGCTGACGTTTTCTGGCTGGACGGAATTTACACCAGACCTTTGAATTATAAGTTTTTGCAATCAGTTTCGCTGGCCAACAATTTTAGTGCTGTTAAATCCAAGGATGGGAAAAATATTTATCAGAA
>Ga0208825_1001900_pt1 | contig 14798 bp, 11 predicted proteins | sample AD_UKC113_MetaG_FD_184450 | JGI IMG/M metagenome (GOLD analysis project Ga0208825, IMG submission 184450) | Active sludge microbial communities of municipal wastewater-treating anaerobic digesters from Hong Kong - AD_UKC113_MetaG (SPAdes)... | ecosystem: Engineered > Bioreactor > Anaerobic >...
CACCCACCATCCCCAAGGAGGGGGTCTTCCCTTCGCGCGGTCCGCTCTGCCCGTTCTGTCCCGGCAACGAGTACCTCTGCCCGCCCGAGATCCTGGGCAACCGTCCGGAGGGATCGCAGCCCAACGATGCGAACTGGCGTCTGCGGGTCGTGCCCAACCGTTCGCCGATCCTGGTGGTGGAAGAAGACCTGAAACGCATGGGAGAAGGGCTGTACGACAAGATTTCGGGTGTCGGCGCCAACGAGGTCATCATCGAGACCCCGCGGCACGACGTACGGCAGTCGCAGATGGAACAGGGCGAATTGGAAAATGTTTTCTGGGCCTACCGGGACCGCGTGATCGATCTCAAACGCGACATGCGCATGCGTTTCGTGGTGATTTACAAAAACTACGGCCGCATGGCCGGCGCCACGCTCGACCACCAGTATTCCCTGCTCATGGGTCTGCCCATCGTTCCGCGCGGGGTGCTGGAGGAGCTGGAAGGGGCCAGGAAGCACTACGACTACAAGGAGCGCTGCATCTACTGCGACGTCGTCCGGCAGGAAATCCAGCAGGAAATCAGGGTGATCTCCGAAACCAAGGATTTCCTGGCCGTCGAGCCTTTCGCCCCCCGCCTGCCGTTTGAAACCTGGATCCTGCCCAAACGTCACTCGCCGCGGTATGAGGACATCGAACCGCGCGAGATCAGAGAGATCGCGCTGATCTTCAAGGAGGTGATGAGCCGCCTCGACCTCGCGCTCAACTACCCGGCTTACAACTATGTCATCCATACCGCCCCCCTTCATCAGAGCTGCGAGACCTATTATCACTGGCACATGGAGATACTCCCGCGCCTGACCTTCCTGACCGGCTTCGAGTGGGCCTCGGACCTGTACATCAACACCACGTCCCCCGAGGATGCGGCCGCTTTCTTGAAAGAGATCATCATATAACACCCCATGCCGCGTTTCTTCGCCGAGATCATTGACGCCGGAGATGCCGTTATCCGCGGCAAGGATGTCGACCACATCACCGGGCCGCTGCGCAGGCGCGTCGGCGACACGCTCTCCATCAGGGATGACGGGCGGGGATTCCAAGCGCGCATCGAGTCGGTAACCCGGCACGAGATCCGTCTGAGCATCCTGAAGACCGAAAAACTGGAGGACCGCGGCTTCCGGCGCATCCGACTCGGGATCGCGCTGGTCGCACCCAGGGACATGGATGAGATCATGCGGTTGTGTTCCGAACTCGGTGTGCACGACATCCTGCCGTTGGTTGCCGAACGCTCGAATTTCCGGCAGGTGACACAGGCGCGTCGGCGGCGCTGGGAAGACATCATCCGTGAAGCGGTCAAGCAGTGCGAGCGCAGATCCATACCGAGGCTGTATCCGGAGCGGGACATGACATCCTTCCTGAAAGAGGATTCCACGCGCTGGCCCGAACGCCTCATCGCGCTCAAGGACGCACAAAGCGGCATCGGTGAAATCGTCAGCGGGGACGATGTCGGAATCATCATCGGACCGGAGGGCGGCTGGACCGACGCCGAGGTCTCTCTGGCGCTGGAACAGGCCTTTGTCCCCGTGCATCTGGGGAGGACGACGCTCAGGGCCGTCGGCGCGGCCGTCGCGGCGATATCCATCCTGGGGGCATGAAGCTCCTCTGCAAGGCGGGCCGTTCCCCTTCTTACGTACCCTCGACGGGCCACGCAGCGGGCTCAAGGGGCCTTAGGACTTACGGGCGCTCAGATCGGACAGGAGTCTCTGCGCGGCATCACGTTCGCTGAATCTTTCCTCGGAGCTCAAGGCTTTTTGAACAAATGGGATGGCGTCCTTATAGCGCCCCTGGTGCGAGAGGACTAAGGCCATATGGTAATTGACCATCGGGTCCTTGGGCGTACGCTCCAGGGCGGAGGAGAACTGGGCCTGGGCGTTGGCATACAGGCCTTTCTTGAGATACACGAACCCGAGCGTATCGGCGATGCGAGGGTTGTCGGGAAATTTCTCCTTGGCCTTGGTGGCGAGCTGCAGCGCACGGTCCAGGTTGGGCCGCTTGGGTTCATTGGCCATGATCCAGGCCAGGTTGTTGGAGGCGATGGCGTTGCCCGGGTCGCGCTCGAGTATATAGGAATAGACCTTGACGGCATCCTCGATATGACCGGCGTCATGGTGGACCAGCGCCAGAAGGGTGGCGGCCTTGAGGTCATCCGGTTTCCTGTTGAGGATGTCCTCGTATTCTCTGAGGGCCTGCGCCGTCATATGATTGCGGATATAGAACGATGCCAGAGAATGGTAGAGATCGATCCGTTTGGGGTCTTGGTCGATAGCCAGCTTGATGGCGTCCAAGGCCTCCTCTTTCCGGCCCGCGGCCTCCAGCAGTCCGGCCAGCGTCAGCCGGCACTGGCTGGATTTGCCTTTTGCGCACAGTCGCCCGATCTCGTCGATGGTGTCGGGAAGACCGATGATTTGTGGGGCGATGTTGGCATAGAGCGACAGCGACTCCGGCTTGTCGGGCCAGAGCTTCAGTGCGCGATTGGCGCTCTGGAGGGTCTTATCCTTCTCGCCTTTGGCGGCATAGTAAAGCGTCTCGCAATAGATGGTCGGCCAGGCATCGGGATACGCCCTGCGCATGGGCTCGATGTACGCCAGGGCTTTGTCGAACTGCTCGATGCGGACCGAGGCGATGGCGGCCATGGAGAGCACGTTGAGCGCGGTTGGCGTGGCCTGGAGGGCTTTATCCGCCTCGATGATCGTATCCTTGTATGCCCCTTTGCTGAAATGGATCTGGGACAGGGCGGCGTGGAGGCCCGGATTCTGCGGGTGGGCTTTTATGGAGGTTTCGATGATCTGGCGGGCCTTCTCCGTATCCGCCTTGAGCAGGTATGCCTTGGCCGCGATGATGGCGACATCGGGGTTGGTGGGGGCCTCCTTGAGCAGGGGGTCGATGATGGAGAATGTCTTGGCGGCGTCGCCTTCGGCAAGGATCAGCCCGGCGAGGATCAGCCGCGCCGAGGCGGCATTGTGGTCCTGCTCGATGGCCTTTTCGAGGATGTCTTTGGCCTTCTGCTTTTCGCCCTGAGCGATGAGCAACTCCGCCACCGCCTGCTTGGTGGCCGGTGTATCCTGGATGGTCTGGGCCTTCAGGGCCAGATCCAAAGCGCTCTTCAGATCGCCTCGGGCGCGGGAGGCCTCGGCCTGGAGCATCAGCGGACGCGGATCCTGGGGAAAGCGTTCGGTCAGTTCCTTGATCAGGGCGTCCAGAGGTGCGCTGAACCCATGCCTGAGATAAAATCCCGCCAAGGTCAGCCCATCCGAGATGCCCTTGGGTGACATGCTGTAGGCTTCCTCGGCCCACATTCGCGCCTCGCCGAGATTCTTCCTGGCGGCATAGATCTCACTGGCCTGAAATCTCAACCGGGAAGACGCGCGATACTGTTGGATGCCCTTCTGTATCAGTGACAGCGCCTTATCCGTCTGACCCGCTCCCAGATACATCTGCACGGAATTGATGATCGCCGATTCGGAAGGCTTGCCGCGGGCCAGGATCTGTTCCATGATGGACAAGGCCTCGCTCTTCTTGCCGGTCAGATACAATGCCTGGGCCTGGATCTCGCGCGCCCTGGGGTTGTCCCGGTCGATGTCCAAGATCGCCAGAGAGCTCTTCAAGGCATTCTCGTAATCCTTGGCCAGGAGGTAAATGGCCGCCAGGTTCGTCAGGGCCCTGATATTCCGGGGATCGATCTTGGAGGCCTTGAGAAAGGACCGGTATGCCTCCTTGACCCGATGCAGTCTGAGTTCGGTGTTGCCCAGGTCGATCAGGGTCTCGACATCGTCCGGCGCGATTTTCAGGGCATTCTGGTATTGGATGGCCGCCTCGGCGTACTTGCCCTGGGCCGCATACTCTCCGGCGCTCTTGAGATATCCCGCCCTCCTTTCCTCCGGGGTCTTGCTGCAGGCGCACAGGACAAGGGCGCCTACGATGGCGAGGATTACGATAGATCTCTGTCGCATGATCCCTCCGAGTGAACGAAGCCTACGCCCCTGATTAGCATAGATCGCGGCAAAGTAAAAGGCCGAGCGGCTAAGATCCAGCTCCCGGGCGCAACGAGAACATCACGAGACGCCAAGAGGCTAAGATTGACTTGGCGAATTACCGATACTATGGTCATTGGCTGAGGACCCCGGAGGAAAATGATGCTTTACGATCCACACTGTGTATAAAGGTGCACTAGCCCGGCATGACAAGCAAACGCTATGTAATAGTCATTCTGTTTCTGTGCGATTATGTGATGGCCTTTGGCGCCGTATTGGCGGCCAAGTTCGTGCAAAGGATGCTCCCGCAGCTTTCGTTGCCGGATGAGCTGTTGTATCTCAAGGCCGCGGTTTTCACCTCGGTGGTGATCCTGTGCTTCTATTTTCAGGATCTCTATGACTGGAAGTACTGGCGCAGACTCTCCGAGCTGGTCTCCTCCGTGCTTTTGGGCGGCGGCGCCACGCTGATCGCCCTGGCGCTCGTATACTATATCCTGCCCTCGGTCGGACTGGAACGCGACGTTCTGATCATTGCCCTGTGTTTGACGCTGGGTTTGTCATTCAGCCTGCGCGCCATATATCTGTCGCTGCGCAAAACCGAGTTTGCAGGCACGCGGGTGATCATCCTCGGCGACGGCAAGAATGCCCAGTTTCTCTTGTCCGAGCTGAACACCAGCACCTATCCGGTCATTTTCGAGGGCTATGTCGGAAAATACAACCCCGAAATCGACTGTCCCCACATCGGCGATGTCGGCGCCCTGCAGGACATCGTCAATCGCCTTCAACCGGACAAGCTGGTCATCGCCCTGGATGATCGGCGGGGCTCCCTGCCCCTGGACGATCTCCTGCGCATCAAGCTCTCGTCGAGCGAGGTGATCGATGCGGCCGGTTTCTATGAGGACTACATGGGCAAGATCATGATCGAGGAGATCAGGCCCAGCGCCTTGATCTTTTCGCATGGGTTCTTGAGCTCCAAATACGAGGACTCGTTGAAGAGGGCCTTCGATGTCTGCGCGGCCCTGCTCGGCATCGTCCTCACCGCGCCGATCATGCTGCTGACGGCCCTGGCGATCAAGCTCGATTCGCCCGGCCCGGTCTTTTATCTGCAGAGCCGGGTCGGCCAGCACGGCCGGGAGTTCAAGCTGATCAAATTCCGCTCCATGCGGCAGGACGCGGAAGCCGGCGGACCCAAATGGGCTTCCAAGAACGACCCGCGCGTCACAAGGGTGGGGCGGATCATCCGCAAGACGCGCATCGATGAGCTGCCGCAGTTCTTCAACATGCTCAAGAACGACATGAGTTTCGTGGGCCCGAGGCCAGAACGCCGCTATTTCATCGATCAGCTCCAGGAAATCATCCCCTTCTATTCCATGCGCCTGTACGTGAAGCCCGGCGTCACCGGCTGGGCCCAGATCAACTACCCCTACGGCGATTCCATCGAGGATGCCAAGGAAAAGCTCAAGTACGAGCTGTACTATATGAAACACCGTTCCCTGTGGCTGGACATATCCATCATCCTCCAGACCATCAAGGTTGCGCTCAAGGCCCGCGGCGCCCAGTAAGACAGCGCGCCAGAACGCCACATACTACCCACGTCGCCTCCTCGCCGTGGAAGCTGCGCCATACGCAAAAGTATGGCTCGCTTCACGGCTTCGTTGCTCCTCGGTCTTTGACGTTCTGGCGTGCTGTCCAGCATTAAGTGTAGGGTGGGTGAAGCGCAGCGCAACCCACCAATTCACAGATCAGTCATAACGTATGAATACCTCATTGACTCAAAAGACAGAGCGGGTATATGAGTACCTCATAGTGGAGAATGGTCATCTGATAGGCTTCGCGCCGCTTTTTGCAACCAATATCCGATATCACTACCCTTCAACACCATATCCCAATATGCGTGCAACAGTGCAACATAATGATTGTTATATGTAGCTGAAAGGAGTAAGGAATTGAAGGAATTTATAAATGGTCTAAAATTAGTAATAGCCCAAAAGCCAGGTACGTTGTTGGGATTGGTCCTTTTCGCTTCGGCTTTCCTGCTTTTCCTCACCGTGTCAGGCGTTCCGATCTCGCCCCTTAAGACCATTCTTTGGGCTCTACTGTTTCTCTCATTCTCACTTTTGATCGGACATGGAATTAGCTGGCTTTGCTCAAATCTTCATCGGTGGCTAAGAGCATATCAAAATAATAGGATGCTACGTGATTCCATGGCCTTAAGTATCTTGGTGGCCATAAAGGAACAAGGGAACCAGATTGCTAACAATCCCTTATTTAGTAGCGGCTTGGTTAGTCCCGTGGACATTGGCAAAATAGCCAGCGATTTACATGTACCGTTTGATTTGGTAAGGTCATTTGCTGTCCGTTTTCGTGACGCAAACTGGCTAATTTTCTCGGCTGAGGGTGATATCTTCGGCGTATCTGACTATTGCATTAAAGTTTTGCGTAAGAAGAGGCTGATATAAGCCTCATATAACCTCACGTTGGTGGCCCGGTTCCCTCGCCGCACGGCTTTGTGTTGTCATACTCAGCAAATGTCCCTTATTTTTCAGACTTCATCTGAAGATGTCCGATTCTTCAATCAGTAAGAAAAGGATTTAATCGTACAGACCCAGACAGCCGTAGAACAAAGCAGGCCGAGGAGTGACGACGTCGTGGAGTGAGGCGTACATGAGGTACGCCGCAACGACTACGACGAGGAGTGACGAAGAGCTGGGAAGTTCTGGCGGCTGTCTGTGCTGGAAGGGGGGTGCCTGCCCTCCGGGGGGGGACCGGAGGGCAGGCTGGGGCATAGGCTATTCCCGGAGCGTCTGGGGACGCACCCGGAACAGGGCTAACGAGGTGAGGCAGAACAGTGCCAGGAGGGCGGAGGAGCCGGAGCGCGCGGTGTGGATGAAGCACCCGCCGCCGCCACCGCCGCCGCCTTCGCCCTGGCTCTCGCCGTCATCCGCGGTCTGGGCCTGGGGCGCGCTCCAGGCGCCGGAGTCTTCGAGCTCGTGGACCACGATGCCGGCCAGGGCGTTGTAGGCGTTGACGCAGCCGCCGCTGATGAGCAGCTCTTCGGAGTAGGATGCATCCATGACCGTGGCCTTGAGGATGCGGGAGCGGAGCTCGGCGACGCCCAAGGAAGGGTTCTGCGAGGCCACCATGGCGGCCACGCCCACGACCCAGGGCGCGGCGAACGAGGTGCCGGAGGCCCAGGTGGAGGTCCCGCCGTTTAGATCGGTGGTCTTCAAGCCCGAACCCGGGGCGGCCACATGCACGCTGTACCGGCCGTAGTTGGAGAAGCTGGCCAGCTCGTCATAGCGGTTCATGGCGGCCACGGCGACGACGTTGGGCACCTGGTAGTTGGAGGGGTAATGCGCCACGGTGTCGTTGTCCTGGCCCTCGTTGCCGGCCGAGGCCACGAAGAGCACGCCGTGGTTGTTGGCATATTCGATGGCCTCTTTGAGGGCCTTGGAGTACGATTTGAAGCCCCAGCTGGCGTTGATGATCCTGGCGCCGTGATCCACGGCATAGTAGATGGCGTCCACGGCGTCCGAGGTGTAGCCGGAGGTGGAGCCGTCCGAGAGCTTCATGAACTTCAGGGGCATGATCTCGATGGGGGTGCTCCAGGCCACGCCGGCGCTGCCGAAGGCGTTGTTGCCCTTGGCGCCGATGACGCCGCAGACCTTGGTGCCGTGGCCGGCGTCATCCTCGGGGTCGGGATCGCGGTTGGCGAAGTCGTAGCCGGGGATCAGGACATCCACGAGCTCGGGGTGGTCGGTATCGACGCCGGAGTCCACGACCGCGATGCGGACGGTCTCTCCGGTGGAGCCGGCGGCGAGGAAGTCGAAGGCGGCTTCCATGCCGGTGTCGGCCCACTCGGTCTGGCCGTAGGGCCAGTCATTCGGGACGGCCTCGGCATCGATTTTATAGTTCGGTTCGGCATACTCGACATCGTCGCGGTTCTCCAGCTCGCTCAGGGCCTGGTCGGTGTCGTCGACGGCCACGGTATAGGGGCGGGAGTCGCCGAAGCCCCGCAGGGCCTGGGCGGCCGCGTTGGGTTTGAACTTGACGATGATTTCGCCGGGTTTGTACTCGGCAGCCAATGAAGAGATGGAACAGATGAAGACGGCCCATACGGTGAGGCATGCGATGCGGTGTCCTTTCATTGAATCCCCCCTGGTGCTGTAGTCTGGGGGGATGTAAGGCAAGGCCGGTGCCAGGCACGACCGAAGTCAATAAAATACCAATAATCAAATAGATACGCTCATTTTACCCCCCTCCCGACGGTTACACGGATTACAATCCCGTGACCCCAGTCACCGCATCGTTACCGGACGACGGGATTAAATGAAGGACAAACTCCGACTTTACTTTTATCTGGAACGGGATAAAATACCTGTATGCAGGTGATTTTTCATGAGGACTTTTACCGGGTGTACGCCTATGACCCGGCGGCCGAGGCCGGGCGCATGGAGGCCGTCGTAAAGGTGATCCAGCCGCAGGTGGAATTTGTCGCCGCCACGGCCGCCGCGGCCGAAGACATCGCGGCCGTCCATTCCCAGCGCCATATCGATTCCGTCCGCGGCCAGGGGCTCTATGATATCGCCGCCCTGGCGGCCGGCGGCGCCATTCAGGCAGCGAAGCGCGGCATGCAGGAGCCGTGCTTCGCCCTGATCAGGCCTCCCGGACACCATGCCTCGGCGGATTCAGCCTGGGGCTTTTGTTTCTTCAACAACATGGCCGTGGCATTGATGCATCTCAAGAACGCCGGCCTGATCGGGAGCGCCTATGTCCTGGACATCGATCTGCACTTCGGGGACGGCACGGTCAATATTCTGGAAGGCCGAGACTGGGTCAAGGTGTACAATGTCGCCGCCCATGACCGGGTGAGGTTTGTGCAGGAGGTGCTGGACGAGATGAAACACTGCCAGGCGGACATCATCGGCATCTCGGCCGGCTTCGACAACCATGCCCAGGATTGGGGCGGGGTGCTTGAAACCGAGGATTACTTCGCCATCGGCGAAAGCGTTCGAGCCGCCGCGATGCGTAACGGCGGAGGCTGCTTCGCGCTGCTCGAAGGCGGTTACAACCACAGGGTCCTGGGGTACAATGTCCTGGCCTTGATCAAGGGCTTAAGCGGGCGATCGTAAGAAATCTTATCCGGTCATCATCCGCTGGCATGGCAATAGACATACCCGCTATCGGCCTCGATGCGTATGAGGCAATCATCGCCCTGAAACTGCCAGTAGCCGTGCGCGTACTCCAGATCTCCCTGGCATGGGCACCCGCATTCGGTCATGATCAAGGTGGCGTCATCCTCATCCAGCGGCAAGTCCACCGTTCGGGAGAGATCGATCCTGATGGTAAGCCCGCCCGTGTCCATCTCGATGAATGCCGTTGTTGAGAGCGAATCGGAACCGGAGCAGGCGGACAGCATGATCAGGGCGATCATGGCCGTGTCCGCGACCCATCGGTGGCGGCACGACTGTCCCCGGCATCGAACCGATCGTGCGGACATGGGCTGGTCTGCCTCCCATCAGGGTGCCAGGGGAAAGACGGGGGAGGCTATTTCTTGATATCCGCCCCGGAGGGAGGCAGCGGATTGGCCGGCTTGGAATAATCCTCGCCTCGTTTGTCGCGGTCGCGTTTGCGCTCCTGGCACAAGAAGAGCAATGCGGCGGCGTTGGCCTTGACATGGGCGAAGATGCTCTCCGGGCCGGAGTAGGTCGCGTACCGCTCCAGGTTGTCCTGGAGGTCCTTGATGATATGGGCCAGTGTTTCCTCATGCAGCTCGTGCTTCATTTTGATCATGACTCTTTTCGCATCGTCTTCGGCGCTCATGCCCTCCTCCTTATTCATGGATGGCCTTAGGCTACCTCATCTCCCCGGCAAGGGTCAACCGTTTTTGGCCTGAATGAGGCACGGTCTACGGGCATGATTGAGGGTGTCGTCGCCGGGTTTGGAAGGCATTGTCGAACAACGGATTTCGACGCTCGCGCCATGGTTTTCGAGGCTGTTTTTCCCTTGACTTTATGGCTTGATTCAATTACTGGAAGCTCATTCAGAAGGCAAAAGAGACGATAAGAGAGCCATCGATTGTTTCCCATATACATACAAGTCTTCAATTAATCACCGAAAGGAACTGACATGCATTTAGAAGAGCTCAAAAAGCTGGGGCCCAAGGAACTGCTCGAAAACGCCAATTCCCTGGAGATCGAGGGTTCCGCCACTATGAGCAGGCAGGAACTTATCTTCGCCATCCTTCAGGCCACGGCGGAAAAGGAAGGCTACATCTCGGGTGAGGGCATCCTTGAGATCCTTCCGGACGGCTTCGGTTTCCTGCGCTCCGCAGATTACAGCTACCTCCCCGGTCCGGACGATATCTATGTTTCGCCCTCGCAGATAAGGCGCTTCAACCTGAAGGTCGGCGACGAGGTGCGGGGCCAGATCCGGCCGCCCAAGGACGGCGAACGTTACTTCGCCTTGCTCAAGCTTGAGACCATCAACGGCTCCCAGCCTGAAGACGCCAAGCACCGCGTGCCTTTCGACGAGCTCACCCCGCTCTATCCCCAAGAACGCTTCACCCTGGAGACCAAGACCGACAACCTCACGGGCCGCACGCTCGATCTCTTGGCGCCCATCGGCAAGGGACAGCGCGGCCTGATCGTTTCCCCGCCCAAGGCCGGTAAGACCATGATGCTCCAGAGCATCGCCAACAGCATCACCGCCAATCATCCCGAGGTGATCCTGATGGTCCTCCTGATCGACGAGCGGCCGGAAGAGGTCACGGATATGCGCCGCACGGTCAAGGGCGAGGTCATCGCCTCGACCTTCGACGAGCCCGCCTCCCGACACGTCCAGGTGGCGCGCATGGTGATCGAGAAGGCCAAACGTTACGTCGAGTACCGCAAGGACGTGGTGATCCTGCTCGACTCACTCACCCGTCTGGCCCGGGCGCACAACACGGTTTGCCCTCCGTCGGGCAAGCTCCTCTCGGGCGGCATCGACGCCAACGCCCTGCAGAAACCCAAACGCTTCTTCGGGACGGCGCGCAATATCGAGGAGGGCGGCAGCATCACCATCATCGCCACGGCCCTGATCGATACCGGTTCGCGCATGGATGAGGTCATTTACGAGGAGTTCAAGGGCACGGGCAACATGGAGATCCACCTCGACCGCACCATGATGGAGCGCCGCGTCTTTCCGGCCGTGGATATCTCCAAATCCGGCACGCGCAAGGAAGAGCTCCTGATCCCGCAGGAGCAGCTCGATCGCATCTGGATCCTGCGCAAGCTCTTGAGCCCCCTGAACCCCATCGACAGCCTCGAATTTCTGCTGGACAAACTCAGCAAGACGGATAATAATATGCATTTCCTGGAAGCAATGAACAAGTAAGGAGCAAACAAGATGAAGAAGGACATCCATCCGAAGTACGAAGAGACGACCGTCACCTGCGCCTGCGGCAACACCTTCACGACCCGCTCCACCAAGCAGGACATCCGGGTCGAGATCTGCAGCGCCTGCCACCCCTTCTATACCGGGCAGCAGCGCGCCACCTCGGCGGCCGGCAAGGCTGAGCTGTTCCGCCGCAAGTACGGCGAGTACCTGAAGAAGGGCAATAATCAGTAAGGAATCTATGCTGGAACGTTTACAGGAGATCAAGGAACGCTACGACGAAATCAACCATCTCCTGGCCGACCCCGATCTTCCCAAGGACCGCGAGCGTTACACCCAGTTAACCAAGGAGCATGCCAGCCTCGAGGAGTACATGGGACCCTATCGCAGGCTCATGGAGCTCGAAGAGGCGATCTCCTCTCATGCCGCCATGCAGGATGACCCTGATCCGGAGATGCGCGAGCTCGTGCGCGACGAACTGGAACACCTGCGCGCCCAAAAGACGGAACTCGAACAGACCATCCGTACCCTTTTCATCCCCCGGGACCCCAATGACGACAAGGATGTGATCCTCGAGATCCGCGCCGGTACGGGCGGCGAAGAGGCCGCGCTCTTTGCCGCCGACCTGTTCCGCATGTATGCGCGCTACGCCGAATCCCAGGGCTGGAAGGTTGAAATCTTGAGCCAGAACGACACCGGCAAGGGCGGCCTCAAGGAGGTCATTGCCGGCATATCGGGCAGACGCGTCTACGCCAAGCTCAAATACGAGAGCGGGGTTCACCGCGTCCAGCGCGTGCCGGTCACCGAGGCCTCGGGCCGTATCCACACCTCGGCCGTCACCGTGGCCATCCTGCCCGAGGTGCAGGAGCTCGACATCGACATCGATCCCAAAGACCTGCGGATCGACACCTACCGTTCATCCGGCAGCGGCGGCCAGCACGTCAACAAGACCGAGAGCGCCATCCGTATCACCCATATCCCCACCGGGTTGGTGGTCACCTGCCAGGATGAGAAATCGCAGCACAAGAACAAGGCCAAGGCCATGACCGTGCTGAGGGCGCGGCTCTACCAGAAGGCCCAGGAGGACCAGCACAACGAGATCGCGCAGGAGCGCCGCCTGCAGGTTGGAACCGGCGACCGCAGCGAGCGCATTCGCACCTACAACTTCCCCCAGGGCCGCGTCACCGACCACCGCATCAACCTGACCCTGCACAAGCTCTCCGCGGTGTTGGAGGGCGACCTGGACGAGATCATCGAGGCCCTGGCCACCGAATCACAGGCCCAAGCCCTCAAGCAGACCGGGACCTGATATATGCCCACCATTCGCCAGGCCATCACCTGGGCAAATGGTATCCTCTCCGAAGCCGCAATCGATTCCGCCCGGCGGGACGCCGAGGTCCTTATCCGGCATGTCACGGGTCTCGAGCATGTTCAGCTCTTCACGCACAGCGGGCAGGAACTCAGCGACGGCCAAAACGAGCGGTATAGGGCGTTGATCGCCAGACGCGCCAAGGGCGAACCGGTGGCCTATCTCGTCGGCGAGAAGGAATTCTATGCCCTCGCCTTCGCGGTCGGCCCGGACGTGCTCATCCCGCGTCCCGAGACCGAAATCCTGGTGGAAAAGGCGGCTGTCTTGGCGCCAAGAGGGGCCGCGGCGCTGGAGATCGGCGTAGGCTCGGGCGCGGTGATCGTGGCCCTGGCCGTAGAGCGCCCGGATCTTCAGCTCTTCGGCCTGGATATCAGCCTGAAAGCGCTGAAGATCGCCCGAGCCAATGCCCGCCGTCACGGGGTGGCAGAGCGGATACATCTCTTTGTGGGCGATGCGCTTTCCTCCGTCCAGGCACGGTTCCCCTTGATCCTGATGAATCCGCCCTATATCGCCCAGGGCGATGCGCATTCCTTGAGTCCCGATGTGGCGCGCTATGAACCCGGCATAGCCCTTTTTGGTGGAAATGACGGGCTCGATGTTATAAGGAAGGTTGTGTCTCTGGCAGCCGATCGCCTGCTGCCGGGGGGCCGCTTGCTGATGGAGTGCGGGTATGGTCAGCAATCCGCCGTCACCCTGCTCGTGGAGGCGGCCGGCGGCCTGAAGGCGAGGGAATGGATTTGCGACCTGGGCGGTATACCCCGGGTCGTGATCGTGGAGAAAGATCATGGATAAATTCGTCATCGAAGGCGGGAGGGAACTCAAAGGCACGGTCACGGTATCGGGTTCAAAGAATTCTGCCCTGCCGATCCTGTGCGCCTCTATTCTGGCCGATGGACCCTGTACCTTCCACAACATACCGGACCTCATGGACATCAGCACCATGGTCGAGGTGCTCTCGGTTTTGGGCATCAAGGCCCACAAGCCCCAAGCCGGCACCTTGGTCATGGACCCTTCCGGCATCTGCTCCTATGAGGCGCCCTATGATCTGGTCAAGAGCATGCGCGCCTCGATCCTGGTTCTGGGGCCGCTCCTGGCCAAGTTCAAACGCGCCAAGGTCTCGCTGCCCGGCGGCTGCGCCATCGGCGTGCGGCCGGTGGACCTGCATCTGAAGGCCCTTGCCAAGATGGGCGCGCATATCGAGCTCTCGCACGGTTATATCGTGGCCTTCACCGACGGCCTCAAAGGGGCGCGCATCATCTTCGAGAACACCACGGTGGGCGGCACCGAGAACATCATGATGGCCGCCACCCTGGCAGAGGGCACCACGGTCATCGAAGGCGCGGCACGCGAGCCCGAGATCCCTGACCTGGCCGAGGCACTCAATCGGATGGGGGCGCGGATCGAAGGCGCCGGCACCGGCACGATCACGATCGAGGGCGTGAGGTCGCTTTCCGGCTGCGAGCACAGCGTCATACCGGACCGCATCGAGACCGGCACGCTCATGGTGGCCGCCCCCATCACCAAAAGCAGGCTGACGATCACCGGCGTAAGGCCCGAACACAATATAGCCGTGGCGGAAAAGCTCAGCGAAATGGGCATCGTCATCACGGAAAAGGCCTCTGGTATCATGGAGGTTGACGGACAACGGGATCTCAAACCCGTGGAGTTGACCACCGCCCCTTTCCCGGGCTTCCCGACCGACATGCAGGCCCAGTTCATGGCCCTGGCCTGTGTGGCGTCCGGGGCATCGAGCATCACCGAAAACATCTTCGAGAACCGCTTCATGCATGTCCCGGAACTGATGCGCATGGGCGCCAATCTCGAGGAAAAGGGTCGCACCGTGATCGTGCGCGGTATTGAGCAGTTCCAGGGGGCCTCGGTCATGGCCACCGATCTACGCGCCTCGGCCTGTCTGGTGCTGGCGGCGCTCAATGCCAAGGGGTTGACCGAGATCCGGCGGATCTACCACCTCGACCGCGGCTACGAGGCCTTGGACGAAAAACTGACGGCCCTGGGCGCGCGCGTGGAACGCAGGAAGAAAGGCG
>Ga0208825_1001902_pt1 | contig 14770 bp, 10 predicted proteins | sample AD_UKC113_MetaG_FD_184450 | JGI IMG/M metagenome (GOLD analysis project Ga0208825, IMG submission 184450) | Active sludge microbial communities of municipal wastewater-treating anaerobic digesters from Hong Kong - AD_UKC113_MetaG (SPAdes)... | ecosystem: Engineered > Bioreactor > Anaerobic >...
CTTTCTTCCCCACGATCCAAACGCTTTTATAAACCCTTTAATTTTAGAAAATCATGATACATTATAGAAAAACAAAAACATACGTATTGGTTTCCAATCCAACCAAATCAGGACTTGCAGTAACAGAAATGTACATAAAACGGGAATTCCTGATCTCAATCGAAACATTAGTTCTGATTGATCACAAAAGCAGTTCAACAAATCATTATCATTGGAATACTCTCACAAAAATCTGGGCAATCTTTTTGGTAGAACTACACGACAAAATTCACGGAGAAGAGAACGGAAAGATTAATTGGTTTAACACCCTAAAAGTCGTACTCCAGAGCAAGTTTGCACTATTGTCACTTATTATTAAAGGACTCATTATTTACCATTTAATATTTTAGCCATGAGCAAGAAAACATTTGATCCTGCCAAATGGCAGCCCACAGAACCAAAAGAAAAGATTACTTCGCCAGCCGAAAGCCTCCCTATTAGGGAGGTTGGAGGGGCTTCTGACATTGAAACAATAACAAAACGAATTGAAGCCGCTTCTGTTGACATTGCCCCAAATTATGCCGATTGGCGTGACCTTGGCTTTGCCCTCGCTGACGCTTTGGGCGAAAGCGGTCGTAATTATTACCACCGACTAAGTCGATTTTATCCGTCTTATTCGCAAAGCGAAACCGACAAACAATACTCCGCTTGCCTTGCTTCGCACGGCCACGGAGTTACAATCAAAACACTTTACCACCTGACTAAGTCAGCTGGTGTAAGCGTTTCCATTCCCCAACCTACAAAAAGCCCCTCCTTGGGAGGGGTTGGAGAGGTCAAACCCACGAAAGAAGAAACGGAGGATTTGGAGGAAATGCAGGAAACAAATCTTCCTACTTTTCCCGATGAAATTTACACAGACCTCCCGGGCTTACTTCAAAAGGTAGTGGCAAAGTCCAATTCGCCCGAAGATAGAGACCTCCTTTTGCTGGGGTCGCTTGTTGTGATTTCAGCCTGTTTACCTAAAGTTTACGGCATTTATGCAGAAAGAGAAGTTTACCCGAACTTATTCCTTTTTGTTACGGCTCAAGCTTCCGCAGGTAAAGGTCGCTTAACGCTCTGCCGTAAATTGGTTGACCCGATACACAAATCACTGAGGGAAGTTTCAAAACTTGAATTTGAAGAATACCAAAGAAATCTAACCGAGTACGCAGCTACCAAAAACAAAGCTGAAACGGAGCGACCCAAAGAGCCGCCTGTAAAAATGTTGGTCATTCCGGCCAACAACAGCGCAACAGGTTTATTTCAGATTTTGAATGACAACAACGGCTCTGGGCTAATGTTTGAAACCGAGGGCGACACGCTTGCACTCACTTTCAAAAGCGAACACGGAAATTATTCCGATGGTTTCCGCAAAGCGTTCCACCACGAAACAATTTCTTATAACCGCCGAAAAGACAGGGAATTTGTAGAAATTCACAATCCCAGATTGTCTGCTCTTTTATCGGGGACACCCAAACAAGTTTCAGCACTCATTCCGAGTGCCGAAAACGGCTTATTCAGCCGTTTCATTTTCTATTTTATGAATGTCCGTCCTGTGTGGAATGATGTTTTTGCCAATTCTTCCGACCAAACACTTGATAGCTATTTCAATCACCTTGGAATGCAATTCTTTGACCTATACAAACACTTAGAATTTCAGGCTGAACCAATACGCTTTTGTTTGACTTTGGCGCAGCAACAGGCTTTTAATGCCTATTTCTCGCAGACACAAAACCAGTACCTTTGTTTGTATGGGGCTGATTACCTTGCCACCGTTAGGCGACTCGGACTCATTACATTCCGTATGGCGATGATACTCACAGCCCTTCGGATAATGGATGATGGCAATATCTGTTCGCCCCTTGTTTGCAGGGATAATGATTTTAATACTGCTTTATCAATGGTCAAAATACTTGTTCAACACGCTGCCAAGGTATTTCAACAACTGCCTTCAGAAGCTGTTACAACAGCTCCTAAAAATCAAAAACAACAGTTTTTAGACGAACTCCCGAAGGAGTTCTGCCGGAAAGATTATTTGACTGTTGCAAACAAATTAGGCATTCCCGACAAAACCGCAGAGAAGCACATAAAACGCTTTGCTGTAAATGGGTTGATAAATCATTATGCGCATGATAAGTACAAAAAGCCCTAATCTCCAACTCTGCAAATTTCCCGGCCTAACGTTCTATCATGTTTTTGGCAATACGGATTGTTTATTGCCAAAAATGTGATATAAAAAATGTCACTGCTATTGTTGAAAACTTTTCTTATATGTCCGTTTTGTTTGTGAATAATTGTCTATCTTTGTTCAAATTCTGACAATCCAAAAAGCAAAAAGTCTTGCAATCAAAAGCAAATGTTGAGCTTGTTTCAATCTGCGCTACGTGCAATCGGCTTTATCTGAAACAAAAAGTCTAAAACAAAACGATTATGTTATTTGCTAATAAAATTCGACAACTAAGAGAAGAGCGGAAGTTGCTGCAACGCCATTTGGCTGCGGTACTGGATATGGATACACCGATGTTTAGCAAGATTGAACGTGGCGAACGTCCCGCTAAGCGTGAACAAGTGATTGCCATTGCTAAAATTCTTACTACCGATGAAAACGAATTGCTAACCCTTTGGTTGGCGGATAAAATTTTAGATGTAATAAAAAACGAAACTGAATTGGCAGACCAGGCATTGAACGTAGCTATTGAAAATAAAAGTAAGTAACAGACCAACATACACACATGATAAAAGATATTCTCCAAAACAACGAGGCTTTAACTCCCAACAGCCAAACACTGGAAGTATTACAAGCAAACTTTCCGCAATGCTTCAACAAAGAAGGGTTTTTCGATATTGACAAGTTTAAAAACCTGATTAAAGCCGATGTGGACATAACCCACGAAGGCTACGACCTCAACTTTCTGGGGAAAAACTATGCGAAATTATTGGCTTCGATTGATACTACCACCGTTATTCAACCCGACGTGGAGCACAATGCAAAACCCGAAAACGCCAACAGCCAAAATCTCTATATCAGTGGCGATAACTTAGACGGCCTGAAACATTTGCTAAAATCCTACACCGGCGCAGTAAAATGTATCTATATCGACCCGCCTTATAATACAGGTTCGGACGGTTTTGTGTATAACGACAATTTCAATTTTACACCCCAAGAGTTAATAGACAAACTAAGTATTAGCGAAGAACAGGCACAGAAAATTTTCGATCTCACTACCAAAGGACGTGCTTCCCATTCGGCATGGCTTACGTTCATGTACCCCCGGTTGTTGCTTGCACGTGACTTGCTTACGCCTGATGGAGTTATCTTTATTTCTATTGATGACAATGAACAAGCAAATCTGAAATTGATTTGCGATAGTGTGTTTGGAGAAGAAAATATGTTATCTCAAATAGTAGTTCAATCAAATAAAAGAGGACAGACCTATAAACAGCTGGCTAAGACACATGAGTATTTACTTGTATATACAAAGAGTGAAAGTTCTATAATAAATGAGCTTAAAAAAGAGATTGCAAGTAATCCAAAAATTGATAACATTGGAGAATATTCAGAAAGGGAACTAAGGAATCGTAATCCTAAATTTGGTCGGTTCAATCGTCCAAATTTATTTTACCCAATATACATTAATCCACATGTGGTAGATGAAAATGGTTATTGTATGATCTCATTAACCAGAACAATTGAATTTAGTATTGAGGTATTTCCTTATAATAGCGAAGGTAGTGAAAGTTGTTGGCGTTGGGGAAAAACAAAAATAGAAAAGAACAATGCCGAAAATTCGATGGAAAGTAATATAGTTGGAAGAGTTAAATCAACTGGTGAATATGGCATTTATGAGAAATATAGAAAGGGAACTTTCAAAGCAAAAACTATTTGGTTTGACGATTTAGTTATAACAAACGATGAAGATGACGAAGATGAAATTTGGGATGAAACAGGGGTAATAACAGAACAAGGCTCTTCTGAATTAAGAAAATATGAAATGGGAGATGTTTTCGATTTCCCAAAACCTACTTTCTTAATAAAAAAAGTATTAGAGATAGGTTCAGATTTAGATTCTATCTGCTTGGATTTTTTCTCTGGCTCAGGAACATTAGCAGAATCGGTTTTGAGTTTAAATTCAATCACAGGTAATCGAAAATTCATATCAATTCAAATGCCCGAAAGTATTGATATTAAACTGGCAAATTCTTCTGTAAATGACAAACCAAAAGTTCAAAAGGTAATAGAGTTTCTTAATACTAATTCATATCCACACACTTTAGATTATATTGGCATTGAACGCATTAAAAGAGCCGCTTCCAAAATAAAATCTGAAACCAATGCCGATATTGACTACGGCTTTAAGCACTATACGTTGGTAGAGCCGTCGGAAGATACGATTGATAAATTGGAAGAATTTAAGGATACGGAAATGTTTACAAATAACGATACCTTATCGCTATTTGGCAAGGAAACTGTGCTCGAAACATGGTTGGTAAAAGATGGCTATGGCTTCGGGGCTAAGGTAGAAAATGTGAAATTAGCCGATTACACAGCTTACTTGTGCGGTAAACACCTCTATTTTATTGAAGCGGGAATCAACGAAAACGACATGGTGGCATTGCTCGACCGATACCAACAAGAGCCGTCATTCAGTCCCGAAAACATTGTGGTTTTTGGGTACAGCTTCAATTTCTCACAAACTGAAATGCTTCGCAAAAACCTGTTTGTGCTGCGTGATACGCATAAAAACCTGAAAGCTAACTTCGATATCAGATACTAAGCATTATGGAGCTAATTTTACAAACGGGGCTTACCCACCAGCAAAAAGCAGTTGACTCCATTGCTGATGTATTCCTGAATACGAGTATCAGCCAACCGAATCAATATTACAGTAATCCAAGCATTTCTCCCGATAGTATCCTTTTGGGGAATATACAGGAAGTTCAGAAAGCCAATGAGCTTCACAACTCATTGCGTGTTCTTTCTAAAGAAGTGACACCGCTGCATTTGGATATTAAAATGGAAACCGGCACGGGGAAAACATACGTTTACACCCATTCCATTTATGAGCTACACCACCGTTATGGTATTAATAAGTTTATTGTGGTAGTTCCTTCGCTTCCAATCAAGGCAGGTGCCGAACAATTCCTTGGCGATGGATATGTTCAAAAACACTTTGAAAACACCTGTGGTTATGGAGCTAAAATCGAACTATACACCCTAAAAGCACAAGCAAAGAAGAAAGGTAAAACCTTTTTCCCGAGTGCAGTCCGTGCTTTTGTGGAAGGGTCAAATCAAACAAGCAACCGTATTTATGTATTGCTTGTCAATATGCAGCTATTGACAAACGGAAATATGCTTTCTCGTTCCGATTACGATTTTGGCGTTCATGGCTATTACCGTCCGTTCGATGCTCTTGCGGCCACAAAACCGTTCGTGATTATGGATGAACCACACCGCTTTCAGCGCGACCAAAAAGCGTATGAACGGATAACTGAAGAATTAAAGCCACAATGTATTGTCCGTTTTGGTGCTACTTTCCCCGATATTACAGTAGGCAAAGGAAAAAATAAAACAACAAAAAAAGATTATCTCAATCTTTTGTACGACCTCAATGCTTGTGATTCGTTCAATCAAAATCTTATCAAAGGCGTTGCGAAAGAACATTTTGAGCCGCTGTCTTCCAAAGACGAGAAAATCAAAATCACGAGCATTGAAAGTAAAACTTCAGTGACATTTAATCATATTTCGGCTAATGGTCGCAGGTCTTACACATTGCAAACAGGCGATTCACTGTCCGTAATCAGCGAAGAACTCAAAGGACTTTCTATAACCGGAATAGGTAAGAATTTTGTGGAATTTTCCAATGGTCAGGAAAAGTTCACAGGTGAAGAATTTACAGTCGATATTTTTTCCGATTCGTACCAGGAACAAATGATTCGCTTGGCTATCCAACGTCATTTCGAAACAGAACGAGCCAACTTCGACCGCCCTTGTAAGATAAAAACACTCGCACTTTTCTTTATCGACAATATTGATTCCTATCGTGGCGATAGCAACGGAGATAAATGGTTGCACACAATCTTTGAGCAACTTTTAAAAGAGCGTATCGAATATGAGCTTACGCAAAATTGTTCGACCGAATACAGGGCTTATCTTGAAGCAAGCAAAGCTGATATTTCGGCTTGTCATGCCGGATATTTTGCCAAAGACAATACCGATACCGATGATAACATAGCAGCCGAAGTAGATGAAATACTTCACAACAAAAAGAAGCTTTTATCTATCGTTACGGAAGACGGTTCGTTGAATACCCGCCGTTTCTTGTTCTCCAAATGGACGCTCAAAGAAGGATGGGACAACCCGAATGTGTTTACCATTGTCAAACTCCGTTCGAGTGGTAGCGACAACAGCAAAATTCAGGAAGTAGGACGTGGGTTGCGCCTGCCGGTTGATGAATTTGGCAATCGAATTTCTAATGAAGAATTCATGCTCAACTACATTGTTGATTTTACCGAAGCCGATTTTGCCAATCGCTTAGTGGCGGAAATTAATGCTGAATTACCTGCCGAACAAGCTACTCATATTTCAACGGAAGAGTTGGAACGGGTTGCCAAACTTCGGAACGTTGATACCAACCAATTTATGATTGAGTTGATGACAAAAGGCTATATTGACTTTTCAAGAAAAATCAATATAGATAAAATCAACGATTTTTATCAGGATTATCCCGAGTTCAATACGCCACGTCTTGCAGGCACTAAAGTAATTGACAAGAATAAACAGGGAAAGAATACTGTTAAAGTCCGGGAAGCACGTTTCAATGAACTGAAAGAACTTTGGGCGGCTATCAACAAAAAATATGTGCTTTTCTTCGATAATGATGTGGAACAATCCATAGATAAAGACATTCAAACCCTGCTGAAAGACGGTGTATTTGGCTTGCAGGAAATAACCACCGACCGCCAAACCATTAAGGCAGGAAAAGACAATGTGGAAGTAGTCGGCGAAGCAGGTGTAACTTATTTGATAAGTGGCAGGAAACTACCATACAATGCTTTTTTGAAACGCATTAATAAAGCCACTTCTATTCCAATCAACACGCTTCACAATGCCATTTCTATATATGCCAAATCCGAAAACGGATTTAATCAGGCATATATCAACGAAAGTTCAGCAGCAAGGTTTATATCCAAATTCAACGATTGGAAATACGACAATCTGAAAGGGCGTTTCAATTATAAACAAACAGAATATACACCCACTTCAACCAAACTAACGAATGCAGATGGCTCAGTTAGAGACGAAGTGGTTCAGGGCGAAATAGGTACAAATCTTTTGAAGGGCGAACCGTCAGCTAAATATCTTTATGATGTAATTGCTTATGATTCTCCATTGGAATGTAAAAATATCATGGAGGATATTCAGGAAGTTGTTGTATATGGGAAAATCCCACGTCGCAGCATTTCTATCCCTACCATTGGCAATGACACTTACAGCCCCGACTTTATGTATGTAGTGAAAAAAGCCAGCGGTGAAAAAGAACTGAATATTGTTGTTGAAACAAAACAAGTCGAAGGAAAATCTTCTTTACGTGGCGAAGAAGCAATGAAAATAAGCTGTGCTGTAGAATTTTTCAATCAACTGACATTAGACGGATACAAAGTATCCTTTAAAACCCAACTGAATAACAACGGTGTCAAATCAATTATTGAGGAGATAGTAAAGGCGAAATAATTAACTTGGTCATATGGCTAATCTCTGGAAACAACAAGGCATTCCGCATAAAGGTTGGACATTAGAAAATGTGTACGATGTGCGGGAAGATGGTCAGTCGGAAGACGAAACCTCTTACGAAACTTGCATGATGTGTGGTCATGAGAAAATTCGTTATGTTCATGTTGTTTCTCACCCTGATTATGGTGATGAATTATTAGTGGGTTGTCAATGTGCAGAGAAACTGACTGACGATTATATCAACCCTCAGCGTAGGGAAAAAGAACTAAGAAATAAAACCAGCCGGCGAATCAGTTTTATCAAACGGTCATGGAAAATAAGTGCAAAAGGGAATGAATATCTCAAGATTGACAACCACCACATTTTAATCAACGAAGACAGCAAGACACATAAATTCACTGTAAAAATTGATGATAATTGGGGCAAAAAGCATTTTGACACTCCGGAACAAGCAAAAGCCGCAGCTTTCAAAGGAATTGAATATTATAAAGATAAAGGGGAATGGTGAGATGAAGTAAAAAACTGAAATTACAACAAACTTAAATATTATGGCCGAATCTCTTTTTACAAACACATTAGCCTTTGAGTTCCCTAAAGAACCCAAAATCTTCTATTTCTCCAAAGAAGACAGAACAGGTGTACCACTAACAAAATTGAGTCACCAGCTATTTCCATGTAACATTAAAAAGATATTCCCGGATATATCCAATGCGGATATTATTTATACGTCATTCTGTAAAAAGTTAGATGGATTCAAGCCCTTATCAATAGACTTTGCCAAGGATAATTTTTCGCTTATCAAAAGATACTATAACAGAGAAATCAAGCATTATTTTTCGGTAAAAAATATTTTGGTAGAGCCAACATTTATCAAAGACAATCAGGTTTGGCTTCACTCAACCGATGCTACAGCTAAAAAGATAAAAGGATGTGAGGTATATGATAGGTTTACAATCAAAGTAAATTACAATCACTTCTTCAATACACCTGAAATAGTACTTTCGTACGACCGTCAGGCAAAGGTTTACAAAAAGTCTGTTGCAACCTTTCTCTCAGAGCATGATAATTCCAACGAAAATCTCTTTGATGTAACTCCCGAAAACGCCTTTAATCCGGCTGATTTACTTGTAAAGGTCGTTTATGTCAGCTATTATGGCAATGACAATAAATACAAAAATATGCAGGTAACTAAATACAGTCGACTAAAAGAGTGGATAGAAAACGGAGAGGAAGTTGACTTCAAACACGTTTACCCCATAATCAACAATCGGTTGGGAGCTTTTCTCGGTTACGATGAAGAAGAGGAGGAAAACGGAAGCCAGTACATAAAGAAAAACCGTTACACAAAATACCTTTCTAAAATATTTGGCTTTAAAAACAAATACCTGTCAACGACTGAATTCAAAAAAATAATCCCCGTATCAGATACCTTTACACAGGTAACGCCGGGTACAACAAGTCCCGATAGTAAACAGCTTATTTTCGGTAAGAACAGAAGGGACATGATTCCTCAGCGAGGAGTGAATAACGGACCATTTAAGCAACCTCGCCATACCAACATACAAATGTTTTTCATTGTTCCCCGCGAGCACGTCACCAACACAAACGATTTGTCAACATATTTGCGCAAAGGGTATAAAGCATTTGGGGGTCTATTCAAATATACGGATGTCCCCGTCTCGTTAGCACCAAAAAATTTTAATCTTGCATTTGAAAACCTTGAGAATCCATTACCCGAGATTGAAAACAAACTCGATGATGTCGATTTCACAGGAGCAAAATACCTGGCCATTTACCTCACCCCCATTGGGAAAAACACAAAGGCAAAAGAACAGCGAAATATTTACTATAAGGTAAAGGAAGCATTACTTAAAAGAAATATATCCTCGCAGTGTATTGAAACAGACAAAATGCTAACCGTTCTGAAAACGGATGCAGAGAATGGCAAAGATGCTTTTGCATATACCTTGCAAAACATAGCCATTGCTATAAATGCCAAATTGGGAGGCACTCCCTGGCGTATCGCTGTTCCCGAATATCGTGAACTAATTATTGGTATAGGAGCTTTCAAACATACAGATACCAATGTACAATATATCGGTTCGGCATTTTCCTTCGACAATACTGGAGCATTTAACTCCTTCGAGTATTTCCACAAAGATGAATTAAAAGAATTGGTCGGCTCTATCGAATCAGCTATTATCGACTATCGAAATACGATTGCCAACCTTGAAAGACTCGTTATACACTATTACAAAGACATGCGCGAAGATGAGGTGGAAATCATTGAAGATATGCTCTACAATATAGGTGTAGATGTGCCTGTCTTTGTAGTCTCAATCAACAAAACAGAATCCGAAGACATAGTGGTTTTCGATGATAATTTTGCCGAGAAAATGCCATATAGCGGACGATACATAAACTTAGGCAATAACACCTATTTACTTTGCAATAATACCCGCTATTCCGACAATAACACCCGTAGCATTGAAGGTTATCCGTTTCCGGTCAAGTTGAAAATAAAATGTCATTCAGACAGTTCTTTACTAACTACGCCCACAATAAACGGGTTAATAGACCAGGTATATCAATTTAGCCGCATATATTGGAAGTCCGTAAAACAACAGAATCTCCCTGTTACAATCAAATATCCCGAAATGGTTGCTCAAATTGCACCCCATTTCACAACTGGTTCAATTCCTTCAAATATTGGAAAAGATAACCTTTGGTTTCTGTAAAACTTATTGTTTTCTTCATAAGCGATAAAAAACGGTCTAATTCAGAATGTTATGAAAAGTAATGACAACAAATTGCTGAATAAAAATGTAAAACCTACCGCCATGCGCGAATTGGTTTTAGATGCATTACTCGAACAGAAAGTTGCAGTTAGCTTATCCGATTTGGAAAAGAAATTTGACAAAGCTGACAAAGTTACTTTATATCGAACGCTGAAAACATTCGAAGAAAATAAACTTATTCATAGTATTGACGACGGCACAGGTTCAGTAAAATATGCTTTATGTGCCGAAAATTGCCAATGCAACCCGCACGATCTGCATGTGCATTTCTTTTGCATCAAATGTAAACACACCTATTGTTTAAACGACACTCCGATTCCTTCCGTCACATTACCACTTGATTTTGAAATCAAAACCATTAACATGGTTGTAAAAGGCACGTGTGCAAACTGCAAGGAATAACTTTGCAACTTGGTTGCATAAACTTTTATATTATCTTTGCGGTTGTTTTAATAGTCGCATTCAGAATTTTATGAGTAGAGTGGTGAAAAATACTAAGTTTGTGTTAATATTACTGGCTGGTCTGGTAATACTTCTTCATGCTACCATCCCTCATCACCATCACCTCGATACGAGCTGCGACCATAATTCTACAAATTCCACCACCAATCAAAGCCGTGGGGAATCTTCGACGGAAGCCGATAAGCATTGTCATGCTCTCAATACTATTGTTATACAAAAAGTCAACTCAATTACTTTTGATAACAAAACTACGTTTAATTCCCTTTTACTTTTTATTACGTCCAATGAGGAAGTAAAATTCCACAACAAAGTTTTATTAACTTTCCACACAATTAAAGATGTTGTTGTATTAAAACAGTATCTTTCATCCGAACCATCCTTTAGAGGCCCTCCTGCCTTAGCTTAATTTCTTCTTACTTAGTATTTTTATTTCTCTGACAGAAATGTCAGATTACTGTTCACGTTTAAAATTTAACTCAAATGAGTAAAAGAAAACTGACAAAGAAGGAATTGCTGGAAAAGAAGGTTATTGAAGATAGAAAATTTAATCGAACGTTACTAATCAGCTTTGGCTCATTTTTCATTTTAGCAATTTTTTTCAATATATTCATCGTTTTTAGATATGATACAAAATTTGTCTACCGTAAATATGCATTGTATGGCAAGGAAGTTCCCACGGAACTTGTTTGTATGAATGGTGACAAACTACTTAATCATAAAAGTTTAAAACTTAGTTATAAAGGAAAAGACTATTTCTTCTGTAACCGTGACTGCTATGAACATCTTGTTAATCACTATAAGGAAGATGCATTTATCCCCGATCCTTTTTCCGGTGATACTATTTGCAAAGCTAATGCTTTGTTGGGTTTAAAAAATAAGGGCGAACCTGAGATTGTTTATTTCCAAAACCGAAAAACATTTAATCAGTATTATAAATCAAAAAATAAATAACCTGTGAAGAAAAATAAAATCCGGCTAAAACAAGTAATAAAATGGTTTTTCATTACTATTGCCTGTTTGATTATCATAATAGGAATCATTGGCAGGGTTCATCATGTCTTCACAGTACATTTAAAATAAATAAATAGATAAATTATGATAGAACGTATCATTCATTTTTCAATAAAGAATAAGTTTATTATAGGCTTATTTGTAGTTGCATTAATTGGCTGGGGAACGTATTCGCTCACCCAATTGCCTATTGATGCAACCCCGGACATAACCAACAACCAGGTGCAGGTTATTTCGCTTGCCCCATCCTTGGCGGTTCAGGAAGTAGAGAGCTCAATTACAGCACCTATTGAAGTAGCTGTTGCCAATATCCCCAATATTATTGAGCTTCGCTCCATCTCACGTTTGGGCTTGTCGGTAACTACAATTGTGTTTAAAGACAATGTAGATATCTACTGGGCACGACAACAAGTAGGAGAACGCCTAAAAGAAGCCGAGGACATTATCCCGGCGGGTCTCGCAAAAATTGAGATGGCTCCAATTTCTACCGGCTTGGGTGAAATATACCAATATCGCCTTGCCGTGGAGAAAGGCTATGAAACTAAATTTACTCCAATGGAGTTAAGAACCTTGCAGGATTGGACGGTAAGGCGTGAGATGCTTGGAACAGCTGGAGTTGCCGAAATCAACAGCTATGGCGGATTTGTAAAGCAATATGAAGTAGCCATAAATCCCGAGAGACTGAGAAGCATGAACCTGACACTTACCGATATTTTTGAAGCGTTGGAAAAGAACAATGAAAATACCGGTAGTGCGTATATCGACAAAAAACCAACCGCCTATTTTATCCGTGGAATTGGTTTGGTAAAAACGCTTGAAGATATTGAGAAAATTGTAGTTAAATCCAATGCTTCTGGTATGCCGATACTGATACGCGACGTGGCAACCGTACAATATGGAAGTGCCACACGGTATGGAGCTCTGGTAGTAGATACTACCGAAGCCGTGGGTGGTGTGGTAATGATGCTCAAAGGAGCAAATGCCCACGAAGTAATTGCAAACGTTGAAAACCGCATTGAATCCATACAAAAATCGTTGCCTAAAGGAGTAAAAATAGAACCGTTCCTCAATCGTTCCGATTTGGTAGGGCGTGCCATTGGTACAGTTTCTCGTAACCTCATTGAGGGGGCTTTAATTGTAATCTTTATTCTGGTGTTATTCCTTGGCAACATGAGGGCAGGACTGATAGTAGCTTCGGTTATCCCACTTTCCATGCTCTTTGCCGTTTCCATGATGCAACTTTTTGGCGTTTCGGGTAACTTGATGAGTCTGGGAGCTATTGACTTCGGGTTGATTGTGGATGGGGCAGTAATCATTGTCGAGAGCGTGGTACACCGAATTACAATGAGTAAGACACACCATGTAGGCATAAAACGGCTATCACAACAACAGATGGACGAAACTGTTTTTGAATCGGCAAAACGCATGATGAGTTCTGCCACTTTCGGACAGATTATTATTCTGATAGTGTATGTACCCATTATGGCATTGGTAGGTATTGAAGGTAAAATGTTTCGCCCAATGGCACAAGTGGTGTCATTTGCGTTGATTGGTGCTACAATTCTATCATTGACTTATGTACCGATGGTTTCAACCTTATTCTTGAGTAAAAGCACTGAGCACAAGCCCAATTTTTCAGACAGGATGATGGATTGGTTTCACAAAATATTTAATCCGGCTATCAGATATGCATTAAATCACAAGCTGCTTGTTTCTGCTTCGGTTATTACCATTTTCATTGCAAGCTTGTTTGTCTTTAATAGTTTGGGTGGTGAGTTCATTCCCCAGCTCGAAGAAGGGGATCTTGCAGCGGGGGTAATTACCTTGCAGGGTGGGTCGCTTACCAATACGGTTGAGCAGGTTCAAAAAGCTAATAAAATCCTGCTTGCTAACTTCCCGGAAATAAAACATGTTGTTTGTAAAATTGGTGCCGGCGAAATACCAACCGACCCAACGCCTATGGAAACAGGCGATTATATTATTACGCTCAAAGATAAACACGAATGGACTTCGGCAAAAACCCGTGAGGAACTGGTGGAAAAGATGGAAGAAGCTTTGATTCCGTTGGCTGGCGTGAAATTTGAGTTTCAACAGCCCATTCAAATGCGTACCAACGAATTACTTTCTGGATCAAAACAGGACATTGCTATAAAGATATTTGGTGATGACCTGAATACACTAGCTGATAAAGCTTCGCAAGTGGAAAAAATCATTCAAAAGGTGCAAGGCGTTGAAGACATTAATGTGGAGAAAGTCACCGGACTGGCTCAGATTCAGGTTGAATATAATCGTGATCGATTGGCGCAATACGGACTTTCTATAGAAGAAGTAAACCGTGTCTTGCGTACTGCATTTGCAGGAAGTCAGGCGGGAGTAGTATTCGATGAAGAAAAACGGTTTGGACTAGTGGTACGAATGGATAAGGATTACCGCCAAAGCATTGACGATGTAAAAAACCTTTCAGTTGCTTTGCCCAACGGCGGACAGATTCCTTTTGAACAAATTGCCAATGTTGAAATAAAATCAGGTCCTGCACAGGTGTCACGTGAAAATACGAAACGTCGTATAACCATTGGTTTCAATGTCCGTAACAGAGATGTACAGAGTGTCATAGCTGATGTGACAAAACAGATTGATGCAAAAGTGCAACTACCAACAGGTTATTATGTAAAGTATGGCGGTCAATTTGAGAATCTTCAAGCTGCCAAGGCTCGTCTGGCAATTGCTGTTCCGGTAGCGTTATTGCTCA